>Ga0180438_10010314_pt1 | contig 11476 bp, 13 predicted proteins | sample SS_ome_12_FD_132455 | JGI IMG/M metagenome (GOLD analysis project Ga0180438, IMG submission 132455) | Hypersaline lake sediment archaeal communities from the Salton Sea, California, USA - SS_3_D_2 metaG | ecosystem: Environmental > Aquatic > Non-marine Saline and Alkaline > Hypersaline >...
CCCTCAAACTACCCAGAATCCGTAGTTGTCGCGCATCATCATGCGTTGATCTGCGAAGGGATTGCCAAGATTCTACAAGAAGCTGGCTTCGATGTTGTGGGGCAGGCGGACACCGGGCACAGCCTTTTCCAGTTGGCAGTGCGGCATAACCCGGACATCATACTGATGGACTGGGAGGTTTCAGAGGTTGACCCTGATACTATCCGTGTACTTACTGAAAAGTTACCGCGTATGGCTGTCGTTATCCTCACACAGCCGCAATCAACAGAAGCCTTTCTACCGATCTTGCAGGCGGGAGCCAGAGGCTACCTCTCTGTGAACCTCTCATCTCAGGAGTTCGTGCAAGCATTGCGTATGCTCGCGAAGGGGGACATTGTCGTCTCCCAGGAGATGGCCAACGAGGTCAAGGTAGAATTGGCTGCTGAACAGGCCCCCAAGAGCAAGGATGACATAAGCGGTCGCGAGCGGGAGGTGCTGCAATTAGTGTGCCAGGGCGCGACTAACCGTGAAATCGCTGAAAGTCTCATCGTATCAGAGCACACCGTAAAGGTCCACTTGCGGAATATCCTGAACAAGCTAAATCTCCGTAACCGTCAGCAAGTTGCTGCCTATGCAGTTCAAGAGGGCCTGGTGACAGACCTCAAATCTGAAGACGCCTCAGGGTCCACTCCTTGAGCAGTCCCCCTCTATCTATGACCGAAAGAATTACCCTCTAATACCTCTTCCCGTGGTCTGAGTTTAACCGAACAGGGGATGTGCTGGGTTTCCTGCGTGTATTATACTTTCAATATATGATGCTTCTCTGCCTTGGATGTAGGGAGGTGAGGTAATTAAGCTACTAGTTAGAAGGAGGCAAAGATGATTGAAGTGAGTGAGTTGGCAGCCACTGCGTTAGTGCAGAGTTTGGAGGCAAGTTGTGTGGAGCCGGAGAAGGGGTTTCGACTAACAAAAAAAGAGGACAGGTTTGCACTGGAAATTGACAGCCCCGCCGAGAATGATCGAGTTATTAAGCATGAAGGAGCCATTGCGCTGATGGTTGACCAAGTCACTGAGGAAGAAGTGGGCGATGTACTTATTGACGTGGAGGATAGGCCCGGCGGGCCTCAGTTGACGATGCACAGCAGCAAGCCCCCTCAAGAATAGCCAAAATATGCGGCAAGGACAGCGGGCTTAGTCAAGTTTGCAGTTTCCGAGTTGATAACAAAGGACTGAATGCTGAAGATTCTGCGAAGGCTGAAAGCCTTGGTAGCTGTCAGAAAATTGGAGATACTTCCCTTGGGAGAGAGCAATGGAAATAAAAGCCGGAGTTCAGGTAATAGATAAGAACGGCAAGGTAGTGGGCTCCGCGAATCACTTGGCACGCGATGGTTGGAGTGGCGAAGTTAAGAAGTTTATCGTTAATAGAAAGCCACCTGACAAGGATCTTTTCTTTACGCCTGAAGATGTACTTGAGGCAACAGATGCCAGTATAAAGCTAAAAATTGCCCTCGATGAGTCCAGCGGAAATACATAATTTGCCAAACATGCCACGGATTAGAAAGGGCGTGGATTGCTACACGCTAGCGGGAAAAACACATAAATAAGCCTGGACGCTTTGGGAGTCGTTGGTTCAAATTTAGCTCGAGGCGGTGTCAAGGAGGCCCCATGAGAATAGAAAGTCCCAGATACACTGAGCGCTTCGGCTCAGTCAGGATTAACGATGTCCAGCGGGTATTGGAACTGGACTCTGGCAGATCCAGAGAACTTCCCCCGCAAGAGGATATCGCTGTGCAAAAAATTGAGGAGGATGTTATCAAGGACTTCGAAGAGAAAATGGCTATTGTCATTCCCACTAAGGACGAGAAGCTCAAGCTCTTCGAGGGTGTTGTCAGTGGAGTTCCCCATGAGTGTCTGATAATTGTAGTCTCTAACAGCCAGAGAAGGCGGGTTGACCGGTTCAAGATGGAGAAAGATGCACTGAACCAGTTCTGTCACTTTACTCGCCGTGAGGCTCTGATTATTCACCAGAAAGACCCCATACTAGCCCGGGCTCTCGCTGATGCTGGCTATACTGACATTTTGGGAGAGGATGAGCTGATAAGGAATGGCAAGGCTGAAGGCATGGTAGCTGCGATGCTTGTTGCTATGGCTGCCAAAAAAGATTTTGTTGGCTTTATTGATGCTGATAATTATTTCCCCGGTGCCGTATGGGAGTATTCTAGATGCTATGCTACCGGCTTCAGTATGGCTAAATCTCCTTATGCCATAGTCAGGGTTTTATGGCGCTACAAGCCCAAACTCTCGGCAGGTATGTTTTTTAAGAGATGGGGTCGAGTATCAGAGATAACTAACAAGTGCATGAATTCTCTGATCTCAAATAAAACCGGATTTGAAACTGAGATTATCAAGACAGGCAATGCCGGAGAGCATGCTATGAGCTTGGGACTGGCGGAAATACTCACTTATGCCTCAGGCTACGCTGTGGAACCTCAGGAACTCATATCTATCTTCGAAGGGTTTGGTGGTGTCCTACCTATGGCACACCCCACCGCTGCTAAACATGGCATTGAGATATTCCAGGCCGAGACAAGGAATCCCCATTTTCATGAAGAAAAGGGTGGGCGGCATCTTCTGGTGGAAATGCTATTGCCGGGTCTGGGATCTATCTATCACTCCCCACTCTGTGAAGAGGAGACCAAGCAGTTAATTATCAACGAGCTTTTACAGCAGAATGCCATCCAGCCGGATGAAGAACCACCGAAACCACGCCTTATTAATCCGCTGCGTACTATCAACCTGAAGAAGTTCACCGCAGCTATGATAGAACACATGAAATCGTACTCGGCATTAGAGGAAGAGGAATGAAGGCGGTCATTCTTGTCGGTGGGGAAGGGACGAGGCTACGCCCACTGACCTGTAATACCCCCAAGGCTATTGTGCCTATCCTGAACCGACCTTTCCTAGAGCACCTGCTAGATTACCTGAAAAGGCACGGGGTTAGCGATGCAATTCTTGCCATGGGTTATCTTCCTGATCCCATCCAAAGTTGTCTGGGCGATGGTAGTCAGCTGGGAGTTCGACTCACTTATCAGGTGGAGGATTCGCCTCTGGGCACAGCCGGAGCAGTGAAGAATGCTGAATCATACCTGGGTGGGCCATTTATTGTTTTCAACGGCGATGTTATCACTGAGATAGACCTCAGCGCTATGATGAAACGCCACAAGGAAGTTAAGCCCAAAGTTAGCATAGCACTGACACCGGTAGATAACCCCACCATTTACGGAGTGGTGGAGACCGATGCTCGGGACATGGTACAGCGCTTTGTAGAGAAGCCGAGCTGGGACAAGGTCACTACTAACATGATAAACGCCGGCATATACATCCTGGAGCCTGAGGTATTAGCGCAGATCCCAGCATCAACCCCATCCATGTTTGAGAATTACCTATTTCCGCGACTTCTTGAGGTGGGTGAGCCCATATTGGGCTATCCTTCCGACGCATACTGGATTGATATTGGAACGCCCGAGAAATACCTGAAGGCAAACCATGACCTGCTCTTGAAATGGAGTCTTGGGTATGTCCGAGCTGAGGCAAAGAGCCATATCCACCTTACAGCGCAGATAGAAGGACCGGTATTAATCGGTGACGGCTGCACTATTTCTGAGGATGTAAGAATAATGGGACCAGCGGTGCTAGGGCGAAAGTGCGAGGTTGACAAAGGCGCGCTCATAGATGGAGCAGTATTGTGGGATGGAGTACGAGTAGGAGAAGCGTCGATTCTCAGAAATTGTGTGGTCTGCGTTGACAGCTATATTCAAGAAGGATGCCATATCCCTGAAGGCTGCGTTCTGGGCGATAATGTAAGTGTAGAGTCGGGTTTCGAGATGATTAATGCGACCCTCGTTGAGGCAGATACCTGGCTTAGAGTTCATAAAGCCAACGATATTGCTCCGTGACTTTATATGGGGAGCTTATCGCGTGGCTGAGTCCCTGATTTCCGATAATAGAGTAGCTTGAACAATGATAAAGAAGGAGGGAACGCTGTGTCAGAAGCTTCTAAACAGCTGGAAGCAATAAACGTTACGAAAAACGTGGAGGGTGTGCCAGTTAGTCTTCAGAAAAGGGGCAAACGGGAGAAGATAACTAAGATATATGACAGGTGGTATGCAGAGACAGAAAAGGATTACTTCAAGGTCAAAACAAGCAAAGGGCTTGTCTACGATATTTACCATAACATAGCCAATAACTGCTGGTACCTTGTTAAAATCTATGACTAGAGACGCTTAGTCACTTTTGGAAGCTGTGTCCTCTTATGAAGGAAAGGAGTATATATGTCGCCCATATGCGGAGTTGTAAGTCGGAATGATGAAGATGTAAGTAGACAGATAGCCTCTATGATGGCTACCCTGGGTAGCAATAGTTCTGCCGAGGCCTGGCTTGTTTCCGGGGGAGTGTCACACAGGTGGCCAAAGAATGCTCAGGCGATAAAAAGGCAGACTTTGGGGCAGGTCGCGTTTGCCACCAGGGAACAGAGCTTAAAAAGGCCTGGCTTTAATCATAATGGCAATTTGTCCGTGCTCTATGAGGGGAATCTCTATAATAGTGAGAACCTGAGGTTGAGCCTCGCCTCGAAGCAGAAACCAGCTAAGGGAAATGCAGCCGAGATAGTAGCTTACTTGCTGGCAGAAAGATATCAGAGTGACTTGGTTGCTGTGCTAAAACAGGTGTCGCCTATGCTCGATGGCGAATTCTGTCTGGCAGTAAGTGACGGCAAGCAAGTGGTGCTAATGAGGGACATTGCCGGTCTCAGGCCGGCCTTCTATGCTGAAAACAACAAACTTTTTGCCTTTGCCTCAAGGAAGACGGCTCTGTGGGAGAGAGGACTGCGTAATGTAAGACCCCTGCGAGCAGGAATGGTTGCCTCGTTTAGCAAAGATGGCATTATTCTTGATGAAGCCTACCCTTTGAGCAAGATGAACATTCAAGTGACCATCACCGACCTGGCTGAGGCTGTTGACAGCTATTGCCCTTTGCTTAAAGCGGCTGTTGAGAAGAGATTACACAATGTTAAACGGGTGGCAGCTCTCGTTTCAGGAGGCGTAGACAGTTGTCTGATAGCTAAGCTCGTCTCAGATATGGCTGCAATGAGGGGCATTGATGTAACCATTTATACTGCTGGCGTAGAGGGGGCGACTGATATTGGATATGCCGAGCGCTTTGCTCAAGAGCTGGGGCTCAAGCATAAGGTGAGAAGGCTGAGCCAGGGTGAGATTGAGTCATACATACCCCGGGTAGCTGCTGCCATTGAGGAGAGGGACCTGGTACAAATCGAAGCCGGTATCGGAGTCTATGCCGCGGTAGAGATGGCGAGCCAAGATGGTCTCAAGGTAATCTTCTCCGGTCAGGGTCCAGATGAGCTATGGGGAGGCTACACCTGGTATCCTCAAGTTATTGCCAAAGATGGCTACGAGGGTCTTCTGCAGACTATGTGGAGTGACTTAGGTAGAGCCGATGTGGAGACCTTTGATAGGGAGAACCGGATTGCTATGGCGCATGGGGTGGAAAAGGTTTTCCCTTATGCTGACATGGAGGTGGTCAAGCTGGCAATGAGCGTGTCCCCTCAGCTCAAGATTACATCTGCCGAAGACAGGGTCGGCAAGCGTCCCCACCGGGAGGCAGCCAAAAGGCTTGGGCTACCTGCACAATATGCTGACCGAAGTAAGGATGCAGCTCAGCATGGTACGGGAATTCATGGCACCCTTGACGCAATAGCCCGCAAGAATGGCTTTACCCCTGAGTTAGTGGAGCATGTTGGATATGATAATGATGAGGTAAGTAAGGAGAAGTTAGCCAGTTCCACCCGTTACGGCTACCTGTATACAGAAAAGGAGCTCTGGCAGTTGCCTCAGCACATTCAGTTCTTCTTTGACTCGGTAGCGTACCGGGGTAACCTGCTCAATGAGGCGGAAAGGTCAAGGATAGAGCAATTACTAAAGAAGGCAGGTATTTGATTAAACCAATGAATGATGCCAAGCTGGGATTCATTCATGGTAAGGGTTAAGATTGATGAAGTTGAAGCCAGTCATTTTCACCGATCTAGATGGCACTTTGCTCGACCTAGAAACTTACTCTTATGACAGAGCTTTGCCATCCATAGAGCATTTACGAAGCCAAGAAGTACCTGTTATCTTCTGCTCGGCCAAGACCAGAGCTGAGCAAGAGATATATCGAAGAGAGTTGCAGATAAACGACCCCTTCATCGTGGAAAATGGAGGGGCAGTCTTTATTTCTCAAGGCTATTTCCCGTTTGATTTTGAGTATCATAAAGTTGAGGATGGTTACCAGGTAATTGAACTCGGTATCCCCTATCACCAAATTAGAGAGATTCTGGCACAGATAAGGGATGATACCGGGGTCAATTTTAGAGGTTTTGGTGATATGAGTGCGGAGGAAGTGGCATCGGTAACAGACCTAGCTCTCGAGGCCGCACAGCGAGCCAAAGCTAGGGAGTATGACGAGACCCTTAATCTCGAGGGAACACCGGACGAAATTAACAGAGTATTAAATGAGATAAAGAAAGCAGGTCTCAATTATACATCTGGCGGTCGCTATTATGACGTAACAGGCCCCAACGATAAAGGTAAGGCTACACGGATTTTAACCGACTTATTCAGTAGTAAACTAGGACAGATAGAGACCATAGCCATAGGCGATAGCCCAAATGACTTGCCTATGCTCTCGGCAGTGGATATCCCCGTCTTGGTGCAAAAACCGGGAGGGACTTGGGAAGAGATAGATATACCTCATCTCCACCTGGTGGATGGGATTGGCCCTGAGGGCTGGGCAAGAGCTGTTGAGGAAATCATCGCACAGGGAATGGCTTAGTCCTCGGAGGTCAACATTGAAAGCTGGAGTAGCTCAAATTGGCCTTTGCAATGAAAGTGGAGGAGCGAGTTCAAGCCCTTAAACAAAGGTACGAAAGCAATGCTATCGAAGTGAGGGAGGCATTTGCTCAAGGCTTTAGCACGCCGGCAAGAGCCAGCTCTATTCTATATCTAGGTAGCTTTCTGTCTGTCTACTTAGCACTAGTTGCCGAGTTTTCTACAGGTTGAAGTTGCGGCCGATACAAGTTTGTGTGATGCAAGGCGGATTGAAACCGTTCGAAAGGAGATTCACTCGGAAGTGAATATTGCTAGAAGAGAGAGAGTCCGACGGGTTGAGAAGCCGTGGGGGTACGAGTTGATATTCGCCCATACGGACAAGTACGCTGGCAAGATCTTATCCATTGGAAAGGGATGTAGGCTTAGTTTGCAGTACCACGAGTATAAGGACGAGAGCATCTACGTACACAGGGGTGAAGTTTTAGTGCAACTTGAGGCAATAGACGGACAAAGGGTATCTACTGTACTCAGAAATGGCGAGTGCCTGAGGATTGAACCGTTCACACAACACCGTATCCAAGCCGTGAGAGACGCGATTCTGTTTGAAGTCTCTACCCCCGACCTTGAAGATGTAAGAAGAGTGGAGGATGACTATGGAAGGGCACGATAGTGCAAGGAATCAAGAGGTAATGGAGCGCGCTTAAGTGGCCGGGAACCCTTGGCATTCTGAATGCCCATTGTTTCACGGCACCTGCACGGGTAGCTTGATGACTTTTGATGCCCCAATGGTTAAAGGAGGAGATCATGAAACTACGGGAAGATGAGTCTTGGCAAAAGCTATGTCGGCGTGCGTGCCTTCTGCCTGAAGCGGAACGAGGAAAGAGTTTTCCCGGTTGCAGGATACTGGATATTCGCGAAGCGTGAACGAGATCGGACCGAATTGCAGCAAAAGATGAAAAATTCTCTTCACACATGCTATGCCCTATTGCCGCCTGCAAGGGGAAATGGCTTGAGGCATGGTTGCATCATACCACTTAGAATGGTATAATCTCAGTACAATCGAATAACGTCAGCTCTTTCTTTCTCCGCAAGAATCTGTCAACATAACACTTAATTCATAGGGGAGCTTTGTCTCTGAAAAGGACTACGGGGTGAACAGATGGGCAAGAAAGACGAGAAGAGAAGGCAGAGAGATGCATACCACAGGGAGTTCAAGACAGGCGGCAAATCAAGAAAACCCAAGAAGAAGTCAGCGGGACGCAAGGTCAAATGACGAGTCAGACTCAAGAATTCCATTTTGGGGGGAGCACGTGAAGGGTTATCGAACGCCATCCTGGTTTCGATCCAGGATAATGCTGAAGCAAAAACAGATAAAGACCAGGCAGGGAAAACCTAAAGCACATAAGCCTAGGAAGAGGAAACGCTGATCGTGGTAGTTGAGTTTAGTGCGCCAAGGGAAATGAGCAAAAGAAGACAACCAGTAAGCTAAATGGGAGGTGACTATGATAGAGATGACTATTGAAAGTATGGGGATTAATCCTGAGATCTACCAGGGAGTGGTACTTCTGAAGGAGCAGACGGGAAAACGCTATCTTCCAATCTTGATCGGTTCCGCCGAAGCCAATGCTATCGCTGTAAAGCTTCGAGGTGCAGATATGCCCCGACCTTTAAGCCATGACCTGTTATGTTCAGTCATTGGCAGCCTGAGGGCCAGTGTCGATTCCATTGTCATCAATGAACTCAGAGGCGATACTTTCTACGCTAGAATTCTACTGAATACATCGGAGGGACAGACAGAAGTGGATTCTCGACCCAGCGATGCCTTAGCCCTGGCAGTAAGAACTGAGGTATCCATCTTCGTTGAGGACACGGTTCTGGATGAAGGCGGTGTCTTGATGGACAAGGAAACTGGACAGTTTGTCCCACAGCAGACGTCCGAAGAGAAGAGCATTACCGAAGACGAGTTAAGGAGACTATCTGCCTTTACTGACTTTATTAACACGCTTGACATGAATAAGCTTGGTGAGGGGAAAAAGGGAAATGAGGACAGCGACCAATAGACAGCAACCGTGGAGTAGATTTGATGAGGGAAAAAGGTAAGAAGACAGCTAAGAAGAAGTATAAAGGGAGTGCTGGTTACCTTAAGAAAGGCCTCAAGAAAAAGAAAGGCAAAGGGAAGTAGTATGAGCGACAGCAATACTCCAAGAATTGGGTACTACGAGTGAGCTAAGTGTTGCCCATCGCTGAAAGAACGGTCAAAGAGGGTCAAAGATTAGCAACGAAGGACTACTATCAAGTTTTGGGTGTAGACAAAGAGGTTGATCAGGCTTCCATCAATCACGCCTATCGACGGCTAGTCATGCAATATCATCCTGACCAGAATCTCCGGAACTCAGAAGCAGTAGCCAAAAAGAAGAAAATAAACGAGGCCCATTGGGTGCGAATAAGGCTCTACGATATGGAGAGATATGCCGTACATCAAGGCATGGTTACAGAGGACGTATTTCTCGGTATTAACCTGACGAGTTTCTTTCGAGATTTTGTCTTCGAGGACGTCTTTGGCAATGATCTGTTTAACATGCTTTTTATCCGAGTAGAAATGCCAGAAAAAAAGCTACGGCGAGAGGTGTGACTGTTTATTATTAGACTCCAGGCAGTTGCCCCTAAACAATAGTAGATCTGACGGCGGAATTGCACAATTGACTGTTAAGTGTGATTTGTAAAATAGAAGGTCTGGATATCCCGATATCGGGAATATCAGCCCTTCTGAGCTCTGTTAGGCTATGCTGGAGTAGGCCTAACTCTTGCCGATTCTGAACATCTTGGTTCTGCACACAGGGCACACGCCCTGAGTTGACGGCCTACCATTTTTCATGATTATCCTTCTAGTGTTCTTCATTTCCCTTTTGGCACGGCACTTCATACAGTATGCTTGCATTTGATCCTCCTCTTTTTGGAATAGTTAGTAAGCTATTTACCAATACAGTGTCAATAGCCATAAAGTGCCAAAACCCGCCACCTGAGCTTTGAAGTTGGTATGGCAATGGCGAACAAATTCAGATTGAGGTCAAAGCTGCAGATGGTGGATTTTAGTTAAGAGTCTAAATTGAATAGGCTGAATATCTGCGTATTTCAGCCGAGATTAGGACGCCAAGGTGGCAAAAATATATGCCCCGCTTAACCTTACCTTTCCTTCTAGCTATCGCCAGACCTAACTTCCGCTTACCTTGTGCTGGCTCTCGCCTACAACTTTCAGCTTCCACCAAGCCTGACTCGCTTGCTAGGTCCCAGCTTGGCTACTCGGGACATTATTAACTTTATCACATTCATAACCCATTTGTCAAGTTTTGTGCGCGACGGTTAGAGTAACCGGCTTATGGACAACAATACTGACAAACGTGCAACATGCCCAGCACGCGGTTCGTGATTGTGCCCGTGAGTCCCAAATGTTATGATGCACACTACTGGATATTACCGCGCCAGCACCAGCTTTAACTAAATGCTTGAAAGTTGTAACGGATGTTCCAGCCTGTATCGATGAAAAGCATTGAAAACAAATACAAAATCGCCCTTTTAACCACTATTGGACTGACTACGTAGTCATTTATCTCAAACGCAGAAAGCTCTTGAAAATGGAACACGGGTTGTAAGGGTGAAACAACGGAAAGTCTGTCTCGATGAAGACGTATGGCATATCGCATGGCTTGAGCCTAGTTGATTTAGCGCTGCCAATTCGCGGCTTCGAGCAGTTCATCAGCATCTATGTGCTGGAGGCAGATCAGGTAGCGCTGTTTGATGTAGGGCCGGCAGTATCGATAGCTAATCTGCTTTCGGGTTTACGGGAACTTCATATCAATCCCGCTGACGTCAACTATATCTTTATTAGTCATATCCACATTGACCATGCAGGCGGTATTGGTCGGTTGCTGAAGGAAATGCCCAGGGCGAAGGTAGTAGTGCACAAAAAAGGTGGTTCACATTTAATCGATCCGGCAAAGCTGTGGGCAAACAGCCAGACGGCTCTCGGTGAGTTGGCCCAACAATATGAGCCCGTAGAGCCCGTCCCTGCAAATAGGATAATTATTGCACAAGACGGGATGTTATTTAACCTGGGAGAAAAGGTGCTGCAGGTAATGGAGACTCCAGGCCATGCCACACATCACATGAGTTTCTGGGACAGCCAGGAAAAGAGGTTATTTGCAGGAGAGGCATGTGGCATTTATTTTAGGGAGGCTGATTTCATCAAACCGAGTACGCCTCTGCCATTTAATCTAGAGCAGGCGGTGAAATCTCTAGAGCGGCTTATACAGCTTTCTCCAGACAGCCTGTGCTATGCTCATTTTGGTAGTATAAATCAGCCGTTAGCGAATATGGAGAAGGCTAAACAGCAGCTAATATTGTGGGGCAAAGTGGTTGCGGGGTGTCTAGATAAGAAGGTTGGCCATGAAGAGATATATCGTGAGCTATGTGCAACGGATGCTTTGTTAGCCAAGCTTGACAATCTGCCGTGTGACAGGCGTGATCGTGAAATCTACTTCATGAGAAACTCAATTGCTGGTTTTGTAGGCTATTTCAACAAATTTGGCACTGGCTATCTAAATCAATTGTAGATAATC
>Ga0180438_10010315_pt1 | contig 11475 bp, 7 predicted proteins | sample SS_ome_12_FD_132455 | JGI IMG/M metagenome (GOLD analysis project Ga0180438, IMG submission 132455) | Hypersaline lake sediment archaeal communities from the Salton Sea, California, USA - SS_3_D_2 metaG | ecosystem: Environmental > Aquatic > Non-marine Saline and Alkaline > Hypersaline >...
ACTCACGCCGGTGCTCGCGTGCCGGCGGCTAACAGCCCCGGCCTTCTGACTTTACGTGTCGTTGTCCCGCGCCTGTCACGGGCCCTTGCCGTACAAGAAGCCTACGGCAGGCACCAACTGCCTGCCGCAGCAGAACTGCGCTTGAATGTGAACGTCGGCCCGACGCCATGTGGTCCGCACGTGCGAAAGAGCGATGTCACCGATTGCGGCTTTCCGCAGGAGTGGGCGTCTCGTAGTCTTCGACGTTTATGATCTCGATCTCTGTGTAGGGCCGCTGCTCGGATTCCTGCCGGCCGGCTGCGCTCTCGCCGTCTCCCAGGTCGTAATCGTCGGAATCAACCTGCTCGATGGCCCTGTAGGGTCGACCGTCGGCCAGCCCCTGTCCGTTCGTCCGGTATCGCGCCGGTGTGGAGCCGTAGGCCTGTACGAACGCGTGGTGGAGGTGACTGGCGTCGGCGAAACCGGCGGCGCCCGCGATGGCCTCAACCGAAAGATCGGTCGTCAGCAGGAGCTGCGCAACGTAGGCGAGTCGGGCCCGGCGGCAGAATTTGCCAAAGCTCAGGCCCATCACGTTGCGGAAGATGTAGCCGAACTGGGATATACTGAGATCGCAGGTTGCGGCCGCCTCACGGAGGCTCAAGCGTCGGGTGGGGTGAGAGTGCACGAGTCTGACTGCCGGCATGACCTTGGGGAGATTGCCGGTGCGGACCGTTCGGTCGCGGCCCGATGGCGAGACCGGGTCCCATTCGCGGCTCAGCATCAACAGCAGCCGCAGAATGCTGAGCCTGATGGAGGCAAGCCACCCTCGCGAGCGCTCCCGCATTTCGCGCCGGATCTCCTTAGCGATCGAGAGTGCCTCGTCGCGCCTGCGCTCTGTGGCCACTCGGGGACGTTGGTCGGGCGGGGCGGAGAACAGACTCAACCATGAGACACCGTCGAACATCTCTTCGCCGAGGAAATCGGGCAAGAACTGAAGCACGAGCTCCCGTGTGCTCGAGATACTGGCCCGCCATCCGTGGGGCTCCCAGGCGCCGCAGAGCCACATCTCCCCCGGGTTCACGGGCATGACGAAGTTCTCGAAGTGGCGTTCCTCGCTGCCGCTGAGCAGCACGCCCATCTCGAACGCTTGGTGCATATCGGTGCCGAGCGGCGCAGGGTATCTGTGCTCAACCACGCCGCCGTGGAACGGCCTCGCTACTGTGAGCTTGTAGTCTTCTATCTTGGCGAGCATGTGCCCCCTCGTCCTCTTGAAAGAACTTTTCCTGATCCGGCAGATTGTACAAGAAATCCGACGCTCTGTCCAGTGACAATAGGGTGGGTGTGGCTATACTACAAGTAGAGGAAAATGTCGGCCCGCACAGGTGAGCGGTCCCTCGTCTAGGGTGGTCAAGGGGCCGGACGCGCTTGGGCGTAACGGAAAATGGCATCGTGTGCCGCAGTGACAGCGCTTTCACACGGGCACTCACGGCCGGGACCAGGGGCCGCGTCCCGTCTGGTTTCGATGGTCGACGTCCCGCGCGCATGTTCCCTCTTTCGACGGTCATCCCCCATCGGGCCGCGCCTGCGCGGGAGGTACGCAGGGCATTGGAATCGATGGATCGGTAGCTTCTCCGAGCGAAAGGCCAGTCGGCGGGCCCGCTTCGCCTGCAGTTGGAAGCAGAGCGGATGCAGACGGCGGGTCATGTGGTGCCACACGAGGAGACTCTCACAAGGGTATCTTGCGCGTGCGCGGCGTTCGCGCAGCGTCACTTCGAGGTCATAGAGAGAAGGGAGGTGAGCGAAAACGGTGTCGGCGGTCCGCGGCCGCGTCACCCGGCGGGGCCGCGGGGAAAGCTCTGGTGTGATGTACTTCTAAGGAGGTGTGAAGCGAAGTGAGCTTCTCAAGGAGAAGGGGATTCACGCTGATCGAGCTGTTGGTGGTCATCGCGATTATTGGGATTCTAGCCGCGATGGTCTTCCCGGTCTTTGCGCGGGCGCGCGAATCGGCCCGCAAGGCGGTGTGTCTGTCGAACGTCAAGAACATCGCCCTCGCCATTCAGATGTACCTGGCGGACAACAACGACACGCTGTTTCCGGCTGAGCATCGCCAGGAGGTGATCGACTACTTCAACTCCATCCCGGGCGGCGGCACCCACTACGGCGACGACGACAACTGCCAGCAAGTATGGAGGCACAACCCGTATCTGCGCCCCGTGGTTCTCCTCGACGAATACATCAAGAACCGCGACGTCTGGCAGTGCCCGAGCGCGAAGCTGGTGGCCGGCGCCTACTGCATCCTCCCGGGCAACACTTTGAAGTATCTGAAATCCACGGAGGGCCAGTGGGGGGCCGGTACCGACTGTTGCATCAAGGACAATGTCTTCCCGCCTGGATGGGGAGGCGGAGTGACCGACTCCGTCAAGCAGCAGAGGATGGCGACCTACTGGCCGCAGCAGAGCGACCCTGCCCGCAGGGCTTTCATGTGTGGCATCGGGTTGAACATCATCGACCTCGAGCTGAAGCTGGTCGAGGTCGAGGACCCCGTGAACTCGGTGATCTGCGGAGACGCAGGGGTATGGATGGACTGGACAAGCCCCGGCCTGCTCGCGTATCCGGACATCTGCTGTCTGGAGTGCGCCAACTGCTACGGGAGCTGGGTTGACTGGGAGATCACTCCGGACGTCTGCGGGGACTACCTGACTACCGAAGACTGCTACCTCACGATTGCGCCGAACGACGGTTCCTTCATCAAGAACCCGAACTACCGGAAGCCATATGCCCGGCACCTCGGCGGCGTGAACATCGGCTTCCTGGATGGCCACGCGGCCTGGTGGCACTCTGAGCGCCTGCTCGCCACGCACAGCGAGGAAGGGCACGGCGGCCTGGGACTCTACACCTGGGGTCCGACCGACCGGGAGTGTCGCGCCTGGGGCGCCAGCCACTTCGGTGCATGGGGCGGCGATCCGTATAACGCCGTTAAGATCGTCGACTACTAGTACTGGACAGAATCCTGCCTGAGGCAGGAGTGGATGTTCGACTTGGGCGGAGCGCCCATGCGGGCGCTCCGCCCCATCAGGGAACCTCTTCGAGCCACCCATGGCATCTGCTGACGGTTACCCGCGAACGGCGGCCGAAGGCCGAGATGAAGCCCGCAAGGGCTCGCGGGAACCCGCGGGCGGAGTGACGCGGCGCGCCGTCGCCATCTCGCTCGTCTTTCTGCTCCTGATCGCAGTCGTCAACTTCTTCATCGAGCTGCGCTGGGGTCTGGGGTCGGGTGGCACCTGGGCCTTCTCGGCCGGCGTTCCGGCGATGGTCCCGGTCGCGGTGCTCTTCGTGCTGACGGCGGCCATGGGCGTTCCGGTGCTGCGACGCGTGGGGCTCACGCGACGCGAGCTGCTCGTTGTGTATTCGGTGGTGCTGGTGGGGGCGCCCGCGCTGACGCACGGCATTCTCGCCTGGATGCTGGTCAAGAACATCGCCTACTACTACACTGCTCGTGCGCAGCCGCACTGGGAGACGATGTTCCTTCAGCACGTTCCGACGTGGTGGGTGCCGAGCAGCGTGACGGCGGTGGAGGGGTTCTTCGAAGGCCGGGTCCCGGTGCCGTGGGAGGAGTGGTGGCTGCCCCTTACGGCCTGGGCGGGGTTCTCAATCGCCCTGTTCCTGTGCACTCTCTGTCTGATGGCCCTGCTGCAGCGGCAGTGGATCACCCACGAGCGCTTGACCTTTCCGATCGCTCAGATACCGCTCGACCTGGTGCGGGCGGCGAACAAGCAGCGCCGTGGGGCGGCCGGCCGGCTGCCGGTGGTGTGGTCCTTCTGGATCGGCGTGGTGATCGCCCTTGCAGTGAACTTCCTGAGCACGCTGTCGGAGAAGATCCCTGCTGTTCCGAGCGTTCCGCTCTCCCTCTATGACGCGATTCCCTGGCAGAGGGTGGGCCCGCTCGCCGGCATAGGAGCCATCACTTTTCTGTTCTGGCCGTGGATGATAGCTCTCGCCTATCTCATTCCCAAGGAGCTGTCTTTCTCGGTCTGGTTCTTCACGGTGGTTCGCCACCTGCTTACAGTAGTGGCGATTGCGGCCGGCGCGACGCCAATGCGGCCCGAGGACTGGTGGACGACGTCCTTTCCGGCGCCGTACTACCAGGGCGGAGGTGCCGTGGTTGCATTGGCTGTCTGGGTGTTGTGGATCGCGCGCAAGCACCTCGCCCGCGCCGCGCGCATCGCGTTCAGCTCTGCGTCCGCCCGCGAAGACGCCGACGAGCCGATGAGCTATCGCCTCGCGTTCATTGGCTTCGTCGCGACGTTTGCATTCATGGTCTACTTCTTCTGGCTGTCCGACTGCCGGGTGCTCTTCGGTCTCCTGATCGTCGCGCTGACCATTGGATATTTCGCCACCTGGGCGCGACTGCGGGCCGAGACCGGCCTCGGCTTTCTCTGTTTTCCCATCCAGATCCAAGACGTCGCGCAGGTTCCCCTTGGCAGCCATGCCTTCAGAGTGAGCGAGCTGGTAACGCTGGTGACTATGCGCTGGGCCTACACGCCGGGCTTTAGCACTTCCTTCGAGGTCTTCACCGGCAGCGCGCTGGAATCGTTCAAGATCGCCGACGCGGCGCGCATTCGCGCGCGTCGGCTGACGGCCGCGATTACTGCGGGATTTGTGCTCTCGTTGATCGTTGGGATCTACATAGGGCTCACGGGAATCTACGACTATGGGTGGTTCGGGCTGTCGTGCAGCCGCGGCGGGTGGCTCGGCCCGCAGAGCATAAACGATGGAGGCAGGATCGTATCCTTCCTGTCCAACCCGGCCAAGACGGACGTCAACGGGGTCATCGCTCTGCTCTCCGGTGCCGCGGTGGTTGTCGCACTGGGCCTTATGCGTCTCCGCTTCTGGTGGTGGCCGTTCCACCCCGTCGGCTATATCGCATCGAACACCTGGGGCTCACACTGGTGGTACCTGCCTTTTTTCATCGGCTGGATCGGCAAGGTACTCGTTATCAGGTACGGTGGGCTCCGTTTGTACCGCAAGAGCATTCCCTTCGCCATTGGACTCATCGTGGGCGATCTCCTGAACGGTGGTATCTGGGCTGCGGTGAGGTTGACAACACAAGGGCGCATCTAGGCCCACTGCACGAGGGCGGCGCGCGCCTCCGAGGGTGATTCCGTCGCGAGACGCGCAGGAACTGGCTGTGCCCTGGAGAGAGGAAGGTCATGTACGTAGGCGCTGACTACTATCCGGAGCACTGGCCGCGCGAGCGCTGGGAGGTCGACGCTAAGCTGATGCATGAAGCGGGCTTCAACGTCGCCCGGCTGGCCGAGTTCGCGTGGGTCGAGATGGAGCCGATGGAGGGCCGGTACGAGTTCGGCTGGCTCGATGACGTGCTGGCCATACTGGAGAAGCACAGCATCTCGGCCATCTTGTGTACTCCGACGGCAGTGATGCCCGCGTGGGTCGCCCGGAAGTACCCAGAGGCGCTGGCCATGCAGGCTAACGGGAAGCGCATCACGTGGGGAGTGCGGAAGAACAACTGCTTCACCTCAGGCGCCTACCGTCTCCTCAGCGAACGGATTACCCGCGCGATGGCCGAGCACTTCGCAGAGACGCCGAACCTGATCGGCTGGCAAACCGACAACGAGTTCGGACACCCTGTCTGCTTCTGCAACGGCTGCCGGGCCGGCTTCCAGGACTGGCTCCGCTCCAAGTATCACACTCTCGACGAGGTCAACATCCGGTGGGGGACGCACTTCTGGGGGCATAAGTACACGACGTGGGAGGAGATCCAGATACCGGATGACTCCGGTCAGGGCTGGAAACACGCTGGAGACGGTCAGCTCAGGACGCATAACCCCAGCTTGTGCCTGGACTGGCAGCGGTACTACTCCCACCTCAATGTGCGGTTCCAGCGGGATCAGGTGCGAATCCTCAGGGATCTCTGTCCCAATCACTTCATCACACACAACTTCATGGGGTTCTTCAGCGATCTGGACTACTACGATCTTGCCGCTGACCTCGATCACGTGAGCTGGGACAGCTATGCGGTGTGGGGCGCGCCCGAAGTGCCGTGCGGCGTATCGGCGGCTGCGGCGGTGATGAGGGGGCTGAAGCGGAAGAACTACTGGATCATGGAGCAGACGGCGGGGCCGGGCGGCTGGTCCACCTTCGGCCGCAACCCGCGGCCGCAGGAGATGAGGAAGGTCGCATACCAGCACCTCGCAAGCGGGGCGGACGGCGAGGTATGGTTCCGCTGGCGCACCTGCACGGCCGGGCGGGAGCAGTACTGGCACGGCTTGCTGGGTCACGATGGAAAGCCTCTGCGACGCTACCGCGAGGCGGCGCAGACAGCCAAGGAGTTCCTCCGGCTTGGCCCGGAGCTTGAGGGCACCACGCCCAAGGCCGACGTTGCGATCGTCTATGACTACGATAGCATCTGGGCCCTGCGAACACAGCCCGGCTTCTCCGGCAACACCTATCACGAGGCAATGCAGCGCTATTTCTCTGCGCTGTTTCGCGCCGGAGTGAACGTAGACATGGTGAGCCCTGCCCAGGATCTCACAGAGTATCGTCTGGTGATCGCGCCGGACTTCCACGTGGTCCCGGACGCCGCGGCAAACAGGCTGATCGAATATGTGCAGGGCGGGGGCGTGCTCGTCGCCGACTGCCGCTTCGCGGTGAAGGACGAGACAAACCTGTGTCATGAGCGCACACTGCCGGGACTTCTCTCGGAGGCGCTCGGCATCGTGATTGAGGAGTATGAGGCGCTCGACGATGAAATGGCGTATCCGGTCGAGGGGAAGGGCTCCCTGAAGGGCAGGTTCACTGCGGTTCAGTACGTCGACTGGGTGAAGCCGGAAGGAGCGACAGTGCTGGCGAGCTACGACCAGTGGCATCTCGAGCCGTTCGCCGCCGTGACGGGCAACCGATTCGGCCGTGGGACGGCGTACTACATCGGGATGGTAGCTGCTGAGGAGGGCTTCTACGACCAGCTCATCGCCGAGTTCGTGGAAGCTGCAAAGGTCGAGCCCCCCCTCACCCCGCCGGCGGGCGTGGAGGTATCGGTGAGACAGGGCGGCGGAAAGAAGCTCCTGTTTCTGCTGAACCATGCTGAAGAGCAGAAGACGGTGGCGGTTCCCCGTGGGAAGAAGGAGCTCCTGAGCGGCCGCACGACGAGCGACAACATCGAGCTCGATAGGTACGGTGTGGCCGTCATCAAGCTCGCGTGATATGCACGGGCGGCGGCGCGAGAATTCAGCGAGGTGGCTGTGATGCCGACAGCGTCCATTGAGGTCGATGTCTCGAGGGTCATCCGCCGGGTTGACCGACGTATCATTGGGATCAACGTCGACTACCTGGTTGACGACGACGCCAATCGCCTGTCGGACGCGCGACCACTCGAAGCTGCCTTGAGAGAGATGGGAGTCCGCTCTCTCCGGTTTCCGGGCGGCGACAAGTCGGACAACCACCTGTGGTCCGTGCCGCCCTTCGACCGGCCTCGGCCGACGCTGGCCTGCGGACCGCGGAAGGGCCGCGAGCGGCCTCTCCAATCGCCGGATGGCGAATGGAACGTCCGGCTGCTCGATTTCGATGAGTTCATGGGGATGTGCCGACGTCTCGAGGCCGAGCCCACGCTCGTAGTATGCTATGACGCGCTTCACGCTCCGGAATGCGCCGTGACGAAGCAGCAGTTGCTCGACACCGCGGTCGGCTGGGTGGAGTACGCCAACGTCAGGAAGAAGTACGGCGTCAAGTACTGGGAGATCGGCAACGAGGGGTACATCGACGATGCCGTGGATGTGCACGACTACGCACGGGATCTCGTGGAGTTCGCCCTCGCGATGAAGCAGGTGGACCCCTCCATCAAGATCGGCGCGAACGGTCCGCCGCGGGCAGAGGGCGGTGGGAGACACGGCCCGACCAGCGATATCCCGTGGTGGGAAGTGGTCTTCGAGACAGCGGCCGAGCACATAGATGTCGGAGTCGTACACGTCTACTCGTGCTGGAAGTGGGGGAGCTACGAAGCCTATCGAGATCACTCCCCCGGCTACCCTGAGGCCCATCATGATGCCGTCAGCGTTCTCGAAGCCGCACAGCGATGGGGGCCGCCGGGGTTTGCGGATCGTCTTCGGGTGACCGTGACCGAGCTGAACGCGGCCGACTGGTCGGAGGACGGCTGGCCGAAGGTCAACGACCTCGGTCACGGGCTGGTGGCGTTCGACATCTTCGGCACGCTGCTGGAGATCGAGCAACTCGACATGGCCCAGCTCTGGAACACACGCTGGGTGAGCCACCCTGCGGACACGCCGAGCCTGTGGGATGCCGTTGACGACCTCAACCAGCTTCAGCCCACCGGGCGGGCGCTGGCCATCTGGAGCCAGTTTCTCCGGGAGACGATGGTGGCCGCGTCCGAGCCGAAGCGGATGCGTACCTTCGCCAGCTGCTCCGAGGACCGGAAGAAGCTGAGCGTCTTCCTCATCAACAAGGATGACAGCCAGCGTGATGTGACCGTGGCGATCACCGGCGGCCCCGAGTCCGGATCGGCGCGGCGATGGGTCTGGCAGGGAGAGGGCCCCGGTGACTTCGAGCCGACTTGGTCGGGGCCGAAGGCGGCGGCGGTGCAGGATGGAGCGGTGAAGATCTCGCTTCCGTCGGATTCTCTGACAGTGCTCGAGGTGGGTGCCGTCTAATCAAGCCTCCGGCAATCGATGGAGGAGTGGTGAGATGAGTGTCATCAAGTACGGAATCGTCGGGGCCGGATGGCGGTCCGAGTTCTACCTGCGCATCATGAAGGCCATGCCCGAGCGGTTCCACATCACTGGCATGGTTGTGCGGAACGCGGCCAAGCGGCCCGCCTTGGAGGAAACGTGGGGTGTGAGGACGTTCGCCACGCTGGATGAGATGCTGGCGAGCACGAGCCCCTCTTTCGTCGTGACCTCGGTGAGCTGGGAGGCGAACCCGGGATTTCTGAAAGAGTTGGCCGCGCGCGGAATCCCGGTGCTCTCGGAAACGCCGCCTGCACCTGATTTGCCGGGGCTGATCGAAGTCAACCGGCTCACGGACTCCGGCGCCCGCATTCAGGTTGCCGAGCAGTATCACCTTCAGCCACACCACGCGGCCCTGCGTGCTCTGCTCGCAAGAGGTCTCATCGGCAGGCCTAGCCAGGCGCAGGTCTCGGTCGGCCATGGCTATCACGGCATTAGCCTCGTCCGCAGGTTCCTCGGCATTGGGTTCGAGACGCCCGCGATCACGGGTCTGCGGTTCACCTCGCCGATCGTGGTGGCGCCCGGCAAAGGCGGGCCTCAGAAGGACGAAACGGCCAAGGACTCCATCCAGGAGTTCTACTGGCTGGACTTCGAAGACAGACTTGGGCTGCTCGACTTCACCGATGACCAGTACTTCGGCTGGATTCGCAACACGCGGATTCTGGTTCGGGGCGAGCGCGGCGAGATACTGACCGACCGGATCATCTATCTGAAGGATCACCGGACGCCCATAGAGGCACAGCTCGTGCGCCGGACCGCGGGCGTCGGCAGCAATCTCGAAGGCAACTACCTCCAGGGATACATCGCGGGCGAGGAGTGGGTCTATCACAACCCCTGTGCTCCGGCGTCGCTCGCCGATGATGAAGTGGCGATCGCAAGCTGTCTCATGAAGATGGATGAGTACGTGAAAACGGGAAAGGACTTCTACCCGCTGGCCGAGGCCTCGCAGGATCACTACTTGTATCTGCTGAGCCAACAGGCGGTGCAGGAAGGGCGCGCCATACAGGCTGAGCGACAGCCCTGGGCCGGCTAGAGCGCGCTCGATATCCTGGGGAGTGAGGCCGGCCTCGCGGGCCTGAGGAAGGAGGCGAGACGATGACGTTCTACGTGGACCCAGTCGGCGGCAACGACGGTAACGACGGTGCGAGCCCCGGGAGTGCGTGGAAGAGCCTGGCGCGGGTGAGCCGGGAGACTTTCGCGGCCGGCTCTGAGATCTTGCTGCAGAGGGGCTGCGCCTGGAACGAGGGGCTGAAGCTGCGCGGGGGCGGCACGGGCGACAGTCCGATCACCCTCGGCGCCTACGGCAGCGGCCCCCGCCCGCGGATCAACGGCGGACGCACGCACGCTATTACGGCCGACGAGCCCGTCTCGGGCTGGCACATCACTGGGCTCGAGCTGACCAGCACCAACGACCTCAACCCAACGCGCAAGATAACCGGCGGCACCTGCGGCATCTTCCTCCGTCAGGAGGAGGAGTGCCGCGGCCTGAGGATCGACGACTGCCTCATCCACGACACAAGCGGGCCGGGCATCTTCCTTCAGGCGACGGGTGAAGTGAAGCCGGTTTTCACGGAGGCGCTCATCGAGCACTGCGAGGTCTTCAATGCGAGCTGTGGAATCCAGTTCTGGGCGCATCCCAATTACGGGACGGATTTCTTCGCCGGCTTCAGGATCGCCCACTGTGTCGTGCACGATATCGGCGGCGATGGCATCGTGCCTTTCTGCGGCAACAACGGCGTCATCGAGCACTGCACCGCCTACCGGACGGGTCAGGGCGTCGATGCGAAAGACCACAGCCCGGTCGCGATCTGGTATGCCTGGGCGAAGGACTGCGTCATCCAACACTGCGAAGCCTACGATAACCGCACCGGCGGGAGGGGCGGCGACGGTGGAGGCTTCGATTTGGACGGCGGGTGCGTAGACTGCGTGCTTCAGTACAACTACTCGCACGACAATGAGGGCGCGGGCTATCTGATTTGCTCTTTCGACCCGAAGAACTGGCCCTGCACCGGGTGCGTCTGCCGCTACAACGTGTCAGTCAACGACGGCCTTCAGAACGACTACGCGAGCATCCACTTCTGGCAGAACGTGGACTGCCGGATCTACAACAACACCTGTATCACTCGCACCTCTTCGCCGCTCAAGTTCGTGACAACTCAGGTGAACGCGCGGGGCAACCTCATCGCGAACAACATCTTCTATATCGACTCGCCGGAGAACAGACCGCTGGTGAAGGCCGACTTCGATATCGGCGGCAATGAGTTCCGCAACAACCTCTATTACCACTTGTCCGGCAAGCTCCATTTCGCGCCCGAAGGCAAGGAGATCAGGGGCCTCGATGAGTTCACGAAGCTCGTTGGGGGGCAGGGCGAGATCTCGGGGGATCCGGGGCTGGCGGATCCCGGTGCCGGCAATTTCCATCTGCTGCCGAGCTCGCCGTGCCGCGGGGCGGGGTCGAGGATCGCAGACATGGGCCCGCGCGACTACTACGGCACACCGCTGTCCGCAGACGGACCGATTGACATAGGCTGCGCCGTTGCGAATGGCGCGCGGCGGAAGTGACACTCGGCGAGGCCTGGCAGAGGCCCGCCGAGAGGAGGGAATCTGACGATGAAGGCTATGCTGAACTCCCCGAAGATCAAGCTGGCGATTGTGGCCGTGAGCCGCGACTGCTTCCCGATCGAGCTGTCGCGCAAGCGCAGCAGAGAACTCGTGAAGGCCTGCCGGGCCGCCGGGCTGA
>Ga0180438_10010316_pt1 | contig 11474 bp, 5 predicted proteins | sample SS_ome_12_FD_132455 | JGI IMG/M metagenome (GOLD analysis project Ga0180438, IMG submission 132455) | Hypersaline lake sediment archaeal communities from the Salton Sea, California, USA - SS_3_D_2 metaG | ecosystem: Environmental > Aquatic > Non-marine Saline and Alkaline > Hypersaline >...
TTGGGGTTGGGCGTGCTTCTCGCCAGCGTGACGACCTGCCTTGCATTAGCCCGCATTCCGCTGCGCTATGAGCTGGATGGGCTCAAGCCAGCGGCGCCGTTTCTGCTGCTTCTTGCCCTGTTGCAGGTGTTCATCATCCCGACTCAGGCGCTCAACGCGCGGGTGCTGTGCAAATGGGCGGTCTTCAGTATCAGCGATCGCAGCATAGTAGCGGGCGTCGTCCTCATCCTGCGCTTTTTCGCCATGGCCATGGGGCTGAGCCTGCTGTCCTTCTCGACCAGTACGACGGAGCTCGGGCACGGAATCGAACACCTACTGCGCCCGCTCCAGTCGTTAGGGCTGCCCGCCCACGAATTCGCCTTGGTTATCAACATCGCCATTCGCTTCATACCGATCCTGGCTGAGGAAGCGGAACGCCTCCTCAAAGCACAGGCATCTCGCGGCGCGGATTTCGGTCGCCGCCAAGGCGGGCTCCTGACGCGGGCCCGCAGACTGCTCCCGCTTCTCGTTCCGCTGTTTGTGGTCAGCCTGCACCGCGCAGACCAGCTGGTGGAAGCGATGGAGGCGCGCTGCTACCTAGGTGGAAAGGGCCGTTCAAACCTGATTCGTCTGCGCGCTCAGTTTGGGGATTATGTCGCATTGTTTGCCGCCCTTGTGATTGTCACAATCGCCATCGTCATGGGGAGAGTAGACGCGGATAAGCTGATTCTGGGCCTGATTGGGCCATAACCAATCCACTAGAAGGAGGAACGTACATGAACAGCGCTACTCGCAAGGTTGTGATCGCTGGAGTGATGGGTGCAATCTCGGTCTTGCTTGGAGCCACCCATTGGGGCTTTGTGCCATGGCTTGCAGGGGCTGCACTGACTGTCATGCACGTCCCGGTCATCATTGGCGCCGTCCTTGAGGGCCCTTGGGTGGGCGTCGCTATTGGAGCCATATTCGGAGCTTTCAGTCTGCTTCAAGGCGCGATTGCTCCCACAGGACCGGCCGACGTTTGGTTCACCAACCCCCTGGTTTCGATCGTGCCACGCCTCTTCATCGGACCGGTGGCCTGGCTATTGTACAGAGCTCTCAGGCGGACCAGTGAGACTGGTGCACTCGCCGTTGCCGGTGTAGCCGGGAGTTTGACCAACACCGTCTTGGTGCTGTCCGCGCTGGGCCTGCTGCGCTTCTTGCCCTGGGGGCTCATCGCCACAATCGCTGTAACGAACGGCCTGCCGGAGGCCATCCTCGCCGCCGTTATCACCGTGGCCGTAGTGGCAGCGTGGAAGCGCATTGCAGTCGGGCGAGAAGGTTCCAGCGTCTAGCAGGAGGATGTGAACGATGCTCTTGTGCATTGACATCGGGAACACGAACATCGTTTTGGGTCTGTGGAGTGATGGCACATGGGCAGCCCATTGGCGGATTCGCACAGCGCGTGAACAGATGCCGGATGAGTACTTTGTCCTCCTGCAAGCTCTGCTGCGAGAGACAGGGCACACGATGTCGGACATCGACCGTGTGACCATTGGTAGCGTCGTGCCGCCGCTCACCACCGTGTTTGCCGAACTCTTCGAACGCTACGCTGGCACTACGCCGCTGATCGTGGGTCCTGGCGTGCGAACGGGTCTCCGCATCAGAATCGACAACCCTGTCGAGCTGGGTGCAGACCTGGTCGCCAATGCCGTTGCTGCCTTCGAGCGCTTCCATTCGGCCTGCATCGTCGTCGACTTTGGGACTGCCACGACCTTCAGCGCCGTGTCGGCCGACGGCGATTTCCTGGGCGTTGCCATCGCTCTTGGGCTTGGCGTTGCGGCCGAAGCACTCGCCAGCCGAACCGCTCAGTTGCCGCGCGTCAGCCTAGCTCCTCCACCCGCGGCGATTGGCAAGAACACGATCCATTCAATGCAGTCAGGACTGATCCTGGGCTATGTGGGACTTGTAGAGGGTCTCATTCGCAGGATTCGCACTGAGTTGGGTGGCCAGGCGCAAGTCATAGCTACCGGCGGCCTGAGCGAAACGCTGGCCCCCCTCACCCTTGAGATACCACTTGTTGATCCCTGGCTCACGCTGGAAGGGTTGCGCATTATCAGCCAACGCAACCCTGGCTAGCTGTGAGATCGGAACTCGCCGTTCGGCCAAGGCGTCTAGGAGATGCGCTCAAGAGCTGCGTCACCGCGCCGCCCAGGGGGTCGCTGGGAATGTGGGACCGCAAGCAGGCTGGGCACATCGATCTCGAAGTGGGCAAGGAGGTCTATATGATCATGCATGGACGCAAGTTGATGCCAATGTTGGTGCTGTTGCTGTCCTTGGCCATGCTGATGCTGGCAGCTTGCGACACTCCGGGGCCGACGCCGACACCGATGCCGACCAGCCTTCCTCCTCAGCCCCCAAAAGTCGCGCGCCATCTACCGGAGCGCGGCGCGGAGCAGCCAATTGAAGCACCCCTCGAGGTCACATTCGATCAACCCATGGAACACGCCAGCGTGCAAGCAGCTTGGAGCATCTCGCCAGCTATCAGCGGCTCTCACACCTGGCGCGGCGACACGCTCGTCTTTGTGCCAAGCAGCCCCGGTTTTGCCAGGGACACGGCCTACCGCCTGATGATTGGCGCCGGCGCGCGCAGCACGACTGGTCTGACGCTGGCAGAGCCCTTCATCTTGGAGTTCCAGACCACAGGCTTTCTGTCGGTCATGAGTGTTCAGCCGGCTCCTGGCACGCAAGATGTCGCACCAGATGCCCTGGTAACCGTAGTTTTCGACCGGCCAGTCGTGCCCCTGTCCGCTGTAGCACAGGCCGGACAGCTGCAGCCAATCAAGTTCGGGCCTGCCGTGCAAGGGACGGGAGAATGGCTTAACACGTCCATCTATACCTTTCGGCCAGAGCCCGGATTCGTGCCTGGCACCACCTTTCAGGCAGTAATCGAACCTGAACGGCTCGCTGAGATCACAGACGCAGCGCTGGCCGAGAGCTTTGTCTGGTCCTTCACCGTGGGCCGGCCCAAAGTCGCAGAAGTAGTGACCTCAGACCCCTTGCCCTACATCGGCCCATCGCCCACAATCAGCGTCACATTCAACATGGAGATGAATCCCCGTTCAGCCGAGCAGCGATTCTCGCTTCGCTCCGCAGACGGGCAAGAGACCATCCCTGTGGAATTCCGTTGGGATGGGCCGACCATGGGCGTTCGGCCGATGGCTCGCCTGGATCTCGATACATCCTTTGTCCTCTCTGTAGGCGCCGGGGCGCAGGCATCCGTCGGCGGAGAGGGCTTGGAGGAGCTCTTCGAGTGGCGTTTCAGGACTATCGAACGGCCGCGCATCGTAAGCACGCAACCGGCAGCGGGCGCGACAGAGGTTGATCCCTTCTCTAGCCTGAAGGTCACGTTCAGCAGTCCCATCGATCGTGATACCCTACTCCCCAACCTCACCATTCAACCGCGGCCGACCGACGTGTACACGACTTGGGTGGAAGCCGACACGCAGGTGTACATCTCCTTTGGCGCAAAGCCTTCCACAGCGTACCGCGTCACTTTCGGAGACGGCATCAGGGGTCGTTTCGGGCACCAGCTCCAGAGCCGCTTTGCGACGTCTTTCAGCACTGCAGCTCTGCCGCCATCCATCTACCTACCCCCTGGAAGGGTTGGAAGCTACAACGCCTACACCACTACGGCGGTTCTGGTGCAGCACCTGAATGTCGCTGAGCTTGACATGAGCCTATACCGCTTGGACAGAGCTGACTTCGTGCAACTAAACGGCGCGGATGCCTGGCGAATCTGGGAGGACTATAACCCGAAATCCGACAGGCTCATGCGAAGCTGGACCGTCCAGGTCGAGGGCGAACTCAATGCCTACCAGTCTGCTGATGTAGCCCTGAGCGACGACCAGACAAGCCCTCTGCGCCCAGGCTTCTACTACCTCGAGGTCGGCGCACCGGGCGTCAATGACACGATTCGGCATATGCTGGTGGTCTCATATGCCAACGTGATCCTCAAGGTGACACAAGGCGAGGCCTTGGTATGGGTGACAGATCTCGCCAGCGGCAAGCCAGTCCCAGGTTTGGACGTCGCTGTCTTTGGGCCTGCCGGTCAGATTCTCGCCTCTGGTAGGACGGACAACGAAGGCGTCTTCTTCTCTGCGCTTGCACCCGGGCTGGCCACTGATCCGTGGGCTGAGGTGCTCGCCGTGGCCGGGCCCGACGGGAGTCCGTGTGCTGGCTCGACGGGTTGGGCGTCAGGGATCGAACCCTGGCAGTTCGACTTGCCCAGCGAGCCGCAGCTGGATCAGTTTCGCCTCTACTTCTACACCGACCGCGCCATCTATCGCCCTAGCCAGAGAATCTTCTTCAAGGGCATCCTGCGTGCAGACGACGATGGTCGCTACTCGTTGCCATCACAGGTCACCATCCCCGTAACGATCTACGACGACATGGGAAACCAGGTATATGAGACTAGCCTCCCTGTGAACGAAATGGGAACCGTCCACGGGGACTTGCTTCTGAGCAGTGAGGCTAGCCTTGGATTCTATGGGCTCAGCGCCCAAATCGGCGACAGAAGCTTCGGAACCGGCTTCCGCGTCGCCGAGTATCGCAAACCGGAGTTCATCGTCGCCGTGAGCACCGACGCAGCCGAGTATGTGCAGGGAGAAGAGATCAAAGTCACGGTTGAAGCAACCTACTACTTCGGCGGTCCCGTTGCCGACGCCTCTGTCACCTGGCGGCTGATGAGCCAGGACCACTACTTCCACCTGCCTGACAGCGCCCAGGCCACATCGCGAAGTGGACGAGACTATGATTTCACCGATGCCGACTATGAGGCTCGCGGGCAAGAGACTGCATTCGGCGCGCTCGTTACCAGCGGCAGTGGCACCACGGACAGCAGCGGACGCTTTACTTTCACGCTTCCGGCGGATGTCGGCTTGCGGAAGAATAGCCAGGTGTTCACCATTGAAGCATCGATCGTCGATCCGAGCAGCCAGGAGGTCAGCGGTCGCGTCAGCGCGGTCGTGCACAAAGCGCAGCTGTACGTTGGACTCGCACCAGCGGAGTACGTCAACCAAGTGGGCGGTCCCAGCAACGTGCACCTTATCGCAGTCACCCCGCAAGGGATCACCTTGCCGGGCATTCCCATCTCTGTGACCTTCGCACACCTTAAATGGTACAATGTCCAGAAACAGAGTGACGATGGGCGTTTCTACTGGGAGTGGAACATCGAAGAGACACCGGTGTACACCACTTCAGTAACAACGGATGCGTCCGGCACTGCTGCGGTGGCCTTCACGCCGGACAAGGGCGGCTCGTATCGCGCCCGAGCCTCAGCTTCTGACAGCCAGGGCCACCAAGTACATTCCTCGACCTACCTGTGGGTTAGCAGCGGTACGTATGTCTCCTGGCAGCAGCAGAACGACGATCGCATTGAGCTCATCACCGACCAGCGCTCCTATGCACCAGGCGACACCGCTCGTGTCCTCGTTCCATCGCCCTTCCAGGGAGAAGTTCAAGCGTTGTTGACCGTGGAGCGTGGACACATCTACAGCCACCGACTCGTTCAGCTCAAGAGCAACAGTGATCAGATCGAGATTCCTATCCTGGCTCAGTACGCGCCCAACGCCTATGTGTCAGTAGTCCTGGTCGCGGGCGCGGACAGCACGACGCCAGTCCCCGCCTATCGTCTGGGGTACACCAAGATCGAAGTGTCAACCCGAGAGAGGGAACTGCAGCTGGTGATCACCCCGGACCAAACAACACCCTACAGGCCGCGCGATCGGGCAAGATTCGACGTCAAGGTGACGGACCATTCGGGACAGCCAGTACAAGCCGAGCTATCGCTGCAGCTCGTGGATGCATCTGTGCTGGCTCTGGTCGATGAGACAGCTGGCGGCATTCTCGATCACTTCTTCCGCGAACGTGGTCTCGGAGTGCGCACCGGCGCGACACTCGCCATCTCCGTCGATCGCTACCGCCTGCAGGCCAGGCCACCCTCCGGCAAAGGTGGCTCCGGAGGTCCGGGCAATCAGGATTTAATTCGGAAGCGGTTCGAGGACACAGCTTACTGGAACGCGACGGTGCGAACGGACGCTCGCGGCCAGGCTACGGTGCTTGTTGACTTGCCAGACAACCTCACCACGTGGCGTGTAACCGCGCGAGCCGTCACCGCGGACACCTTGGCCGGTGATGCGACAATCGATATCGTCACGACCAAGGATCTGCTCATCCGGCCAGTGTCCCCGAGATTCTTGGTGCACGGTGACCAGCTCCAACTGGCCGCAGTCTTACACAACAGCACCGATCAGCCAATCACCGTCGACCTGCTGGTGCAGGCACTGGGCATCGACGTTGCGGAGCCGAACAGAAGGGTTTACATTGCCGCGCATGATCAGGAACGTGCCGACTGGCACGCCAAGGTCACGGGATTCGACTCGGCTGTGCTTACCTGGAAAGCCAGCGCTGGCGACCTGGCTGATGCGGTGGAACTGTCGCTGCCGATCTATCGCTACATCACGCCCGAGACCGTGGCCACAGCGGGCAGTGTTTCCCAGACCGAGCCACGCGTCGAAAGGGTCGTCCTACCCGAACGCCTGGACCCAACTCAGGGAGAGCTGACCATTGAACTCAACCCGTCTTTGGCCGCTGGCATCCGCGACGGAATCACCTATCTGGAGCAATATCCCTACGACTGTATCGAGCAAACAGTGAGCCGCTTCCTTCCCAACGTGGTGATGTATCGTGCTCTTCAGCAATTGGGGATGCACAACCAGGAACTCGAGGCGCGGTTACCACAGAACGTCAGTATTGGCCTGCAGCGTTTGTATGCGCTGCAACACTATGACGGTGGCTGGGGCTGGTGGCTGTCAGACGAAAGCAACTCCTTCATCAGCGCGTACGTACTGCTCGGGATGCTGGAGGCGCAGCGGGCGGGTTTCGCCGTCAACGACCAAGTGATGAGCCGGGCTGCTACTTTCCTGCAAGGGACCTTGGACGAAAAGGATGTCACGCTTGACCTCGACGCTGATACTCGCGCCTTCACCCTTCATGTGCTCGCTGAGCACGGCAACGGGGATCTTGGGCGGACCGTGGCGCTTTTCGAGAGGCGCGACTCGCTGGACCTGTACGGCAAAGCTTTTCTGATACTGGCGCTGCAACGCCTGGAACCGGAGGAGCAGAGTCGAGTTTCCACTCTCGTGAGCGATCTGACCAACGGAGCTGTGTTGAGCGCCACTGGGGCGCACTGGGAGGAGCTCACAACGGACTACCACACCATGAGCACAGACACCCGCTCGACCGCGATTGTGCTGCTCTCGCTCCTGCGAGCGACACCAAATGACCCGCTGGTTGAGAATGCCGTACGCTGGTTGCTGGACACCCGACGGGAGGGGCACTGGGACTCAACCCAGGAGACAACCTGGTCAATCCTGGCACTGACTGACTTTCTTGTCGCCACCGGAGAGCTTGAGGCGGACTATGACTATCATGTGGCTGTCAACGGGGAAGTTGTTGGCGCGAGCACGGTCACCGCACAGGATGTGGCGCAAACCCGCTCACTCCGTGTGGAGGTCGCCGATCTGCTACAGGCCCAAGCCAACGTGATTGTCCTCCAGCGTCTGACATCTTCGGCAGACCAGACAGGCAAGGGTCAGCTGTACTACTCAATGTACTTGCGGTACTATCTCCCCGCAGGAGACATCAAGGCGCTGGGCCGCGGGATCTACATATCTCGACGCTATGAGCTGCTGGATGCTCCGGGAGAGGCGATTCACAGCGCCCGGGTTGGCGATGTCGTTCGCGTGAAGCTCACCCTCCTTGCTCCGAACGATCTGCACTATCTGGTCGTTGAGGATCCCTTGCCAGCGGGATGCGAGGCGCTGGATGTCAGTCTCAGAACGACGAGTGCCGCTTACCAGGGAGCTCAGTTGGCACGCGAGGCCGAGCCGTCACTCTACTGGTGTTGTTTTACCGAAACGGAATTGCGCGACGAAAAGGCCGTTCTCTTTGCCACCTTCCTTGGGCAGGGCTCCTACGAGTACTCATACCTGATTCGAGCCAGCGTTGCTGGTCAATTTCTCACCGTACCCGCCCAAGCCTACGAGATGTACTTCCCAGAGGTATTCGGCCGAAGTGACGGAGGCCTGTTCAGCGTGGAGGAATAGACACCGTTGACCACTGAAAGCGACGTGCTGCCACTCGCTTTCCAGCACCGTGAGCCCAACCCTGAGTCACAGCCGCAGACGACCGGCCGGATGACCCGGGCACGCTTCCCCTCTGCGGTGTTAGCTTTGGCCTTGGCTCTCGGCCTGTGCACCATGACCGTAGCGCCCGAGGCAAGGGCAGACAATCCACACACGCTGCTCGCACAGCTTGGTGGCGCCAGCTATGCGGCACATGTCATGAACGGCATGGTTGCCTTGGGTATGGGACCCAACCTATACACCCTGCCTGAACCGCAGCCGAGATGGTCCCCGTGTGCCAGACTCAAAATGCCCGACATCGTAAGAGACATCGCTTCGCAGGGCGAGTACGCGTTCATCGCGGCGGGGGATGCCGGTCTGAGGGTTGTCTCGATAGCAGACGCCTGTTCGCCCACTGAAGTCGCCTCCGTGGACATCTCTAGTCCAGTGTCTGCAGTAGCCATCGCGCAAGGCTATGCCTACCTGGCGGCTGGCAGCTCAGGCATAGCAGTGGTCGACATTGGCGATCGCAGCCATCCCATTCTCAGACAGTGGGTATCGCTCGCCGGTGAAGCACAGCGCATCGCGATCGTGGACCAATTCGCATACGTTGCGTCCGGCTACGGTGCTCTGCGCGTCCTCACCTTGGAAGATCCTTCGCAGCCACAGGAGGTGGGTGCCTACCTTCAACTATACGAAGCCCTTGACGTGGCTGTTGTCGGTGACTACGCCTACCTTGCGGCGGGAGAAGACGGGCTGAAGATCCTATCGCTGGAGAATCCCGTGCGGCCGAGACTTGTCACGTCGCAGGCCATAGATCAGGGATACGCGGTCGCGGTGGACATCGCCACCAACAGCACCGGACAGGCTATCTTCGCCTACCTGGCAGCAGGTGAAGGCGGCGTGCGCATCATCTCCGTGCATGATCCGACAGCACCGACCGAGCTAGAGCCCATTCACGTGCCGGGCCTGCCTACAGACATACTGCTCCAGGGGCCAACACTGTACGTTGCTTCTGGCCCGGCGGGCGCCTATGCGTTCGAGCTGCAGGCCGGCATCCTGCCAGAGTTGGTCGCTTCCTTCGGGGTCCTTTGCGACGCCCGTGACGTCGTTCCTGTCGGCAGCCACTACCTCATCGCCAGCGGTGCGCTGGGAGTGCAGGCAGTGTCGTGGGATGACAACGAGCTCGAGCTGGTCGGAACGATCAACGTACCCGGTGAAGCAGTGCGTTTGGCCACTGCTGGCACTGACGTCTATGTCGCCGCCAGGAATGCCGGCCTCTGCACGATTTCAGCGGCAGAACCAACTGAGCTCGCTATGAAGACGTGCCTGCAAGGACCCGGACCGGCCAACGGCGTGGCCGTTCAGGATGGACTCGTCTATGTGGCCTGTGATGCGGCCGGGCTTTGGATCGTCGACGCGACCACTCCCGGAAGTCTTCTTCCCCTGACCGTGGTAGATACGCCAGGTCAGGCCACGGAAATCGCCTTGACCGAGAGCTATGCTTTGGTTGCAGACGGCGACCGCGGCCTGCGGGTTGTTGACATTGCCCAACCAAGCCAAGCACACGAGGTGGGCCAGCACTTTGAGACTCCAGGACATGCGACCGGCCTAGCGATTGAGGGACAATACGCCTTCCTGACTGACGGCGGAGAAGGCCTTCACCTTGTCAGCCTGGTGGACGTACAGCGCCCGGAGATAGTGGGGACTCAACCACTGCCGGGCTTTGCCTTCGACGTCCAAGTGCTGGGCAGCCTGGCTTTCGTTGCCGCAGAGCGCGCGGGCCTGCAGATCGTGTCGATCGCCGTGCTTGAGCTTCCGTCCCTTTGGAAGTCCGTGCCGCTGTCCGGTGCAGCCATCGGGCTACATCTTGAGCAGCTCGATGGTCCGGTATTCGCGGCAGCACGGGACGCGGGGCTGCTGGTCGTTGATGTCGCATCACATCGTTCGTACCTACCGCTCATCCGGCGACGATAGGTACCATAGCAGCGGTTTCCCCTCCGATGGGCCGTCCAAACTTGGTGCGCGCCCCCGGGGGGCGGCTCGCGGAGGTATACTGGTGTCGGCGAGTGATCACAACAGCAAAGCGAGCGAACGCCTCAAGCAGAATCCAACGCCGCCGTCTGGCGCGCCGGGACGCCCAAACTTGCGCCAGCTAGCTCTAGTTGCACTCCTGGCCGTAGGGGCGTATCTGCTGCTGCCGCAGTTGGCAGGAGTAGGTGATGCAATGCGGGCGCTGGACAAACTCAGCCCACCGTATATCGCTGCAGCACTCGCTCTGCAAGCCATCAGCACTATCTCACAAGCACACGTAGTGCAGCAAACCCTGCGCATCTTTGAAACCTCGGTGCGCTTTGTCACTCTCCTTGAGATATCTCTTGCCAGCGGCTTCGCCACCCTCTTCGTACCTTCTGTAGGGCTGAGCGGGCTGGCTTTGCGCTGTTGGTATCTTAGCGAGCGCGGGTGTCCACTGGACACCACAACCATCGCTTTTAGCATAGAGGCTGTCGGTCAAGCGGCAGCGCACGCCGCAATGGTGGCCATCGCCTTCATTCACCGTGTGGCACAAGGCCGCCAGCCACCATGGGCCTCGCTCGCGCTTGTGCTCTTGGTCTTGTTGCTTTGCATGGCTTCTCTGGGCATGGTGCTGGCCAACCCAGCGAAGCGCAACTGGCGCTTTCGCCTGCTGCATGCCGCAAATCGACTGCGCAGGCGCAGGGGCGAGCCGACCATTGCGGACGCGGCGCTCGAGCATCGACTGACTGAGCTTCAATCCTCAGTGGCAAACGTGAGTGCAGGAGTCAGTGTGCAACTGGTACTCAGCAGCGTCGCTCGCAATCTGGCCACTGCTCTTGCCTTGTACGTTACGCTAGTGGCCCTGGATCAGCGCGTCCCCCTGAGCTCAGCCGTGCTGAGCTACAGCTTCGCCGATGTGCTCGGCGGTCTGTCATCTCTCCCCGCCGGGCTCCTTGTGACAGAGACGTCGCTGTCAGCCCTTCTTAACCGGGCAGGCGTGCCGCTATCCGCGGCTGTGGCAACCACCCTTGTCTTTCGCCTCATCACCGTCTGGCTGCCGCGTACGATCGGCCTGTTCGCCTGGATCGACCTGCAACGCCGCAGCAAGCGCCCACTTTGGTCATAGTCGCTGCCGCGGCCACCACGTGAGCCTTTCCCCAACTCAACGAGCCGTCCGGACAGCAAGACATCCCCGTCGGGCAGTGCGGCAATTCCCTAGCCCTGCTGCGCCAGAACCATCGCGTCCTGTTCGCGAGCGATGCGGATGCCTTCCTCTTCGTTGACTTGCGTCAACAGCAGCCCACCAAAGACAAAAAA
>Ga0180438_10010318_pt1 | contig 11474 bp, 32 predicted proteins | sample SS_ome_12_FD_132455 | JGI IMG/M metagenome (GOLD analysis project Ga0180438, IMG submission 132455) | Hypersaline lake sediment archaeal communities from the Salton Sea, California, USA - SS_3_D_2 metaG | ecosystem: Environmental > Aquatic > Non-marine Saline and Alkaline > Hypersaline >...
ATTGGGCAGAGATAGACTAACTACTTGTTTTCGTTTGTCTATCTCTGCCCAATTTACATGACTTTCATTGATCGACGTTACTCGCTTCCTTATGTAATTTCATTGCTTTCAATACGTATTGGCATCTACCTAAACGACACTCTTCGTCTATTTTTAGACAGTGCTTTGTGGTAGATAAAAATCCGCACTTACTGGATTTGTTTTCGAAGTTTCTTTTGTTGTCAATCGCGTCTCTAGCTATTTTACTTCCAATAGCAGCTAGGTCTTCTGCTATCGCTTCCTGATCCAGTAATATTTCAGTCTTTGTTCTCACTATTTCCCACCCTTTCTATTTAGTTTAACCTATTAGATATAACAGCCAGTAAATAGTTTTCTGATTCTCTCCCCTAATGTCGGGGTAACGTATATTTTTCTTGCTACGTATACCGTACGATACTCTCCATCTGAACAGATCTCTTTTCCGATTGTATGTAGTTCAGTAAACTTTACTTTCCTTCTCTTCTCCCTACTACACCATAAACTTTCATTAACAGTAGCCTTTTTACTTTTATAAACGTGAAATCCCATTGGATATGAAGCATCAACAGCCTGTATGATTTCTTCGCAATCTGTGAGTCTAAAATCTTTTTCATCTATCCATTCTCCGATGGGGACGGTGAGATCTGCAAATTTGAAAAGAGGGATCAAACCTTTCTTTTTGATGACACCAAAATAACGTTTATATCCTTTCCTAATTTTATTTCCTTCTTCACCAGTCACACTTCTTGTGATTGTTGACAAGCACATTTTAATACTCCTTTAATCAGTCCATCCATTTTTTATTAGTTGTTCCAGTCTGCGCCGTGTTTCTAATGAGAAATCTGAATCCATATCTTTAATTAGAAATAGTTCTTGCGCGGCTTTCAGAAGCAACTCGGGAAACGTCGCACGGCTAATGTATTCCTTATTGAGCACCTTTTCTGCTTCCTTTTTATATTCCTCTCTGTCCATCCTTTTATCTCCTATTTTTATTCTTCGATGGATTCTTGCAATTCTTGTATTCTTACTTTCTGTAAACCAATGTCTAATAATAGTAGTGCTTTCTTCATTTCCACAGACACAGAGTCAGATCCCATCTGGGATTTTATTTTTGATTCCACTTCTTCGTAATCTATCCCTAACATGTCTGATAGCATAGTTACTTTCTTACCTTTCTTTTTCCCGATTTATGATAGGCCCGGACGCGTAAATGGCAAATGTAAAAAACAACTTGTCCGTAAGGGGAACAAAAATGCCGTCAAAGCCCGTCTTTGATAGCGCATCCGGGCCATTTATTGATAACAAACAATTACAGATAATATGGTGATACCTACCAGGCCTAAACTAACCACAAGAGCCAGAATGGTAGATTTGATTTTACTAGTGCCTTGCCAGGGCATCTGTTATGGCCTCCTACCCATATTACGCAGCTCATAATATGCATATCTCTTGTATTTTTCCTCGATGTATAAAAGATATAGACCTATTGATACCACTGAAGCTATACCAATTGGTCCGAAGAAAAATAGTACTATAATTCCAGCGATTATTGCAAAATTAAATTTCTCCTTCCATTTTATGAGTAGAACAGAAACAGAGGCAGCGCCGATTAATCCTAATATGGGCCACGAGTATAATATGAACTTACCTATATAAGGTATAAACATCCACGATGTGATGAGGATGGCCCATATTACTGGAATGCACAATATCGGCCTGGCAAGTGGATCTTTTAGTGCCGACTTTATACCTCTAATTATCTCCATTTTTGGACTCCTTCAATATTTTCTCCTTCATTTCATCTACGCTGAGCCATTTTTGTTTGGGTCTTCTAGAGTAGTATTCCGGTGAACCAATAAACTCCGGAGTATCGCCACACGTATATCCAGTGTATGGCCATGGAGTAGTTAGTATCTCCCCTAATATAACGGCCGATTTACTTTTGGGGGAGCAACTATGCATAAGGCACACGTTTGATCTTAAACTTCTTGGTAGAACGCATCCACCTTCCTTACGCCAGAATCCTATATCTGGCTTGAAACGTTCGGCCAGTATGTCAAGATCTCTTATATTAACACATTTAAAATGACCGACGGAGTAAAAACAGGAATGGCAACAACACATTTCTTTGTTGACGCTAACCTTGCGATAACTATAACAGATTCCATCCTTAAAATCACATCCAAAATCAAGAAATCTCGTCAAGCTCGCGTACTGCTGTCGTATGTTCCATGGGCACCAGAATCTATTTCGTAAAGACGTTATTTGTACGTCTCTATCTAACAACCTAGCAACGAACTTCTCCTTTTTCATTTGGTCCCTCCCCCCTCGTTTCTATCTCCTCTTTCTTAGAACCTCATATTTTTCCAGTAAATCTTCCAGTGTTAGCCTGTTTTCATATCCATACTTTTGGTAATCTTCGTATACGCAATCCTCGTATCTGTATCGTACTCGAACTATCGGCTTGTTGATTTTAACGATTTTTGCAAGATCAATTGGGGTAGCAGATAAAACGACGTCACATTGAACTGCGTTAAGAGTTTCTTCCAATTCTCTTACCTGGTCTTCGCTGTAGCCCATGGCGGGAAGCACTGATTCAAGGTGATCATACTTATCGTAGATATCATGTATAGATCCTACGGCAAAAGGGCGCGGATCTACTATGGATTCGGCTCCAAACTGCGAAGCCGCAATCTTACCAGCTCCGTATGACATTCCGCCATGTGTTAAGGTTGGGCCGTCCTCGACTATGAGAACTCTCTTTCCTTTTATGGAATTTCTCTCTCCGATAGTTACAGGAGATTCTGCCAGTACAACCTTAGCTCCTGGGTTATATCTCTTTAGGGTGTTCTTAATCATACTGATTTCATGAGGTTGAGCTGTATTCACTTTATTAATTATAGCAATGTCAGCCATAAGTAGGTTGGTTTCTCCCGGGTAATATCCCCGCTCGTCGCCAAATCGGTGGGGGTCGAAAAGAACAATGTGAACATCGGGAACATAAAAAGGAGTATCGTTATTGCCCCCGTCCCAAACAATAACGTCCGCCTCTCGTTTCGCCGAACTCAATATTTTTTCATAGTCAACGCCAGCGTATACTATGGTCCCTTTGGCTATATGAGGTTCGTATTCTTCCCTCTCTTCAATGGTGCAGTTGTGCTTTTCAATGTCACTAAGAGTTTCAAAGCGTTGTACTTCCTGTTTGATCAGATCTCCGTAAGGCATTGGGTGCCGGATTACTACCACCCGGTGACCTTGATTTTGCAGAATGTCAACCACCTTCCTAGTAGTCTGCGACTTTCCACAACCAGTTCGAACAGCACATATAGCTACGACCGGCTTTATAGATCTGAGCATCGTCTGGCGCGCTCCAAGCAATAGGAAGTTTGCCCCAGCAGCTTGAACCGCACTGGCTTTGTGCATAACGTCCATATGGTTGATATCGCTATAGGAAAATACAACGGTGTCAATGCTATGCGTGTGTATAAGATCTTCTAGCTGGTGTTCAGGATATATTGGAATGCCTTTTGGATACTGAGCTCCAGCAAGTTCAGCAGGGTATCGTCGGCCTTCAATGTTTGGAATCTGAGTAGCTGTAAAAGCAACTACTTCGTAATCAGAACTATCACGAAAACAGACATTGAAGTTATGGAAATCTCTACCAGCAGCACCCATTACAATAATTCTTTTCGACTTAGTCATATGCTTTTCGACTGCCCCTCCTCCTATTCTTATCGTTATTTATGTGTATCACCTCATGCTCCCAATATTCTTAGGCAGGCTTTACAGGTTATGTCCTCTACTTCTCCTTCCGAAGGCTCCCAAATATCTAGTCCGCACAGGGTTTTACAGTCCCATTCCCCGTCTACTGCACCGTGTATGGTGCCATTATTTTCGTTTTTAAAGATACCATCGATAGCTCGGCGGTATTTACCTATATAACTGGGATTGATCTGTTTAGCCTTTGACATATTGTGCCTCCTTTCTATGGCTCATCTTCTTGATATTCATCAAGCCGCTCCTCGATATTTGCCATTTGGACTATAATGTCGTCCGCTACGTTGGCTATTATTGTTGATAGTTCTTCTACTTCTTTTACTTCTCTCTCAGTCATTTTTCTACCAGTACTAAATGAAACAGCCGATGCTATTAGCACAAGTACAACAATCCAGAAAGCGCTCATTTCGTTTCTCCTTTATTCTATTTCATAGACGCAGGTTTTGGTGACGGTCCGAAGCGTAGCTTTTTTCAGCTGATCTTCATGGCATGATCCTCCCCACGACATCATATCTTTCGCGCATTTGCAGAGTTTGGGGTCCGCTACCATTGCGTTTTCGATGGGACCGAAATCGTATCTGGTTCCTTCTCCTTCTTTATATTGCACCCCCCAGAACTCACCATTGAGTTCGGCCGCAACACCCACTTGAACGGGAATGCTTTTATAAATTTTTTCCATCTCCGCGCTCCTATTTATAAAGTTCAGAGGCACCGTTTATGTCGCCAGCTTCCAGAATTCTCTTATTGGTTTCACCATAACCGGCGTAACCAAACATGGTCACGGTTGAGCACTCTTCATTGTACAGATCCCACAGCCCCAGACTATGCCCCAGTTCGTGGGTTGCAATGGATTCGAAGTCCATCTTTGACGTGCAGTCGTCGACCGTACAGTCCTCCGACCAATCGAAATCCACATCATCATACACCTGATCCCACTCAACGATGCCTCTTCCAGAAGGCGGTCCACCGAACACACCCCACACTATTGTGATAGCTATGGCGCCTGGCTCGTCAATGCTTGCAAAATAAACTTCGTTTACGTCATCGGGCTGCACCAAGTCCGCCTCAAGCACGTTAGTGGTTGAGTATACATTGCCGAAAATATAGGTACCAGCAGCCATTTCCCACTTCAGGGTGTCATCTGAAAGATTCTGCACGATATAGTCCTCGCTTAAGCCCCTCGTGTTGGACGCATTCACAACGATGTCTTCTACGGATTTCCATTTAACACCCCTTGTGTAGTCGTAGCACTTGCTTGTATCGGAATCTACGGGATCACCTGGATCACTGACACAGTCACCACAGTTCTCTTTTTCACCAGGGTCGCATATCCCATCATTATTACAGGGGCGGGCAAAATGACGGCCACCTCTTGTAATGATGGCGTACCCCTCAACGACTTTACCTCTATCGACGGCTGTTCCAAGCTTGAATATACCTGGAGCCACTTCTACTGCGTGCGGCGGTATGGACACCTTCCCTCGCCCTCTGCCAGCTGCGTACGAAAAGTTAACTGCCAATAATGTAATAGCCAATGCTAAAAATAATACTTTTTTCATCTTGTTTCCTCCTTTTTATTTTATCTTTTGACCGTTTTTGGGTTCGCACCGTACTTTAGTAGGATTACCAAATGTTATACCTGCAAAATTGGCACATCTTTTGCAGGTTTTGATTGGCAGTGGTCTAATTGTTGCTGGACAGCAAACAGATTGCTGTGCCATTACTTCTAATTCTTTCATTCCTTTATCCTCTACATTTCTTTATACATTTGCTGTTTTTTGAAGAGTCGATTGTGTTGCACTTCGTACTCTATTGAAGCCAAAAAGGGCGCAAGCGCCACAGTGAGGACATTGATCTAACTCGATCATTTTCTGGCTAATCGCGCCCATAGTCGCAGAACTACACGGTATACTTTTCTGTTTCATTTCGGACTTTTTAAAAGTCTTATCGCAGTTAAAACAAACTAATATAATTTCGTCACTCATTTCCAAATTCCTTGTTTAGTAGCAATACTAATTGCTTTGTTTATAGTTATGAGAGGATCTGGTTCGCGCACAACGATGCCGGAGTTACACCATCCTTCTACGCCTTTGTACCATACGAGAACAACCGCGCAATAGCAGTCATCAATGTCGTCTTTAGGATGGAGCACTATTTGAGTGTCTTCTACTTCTGGCATTTCTTCCCTCTTTATACATAGTTCCAGTTGTCGAACAATACTTCTGGCTCAGGATCGTATTGACCTGAAAGTTCAACCTCGTTGGTCAATAACCACTGATTAACTCCGTCCTTGACGAACTCCTCTTTATTTTGTTTAAAATATTCTTTTTTGTAGTATCTTAGATCTTCCTCATTAAGATTACTTGTAAGTCCACAATCTTCGTTTCTCTTGTACTCTTTTTTAGCCCGCTCGGCGTCTTCTTTGAGTATGAGATCAACGGCATCTTCAAATGTGTGGTGAATAACTCCGATAGCACCACCGCAGTATGCCCATTTATATGGCTCGAATATAAATAATTTCATTATATCTTAGACCTCCTCCTATACTCTATCATCTACCACTACACCCAGCGAAATCAACTTGTCTATCACTTCTTCCATTCCCAGATCAAAATGGTTTTTATTGAAATCTGGTATTAGAGCTTCAAGAGATAGCGGTGTTTTATCACCTCTCAAAAGAGAACCACAGGCAAAATCGTATCCCCTGTTGTATAGTTCTAGGTTGCGCTTCTGTCTACGTTCTTTTAACCACCTCATCTCATCCCTCTTTCCAGCATCATTGAAAGATTTTCCTCGTCGTCCTCTTCCGTGCCGACATCGAAACACACTTTATCTCCGCAATCATATATTGACAGCAATAGAAGGTCGCTTCGGTCTATAGTACGGAACTCTACCTCTCTGTTTGCCCATTCAGGATTTTCCTCTAGCTCTCTTTGTGCTTCTTCAATGAGTTCTTTGAACGTCATCTTTTTTACTCCCTAAATCCCCATTTTCTGGCATCTTCTAAATACCGTGTGCCATGATATGCCCAGCCAATCAGACAGTATGGTCTTATTGTGATTGCATGCATCATACAGTATTCTGAACGGCTCATCTTTAATCTTGACCTTGTCGATTATTACTTTCGGCCTGTCGCCTGTCGCCGCTATGTCTAGCTTAATGAACCGATTGTATATGGTAAGTGGATAGGCACCTAGTTCTTCAGCTACCTTACGGGCGTTACCTTTGTGCTTATTTGCAAAGTAAACAATTTGCTGATCTGTATACTTAGTATTCCCATACAGACTTTTGTGAAGCTTTTTCATTGAAAGATCGTTTTCCGGTGATTGTTCGGGTATGTCTACCCCCTCAACACCGCCCCTATACGTAGTTTGTAACCTTAACTCCCCCGCGCTCACAGCGTTCTCCTCTGTTAAAGGTTAACGGTTTACATTATTGGACGCCCTCTATGCTTTGTTCTCCCCCTGTATTTAGTTGACCAGCAGATCCTTTACGGATTCACACGGAACCTGTGTCAAGCCTATACCACTCTGGGACGCATTAACGGCTTTCCGAGTAGCGATGACGGCAAAACAAAGTCCAGTGCGCTCGTCCTGAAAGTAGGTTATCTTTTCAGACATATCTACCGCTTCATTTTTATCCACTTTTGATGGCTTCACGCTACATCCAGCTGTGAAAAACATTGCTGCTGACAATAATATTACTAACAATAGTCTTTTCATTTCTTTTCCCTCCGGTAATATTCCTTGGGATATTTCTCCAGGAATTCTTCGTAGGTTTCAATCAAGCGGAACCGAAGTCCCTCACGCACGTCCGCGCTATAAACGCCCGCGCATTTATTGCTACAGAACGGACCGGCGTGACCATCCTTTTTTCTTTCGTATATACGCTGAAGTTTTTTACCGCTACGCCTAAAGTTCTTTTTGCATATGGGACAAACAAAAAGAACCGGCTTGAGCCTTAAAGCATCAAGCCGGTAGTGAGTTTTGCGATCAAGTACTTGTAGATTATCCGGATCATTGTTATGAAAGTTACGGTCTATGTGATCTACCGTCTCGTTGTCCTTTAGTCGTCTGCCTAACTGCTGTTCGACCAGAAATTTTGGATAAGAAACAGTACGCTGCGTGCCGTCGTCATATCTGACAGTGACGTACAACCTACCGCTCTTCATTTCATATGGTCCGTATACTTTCATGCATAATATCCATAATCAGCGCATCTCATATTACACCCAGAGCATATTGCGTCCTCTTCATCGAATTCCAGGTCTTCGCCGCATCTCCAGCAGACTCCGACAGTCATACACCGCTTTTTGTACTCAAGCTTTTTCACCTTCATGAGGATGTTTTGTTCTTTCTCAGTTAGATATCCTTCATCGCACATGTCTTGTTCTCCTTCTTAAATAGTCCGTATACTTTCATTTAACCTCTTTTTAATCCCAAATCTTATTACAGCGCCGGCATCCCATTTCGATATCGTGATAGTCAGCGCCCATATCAACCAAATCATCCCCGCAGATAGGGCAGACTTTGGCCTTTATGCATTTACGTTGGTATGCCATTTCCTCGGATTTTCGTTCGGCCTTCTTCAATATGTCCTCCTTTGATAGAGGCGGCCCATAAACCGGTTCTGGTTTTGATATTTTCTTAAAAAATCTATCGAACATAATTACTCCTCCCTTTCTTTCTCGCTTAAATAATCTTCCAAAGCCATAATCTTTTTCTCTCTATGCGAACCCTATCCTAAGCCTGCCTATGGAGAACTCGATCTCATCGTCTTTTACTTCATAAGTGGTGATCTTTATGTCCACGTTGTCCAATTCGACGAATTCCAATTCCCTATCGCCATTTCCTTTACGAACTGCTTGGATGATTTTTGATATTGTTTCCTCTGGTTTCATCTTTCCTATCCCCCTATATTCTGCGTTTTAATAACCCACATAAGACACATGGCAATGCTTGCACACTTTCTGAGTGGTAAGTCCCCCCTCATTTATCAGATCGTGACCGCATCTTGGGCACATGTTCTGAGCCAGGCATCTGGTTCTGAATTCCTTTTCCTCCAGCTTCGCTAAGATTTCCTCTTTTGACATAGTAACGTGTTCTGACATATCTCTTCCTAACAATACCAAAGATCATCGGTGGCGGGAATCAAATATTCAGCTTGAGCTTGACCCATAAGAACGGCGTTGTGGTTGTTCATAGCTCTGTATCCACCAATAGTGACGACGTCATTATCTTTTGCGTCAATCATTCCGAAAGTTATTTTCATAATATCCCCCCATTTATATTATTGGCTTAATCACTGAATCTCAGCTAGCGCGACCGGATCACTATCAGCCAGATCACACGCTACTAATGACCTATCAACGTATCCATTGATGAACTTGTTATTCGGTAAAGCAAATTTACCATAGACTTTGTCGCCGAACTCTTCCTCAATCTGCATTCTGGTAAGAGCCGGCACAGGTATTACGCTTCGCCTCGTAATTTCCACTTTGGCGTCTCTTAAAATAAATCCCCTTGTAAATAACCTTTTTGCCATTAATACCTCCCTTTATTTGATATTATTCCATGATCATTAGAGTCCAAATACCGAACTCTTCTTGATCCCACAGACCTACCTTTTCCCCTTTAGTCCTCTACGCACGAACCGTCGTCGTTGTGTGCAGCAAAATGTGAGCCACATTTCTGGCAATAATCTGGATCCACCACAGTAAGAAGTTCTTCCAGCGCTTCAATGACTTTGTCGTTTTCCTTTATCACATTATCTACGTGTCTGGCCGCCTCGTTGTCATCTTCCTTTAGAAATATGGTTCTTCTGACAACAAGTGTTCTATTCATCGCGCGTACCATATTGTAGTAACATTTGAAGGCATACAAAGCTACTTGTTTATGAGTAGCGTCCAGCATTAATAATTCTATTTCTGCCATTGCTTTTCCCTTTTATCTTATGTAAGGTATCTTAGCAACTCTGTCCGGTATATACCAGCCAATCCAAAGATTATCGTTATAGGTCTTTACAATAGCCAGCCGCCTGTTTATCGATATCACCGTGTTCAGTATAGCTGCGTCCTCATAGGGACTCTTCTCCAGATTCATAACTCTATTTCTGGCGTCATCGATTGTTTGCTGTACGGCCGCGCATTCTACGGGGAAAGTGATATAGCTGACATGCGAGATACCCATGGTGAGTATTATTAGACAGAGTGATACTACTGATGCCAAAAATGTAACCACCAAACGATCATCCTGACGTAATAACCATTTTTGGACTCTATTCAGATCTGGTCTAGAGAGCCTCATGGCATTCCTTACAGGTATACGCAGAATTAATAACGAAATAAGTGCAACTACTGCTGGTATTAATATTAACAACATTATTCTATTCCCCTTTCTTGTCTTTTTTCATCGATTTTCTTTTTAAGGTCATCTCCGAATTTATCCACGTCAACTACCATGTCCGAGATAACTTCAGATATTCCACCTCTTTTCTCGATTGATTTTGAACAACTACGAACGGAAAACACAAGCAACATGATTAGCGCTATTATCAGTATCAACCCAGTCATGGCTACTTTTACAGGTGATAACATATTAATCCTCCTATTTGATGTATGGTATTTTTGCTACTTTATCTGGAATATACCATCCAATCCATATGGATTCATTCCAGTATTTCAAACCGGCCAGATCCTTGTTGAGCTCTATCATGGAAAGAACGACGGCCGTATTCTCATTTATCTGTCCGCTCTTTCTAACTTGGTCTATGGATTCCTGAGCTGCTTTGTATTTAGCGGGCATGGAAGCATAATGAAAATGGCTAAGGATTAGAATTAGTAAAGCTATCGTAAGAATCCAAGTGCATAGTTTTGACGTATGCCATTCACCATTAGGATCTAAGCAAAAACTTGCTATAATTGACACTATCGTTAAAGTTACGATCAATAATATTAATAACATATATTACTCCTTTCTATAGTCCTTGAATATAGTCAAATGGCTTAAATAAAGCCTTTAGTTTGTCTTTTCGTGTCAATTTAGTAAGAAAAAAGTTATATTCTCCGTTCTCGACGAAATGTTCCAACGCGAATTGAGGCCCAAACTCTATAAGACGCTCGCGATACATGATCGTTTCCGTGTATTTATTGTAAGCCATTTGGTATTTGGCTCGTTTATAAGGCATACCCTCCGATAGAACGGCGTAAAAAAGAACAATATATAATTTAACTACGTTATACCATGGAACTTTGGTATTTTCTTTCTCTATCCGCTCTTTTGCTATGCCTGGTATGCAAAGCATCATGTCTAGTATAAACATTACTTTCCTCCATGTTTGAGAATCAATTTCTCAATTACTTCTTCAGTAGGTTCTAGATCATTATCGATTATGTATTCCTCGACCAACTTTTTGATCCGGCCTACTTCGGGACATGGCTTCAAATTCAGTAATTTCATGACTCTTTTACCATCCACTATTTTAATGGTAGAATTGACAATTCGATTCTCCCACTTTTCTTTTATTTCATATGCTCGCTTAATCTTATTATCGAAATCTCCATGATGAGAGAAAGTTTCGCCCCGGGAAAACTCGTCCGCCCAGGCTACGTCTTCGAGAATGGGAAAACACGGATGGTTGACCAGGCGAGCTATCTTCGATGGCTTCATCTCCAGCATATG
>Ga0180438_10010321_pt1 | contig 11471 bp, 9 predicted proteins | sample SS_ome_12_FD_132455 | JGI IMG/M metagenome (GOLD analysis project Ga0180438, IMG submission 132455) | Hypersaline lake sediment archaeal communities from the Salton Sea, California, USA - SS_3_D_2 metaG | ecosystem: Environmental > Aquatic > Non-marine Saline and Alkaline > Hypersaline >...
AAAAAATCTTAAAAAGAATTGTAAGCAAGACTCAGACCAGTCGCCTATTTTAGGAGGGTCTGGTCTGAGTTTTATGTTCACTGTTTAAAACGAAGTTCCTTTACAAAAATACGGAAATCCGAAATGTAACAAACTGCTCCACTTCTGCTGAAAGCCGCGACAAATTAATCTTTCACCGACATCACTGGCAGAGCCAAAGAAGAGGGAAATTCGTGTGTCGCGAAGAGGGAAAAAGCTGTTCCTTCTTTTTCATTTTGTCCAAAGCTAAGATCATAGGAAGGATAGTTTGAAGCGCTAATCAGCAAGCCAATCCGATGTCCTCGAGCAAAAACCATGCTCGTTGACCAAAGGTCTGTAATAACAAGTCGAGGACCTGATTTTTCTGAAGTTTCGCGAGGGAAAAGATGGCTAACACCTTCAGCAATAAGATACGCCTCGCCTGATGGATAAATATCAACAAGGCGCAAACACACATCTCTTTCTTTTTCAACTTCATTGATATAAAGATTTGCCCAAAGGCGGCCAGTGACCTCAACATCTTCTCGCAGAGTATCGGTCATAAATGAGAGAACATCTTTTCTCTTAATAAGCCCCTGAAGATCTCTCGGACCATCGGGAAGAAAGAGATTGCGACCACCAAGCGTGGGAACTGGATCGCCTCTTTTAAAAATTACTGGAGCGGGATCACGATCTCCACATACGGTTACGAGTTGATTTTGAAGACCAAAATAGAATCTTTGATATTCTGCGCCTTGAGGAGGCCAGGTATTAGCGCTTCGCCAACAATTACCTTTTGAAGCACTCCCATCAAAAGGCCCCATAACATAATATTGAACAGGAGGAGCGCTCTCAACATCGTTTTTCGTATGTTTCACATGATACTCCATCCAAGAAGAATAAGAGATATCAATGGGAGGCCTTTTTTGTTCCGGGCTCAACGTAAAATCGCCTAATTTACCAGAAACGCGCCATCTATGACCCCAAGGACCAATAATGAGTTTATGTTTGTTTCGAACTTCTGGATGAGAATGCTGCTGAACAGCAAAAAAACTATCGATCGTCCCTTGAATAAAAATATCATACCAACCACCGAGATGAACTTGGGGAACTCTAATTTGGTCAGCGTAATCTAAAACATTAAACCGCTCCCAGAAATCATCGTATTGGGGATGCTTTTTTAACCATTCTAAAACAGATGGACTCCGTTTATGGATCTGCAACCATCCTTCAACCTGTTCTTTTTTTAATTGTCCTCCAGGATATATAGCATATTGGTACATGCTTGGCGGCGCCATTTCGATATATTGACATCGCAAATTGGGTGGGGATGAGGGAGCTAATAGGAGCTGAGTAATCCCTGTTGCTGAGGAACCTACAGTAGATACATTCCCATCACAAAAATCTGCTTGGGCAACCCACTGTACAGAATCATAACCGTCAGAAGGGCGATGATCATCAGACCATCCATCAGAAACATAGGGTAAGGACTCTCCTCTTTCGTCACAACATGCTCGGGTAGATTGAACAACAAGGGCATATCCATCATGCAAAAGTTGAAGCCAATAAGGAGAAACTCGATCTTTGCCCAAAGGATGGCGAACTAAAACACAGGGAAAAGTATGCAACTTGCTCTCCTGTGGAAGATAGACATTTGCTGGCAACTTTACACCATCTCGCATAACCATTTCAATAACACGATCTGGAGAAGGAATCTCTTCTTCAGCAAAATAAGAGCTTAACAAAGAGAGAAAAAAAGCCATACAAGCTATCAAATATCGCATCTTAAAAACTTTAAGCAGCTATTGATTAGCATGAAGCTTTCTTGCCAAACGAGATTTAATTCGACCAGCCTTATTCTCTTTAAACAAACCCAGCTTAGAGGCTTTATCAACTAAACTGTATATCTCGTTTAAGGTCTCAGGAGAATTTTTTGAGCCCAATTGTAAAAAATTTCGCACTTGACTACGAATTGCTGAAAGCCTCGATTTATTAATTAAACGCCTCTTTTTATTCTGCTCATTTCTTTTCTTTTCAGTAGGACGTTTTGGCTTTTTCTTCTCTTCAGATCCTTTTGCAGATTTTTGCATTTTCATTTCCTTATAAGTTGTGATATGGAATGATAAAATTATATCCATTACAGGCATTTTTTTCCACCATCGACACAATTTGTCTAAATAATTATAATAAGATATAGAAACCGATTAGGAATTGAATGGGTATAAATCCTTTTTTTTCAGCACAAGCTCCCGCAAAAGTTTTATTAACAGGAGAACATTCTGTCGTATATGGAGCACCAGCTGTTGCTGTTGCTGTCGATCGCTTTGCAACAACAGAGATTAGATCTGCCGCCGAACTTGGCATTCACTTTTCGTTAACCGATATCAAAAAAAGCGTTCGATTCACGCTCAATGCTCTCAAGCGCGTCCGAGACAGATTACTACAATCGTATTATCAATTCATGCAAGGCAAGCGCTCGATTCAACAGGTGATCAAGGCTCCTGGAGAACTCTTTCAATTTGCTTTCGCCTCCCTTTACGATGCCTGCAAGCTTGAAATTACTCAAGGTCTTGACATTCGTCTTTCTTCAACTATCCCTATCGGATGTGGAATGGGATCTTCTGCGGCCACTATTGTTAGTTTTGTTCGTGCACTTCTTCATTTTTTCAATATTGAACGAGGATTGGATTGGGTTGAAAAACTAATTCTAGAAGTTGAACAACTGCAACATGGACGAGCCAGTGGTGTTGATACACATATCTCATTACATGGAGGATGTGTGCAATTTCAAAAAACGAAAAAACCGAATGCTCTCCCTTTACCAACAGCACCACTGTGGATCGTCAACACGGGGACTCCACAAACAAGCTCTGGAGAATGTGTGGAAAAGGTGCATGAAAGATTTGGTTCTTCATGCATTTGGTCAGAATTTGATGAAGTAACGCTCCAATGCATTCATGCCTTACACACCGAAAATTCCGCCCTTCTTCTCGACTCTATTCAACAAAATGAGCGGCTTCTTGAAAAAATAGGTGTTGTGTCTCAACAGGCTAAGTCTTTTATCCGATCGATTGAAGCATCGGGCGGCGGAGCTAAAATATCTGGCGCAGGAACAGTTTCCGGCCAAAATTGTGGTATTATTCTTGTTATGGGCGAAGAGCCAAAAAAGGTTTGTCAACAGTTTGGCTACAAATATTTTCCCCTCAAAGGAGTCGAGAGTGGTGTTACGCTCGGTCACAGCTAAAGCCCCTGCCAGCACCATGCTTTTTGGAGAACACAGTATCCTGAGGAAAGGCCGAGCTGTTGTTGCTGCTATTGACTGTTGGGTTTCAGTGAATATCTCCACTCGAACAGATGACAGAATTGAGATTTTTTCTTGTCTGGGAAACACTTCTACATCCATTCATAAGATTCAAGTAGGACCCTCTTTTCGCTTCATCCAATCAGCTCTTGAACGCTTTTCTCCTGATTGTGGAATGACCATAAAAATCAGTTCAGATATCGATCCGACACTTGGCTTAGGCTCTTCTGCCTCTGTCACCGTTGCCTCCCTCTTAGCATTAGCTACGCTCTTCGAACAAAACTGGGATCAAGCAAAGCTTTTACATGAAAGCATCCAGCTCATACATACCGTACAGGGTCATGGTTCAGGAGCAGACGCTGCCTCAATTATCTATGGCGGTGTTATCGCCTTTCATCCTCTTCAAGTTGAACCCTTGCGCCCATCTCTTCCCATCACGCTTCTTTACTCTGGCACTAAAACACCAACTCCAGAGGTTATCTCTTTTGTCACAGAACAAGAAAAGGCCTTCCCTCTCGTCTTCGATCATCTTTTTGCGGCTATTGATCAAACAACAGAAGTTGCTATCAAAGCCCTTATTCGTGATGATTTTCCCTTATGCGGTAAAATGATGAATAGAGCTGACGCATTGATGCAGGCTCTCGGTGTAGGAACTGCTGACCTATCAGATTTATGTTGGAAACTAAGATATGCCCCAACCATTTATGGAGCAAAAATTTCTGGCTCAGGCCTTGGTGATTCTGTTGTCGGTCTCGGCACATTCCCTTCTTCCATACCCTCAACCGTAACTGCCAAAGGCGCATATGTCCTCTAAACAAGAAATCGTAAACCAGCTCATTCCTAATCAATTCACCTCCGTAAAAGAAAGCGCAACCGCTTTTGCACCTATTAATATTGCCTTAGCAAAATACTGGGGAAAGCGCGATATTGATCTTCACCTTCCTGTTACAGACAGCTTCTCTGTGGCAATTAATGCTGGCACCAAAACAACCGTAGCTCAAGCAGCTGAAGCTGATATCGTCTCTCTTAATGACAAATCTATTTTTCCCTCCTCACCCTTTTATCAACGCTTAACGAGCTTTCTTGACCTCTTTAGACCTTCTTCCCATTTCTTTTTCTCAATTTCTACACGAAATTCCATTCCTACAGCAGCAGGACTAGCCTCTTCAGCCTCCGGCTTTGCCGCTCTTGTCCTTGCTTTAAATCAGTTTTTTGGTTGGGAACTTAAAGCAGAAAAGCTTTCAATACTTGCTCGACTTGGAAGTGGAAGCGCCTGCCGCTCGATCTATTCTGGCTTTGTCCATTGGAAAAAAGGCTCTCGAGCTGATGGTATGGACTCTTTTGCCATCCCCATAGAGGCATGGTGGGAGGAGCTCGCATTTGGCACATGTATGATTAGCGACACCATTAAGCCTATTGATTCTCGCAAAGCCATGGAACAAACAGTAAAAACCTCTCCCCTATATCAAATGTGGCCACAACAAGTTGAAAGGAATTTACATGAAATAGAACAAGCCGTTCGCTCAAAAAACTTCTCCTTGTTTGGCCGAGCTGTTGAGCAAAACGCCTTATGTATGCATGCCACTATGCTTGCCTCAGCCCCACCCATCTGCTATTGGCAAGAAGGAAGCTTGCAAACAATGCGTGCTATATGGAGAGCAAGAAACGACGGCCTTGAGGTCTATTTCACAATGGATGCCGGACCGAACGTCAAGCTCTTTTTCTTGCAAAAAGACCAGCAAAAAGTCGCACAAGCTATCCCTAGCTTTTCACCGCTTGCTCTTCTTGCGCCTTAATGCTCTTAAGCGCTTCGATATAGTGTGGCTGATAAATCTCATGACTTGTTAATGGAAACTGCCATTTTGGCCCAACGCGCTCGACAGGTCCCTCATCATGAAAAAAAGCTCCTGAAAAAAGGCCTGAACAGCCAGGAACAAAATCTCTTTGTGCTGCAAAATTTCGTACAGAATGAAAACCCTTTTCTTTAAACAATCGCACAGACCCTATTGTCACAACATCTATCTTTTTACGTTCTTCACCGGTCAACTCACGTTTTGCTCGATCCAAAATAACTCCTCCTCCAGAATGAACAATAACGAGCAAATTTTTTTTCTCGTGTTTGCTTATGCTTTCGCGAATCTTATTCGTCAGAGATTCGCTGCCCTCTATTTCTCTCCCAGTAACCAACCACCAAATAACTTGTGAAATGCTCATCGGAATATATAGATAATCGACTTTTGTTTTGAAAATCTCAGAAATTTTTGTCGCCGCCTCTTTACACCCTTCATGGGTATACATCGAGCCATTTAAAAACAAAATTTTTTGTTTTGTTTTTTTGACACCAACAGCTCCTGAATAAATTATGGGCGAAGATTGAACAAACAAAGAATATGCATTCACAAAAAAATTGTGCACAGCCTTTGAAACACGCTCTACAAAAAAAAATATTCTCTCTCTGGTGGATTGATAGGATTCTCCGATTTTCATAGCAACATCTGTTACCAGCCCAGAACAATCGGAATATATCTCTTGCCAATAAGGTATAGATAGTAACCGCATAAAGCCCCTATTTTTATTAAACTCAAGTTGTCACCTATCGAATCCCAACAAACCGATAGATGACAACTTGGGTTTAGAAAACTATCTAACAACAGAATTAAGGACTCATAAAGGGAATGTTATATTCTCTTTGAAAAGCTTTCCCCAATTCCTCAATTTTTTTTCGATAAGTTGATCCGCCAAAAAGATGGTCCATTAAAGGCCAACCATTTTCTGAAGGGAGAAAATGAACATTATTTTGCCAGCCCACAGCCCCAGAAAAATACCTATACATATCCAGAGCAGGGACGCCGTCATGGTAACTCACATAATTGTCAGCACGAGAACAGGTCCCTTCTTGTACAAGGGTAGAGGCACCAAATGTACTCACAAAAATCCTCTCCCGTTCTTGTGCGGTCATAAATCGAAGAGCGTTTTCTGTATCTGTCGAGCCTAAACTGTGAGCATAATGAATGATCTTTCCTTGTTCGCCCATCTCATCAAAAAGCTTTTTCCACAATATTGCAAGCATTTTAGCCTGGTGAGAAGAGAGGCCAAATTTTGAAAACAGGCCTCTCATAAAATCATCAGTAAATCCGCCTGTTGCAGAATACACATAATGAACGCGATGTCCACCATGAGTATGAGAAAGAAGCTCTGCTGATTTTTTTGCTTCATCTAATCCATTTAATATGCCATTAATCATAGTCAGGCGAACATGTTGAAGCTCTCTTTCTCCCTCATAATAAAGACACTCACTTGCGTCTGGATTATATCCTATCAATCTCAACCAAGTCTTATTTACAAGGCTAAACATAACATCTTCAAAAGAGGCGCGCATATCACAAAGCCAATCATATTTCTCTCGTGCAAAGGTGATTGTTTTAATAGCGTTAGCTGTAACATAGCGTAGAGCTGGAAAGTATCCAGCCACACTACTATCTAAGGGAATGGCAAAACAACCTGTTGGATCCTTGAAAAGAGCAGGGTTATTATGCACAAATATACGAGAGTCTACACCATCAACCAGCCCTAAGGGATCAGGTTCAAACCAACGCATACCAAGAAAGTCGTATCTTCGAGCCCCAAAATCATACGCGCAAAGGAGTTTTCTCTTTCCACAATACCGCCAAGGGCAGGAACTTTTAGATTTAGTCAGTGGACGACCAAAAAGAGTATATCGAAATTTTTCCTTTGTCTTTTTCGTTTCTGGATCGACTAATTCGAGAATAGACCCTCGCACGTCTTTTACCACCCGAAACATTTTGCCAGACAACTCACAGCCTATTGTTGATTGCGTTTTAGGATGAACGATCTTTTTTTCCCCTTCAGAGCCTAACTCAAGATCTCCAAACCAAAAAAGACGCTTGCTTACAATCTTTGAACCTCGTTTAGATATGATTTCTTGAAGACGACCAAATCCGTCATATCGATATTCTTGATTTTGGGCGCGCTTCAATCGACCAAGAGCATCATACGCAAAGTGGATGCTTTTAGTTTTCGTTTTTCGACACATGAGATTCCCATCTCGATCATACATACACCTTACTTGACCGAGGCTTCTCACCCGACCGAAAGCGTCATGTGAAGCCTTTTTTCGGCCAACTCGTTCTAGGGTCCCAAAAGGAGAAAAGGAATATTTATTGCGCCCATCTCCTGCTGCCTGCTGCACAGGATCGAGAATAACCTGATTATCTCTTGAAACAATTTTCTCGATGAACTCTGCACCAGCTCTTCCTTGAACCAAAATCTTTCCTTCGGGAGAAAAAGAATAATGATGAATTGTTCCGTCAGAAAACGCAATGCTTGCTATTGATCCATCTTCAGCATAGGAAATCTGACAAGGACGATCCTCTTCTCCATCAACAATCAAACGCCCCTGATCATCATATGAACGGACAATTTTTGTACCATTGATTTGGTCAATTATTTCAACAATGCGACCCTCACCATCATACAAATAAGCATAATCAATGGTCTTGTCTTGACTCCAGGCCCTAATCAAACGGCCTTGATCGTCTTTCTCATAAAAAACTTTTCGACATGCTCCAGATTCTTTTGAGGAAATATTTGGCCCATATGTATATGTAACCACATATCCATCAGCACTCTTTACCTTTTTAAGCTTCCCGTCTTCTGCAAAAGAAAATTCAGCTCGTCGTAACCCTTTGCCAGGAACGCGCTGCTTTAGAACAATCTGATTATCTCTTTCTTCCTTTGTTTCTTCATACACAAGGAGCCCAGCCTTGTCAAACCACCTTCTTCCTGGAGTATCACACACACATTTTGCGCCATTGGCAAATGTTGTTATCTCACTTTCAGCTTCAAATCTTTTTTGTATATCTTGAACAACATTTCCGTCTCTCTTCTGAACAAAATGAATTAATCTACCCTCTTCATCATACGAACATTCTGGTGATGACGGAAGGGCATAGGCTAAAGAAAAAAATAAAAAAAGGAACAACCATTTCATGACAAACCCAACAAAAAATCTTTAGGCTTGACAGTACATGGTTTTTTTTAAGAAACTATTAAGTGGTAGTTTTCGCTTTAGGGCACGAAGAGCAACACGATCCACAGCCCTTCTGCTGATAATCGGTCGCATAAAAGCCTGTTCCTTTAAATTGAAATCCTACAGATGGAGAAAAGACCTTTTTCAAGGCCTTTTCGTGGCAGAGAGGACAAACAGAAAGCTCGTCCTCTGAGATTTTTTGCTCTATCTCATGATGAGCATTACAATGTGAGCATAGATACTCATATATGGGCATTAGAATCCCCCCATACCAGGCATTCCCATACCGCCCATGCCACCCATACCAGGCATACCGCCCATGCCACCCATGCCTGGGTGTCCGGCCGGAGAGGCTTTCTTTTTCTCAGGTTTATCCGTGATCATTGCTGCTGTTGTTAAGAGAAGAGAGGAAACAGAAGCGGCATTGATTATCGCTGTTTTTGTTACAAGCACAGGATCGATTACGCCTGCTTCAATAAGATTTCCAAAAGAATCGGCTAAGCCATTATAGCCCCAGCCCCCTTCTGCTTCGGCAATCTTTTCAGCAACAATCTCGCCTCTTTTACCACAATTGTTAGCAATAGCTATTGCCGGCTCTGCAGCTACCTCTCGAATGATTTGAACGCCTATACGCTCATCTCCTTCTAATTTTAGTGAATCAAGCGCCTTGACAGCACGAATAAGAGCTACGCCACCACCAGGAACAATGCCTTCTGCAACCGCTGCTCGGGTAGCATGCAAAGCATCTTCAACACGAGCTTTTTTCTCTTTCATCTCTGTCTCTGTTGCAGCGCCAACATTAATAACAGCAACACCACCAACAAGCCGTGCTAAGCGCTCTTCCAATTTCTCTTTTTCATATGACGAGTTTGTTTGTGCAATCTCTGCCTTAATCTCTTGAGTTCGATTTTTTATTTTTTCGGGGTCTCCACAACCATCAATAATGGTTGTCTCTTCTTTTGTCACTTTTATCAATTTAGCCTGACCAAACGAGGCAGCATTAATATCTTCAATGCGTAGCCCAACCTCTTCAGAGATAAGCGTGGAACCTGTCAAAATAGCCATGTCTTGAAGCATCGCCTTCTTACGATCTCCAAAACCAGGAGCCTTTACTGCCACAACTTGAAGGCCAGCTTTAAGTTTGTTTACAACAAGTGTAGTCAAAGCCTCTCCATCAATATCCTCGGCAATAAGGAGTATTGGCCGCTGACCTCTTTCTAGAGCCTTTTCTAAAACAGGAACAACATCTTTTACTGTTGAAAGTTTTTTATCAGTAATAAAAATAAGAGCGTTTTCTAATTCAACGCTCATTGTTTCATTGTTTGTAATGAAATATGGAGAGAGATATCCTTTATCAAATTGCATGCCTTCCACTACATCCAATTCTGTTTCAATACCCTTTGCTTCAGCAACAGAAATAACCCCATCTTTTCCAACCTTTTCCATAGCCTGGGCAATTATCTGACCGATTTCAGGGTCATTGTTCGCAGAAATAGTAGCGATTTGGACAATCTCTTCACGACCTTGTACAGGTTGGGCTATTTTAGAAAGAGATTCTGTTATACATTCAACTGCCCGGTCAATGCCCCGTTTAATATCCATTGGATTAGCGCCAGCAGAAACGCTTTTAAGTCCTTTTTGAAGGATGCTTTCTGCTAAAACAATAGCAGTTGTTGTTCCATCTCCAGCTACGTCAGATGTTTTGGAAGCAACCTCTTTAACAAGCTGTGCGCCCATGTTTTCAAATTTTTCTTTTAAGCAGATTTCTTTTGCAACGGTCACACCATCTTTTGTCGAAACAGGAAGACCAAACCCTTTATGAATAACGACATTTCTTCCTTTTGGGCCCAGGGTAACTTTAACGGCCCGAGCAAGAGTACGAACCCCTTTTGCTAAAGATTTAAGAGCCTCTTCATTAAATTGTAATAATTTTGCCATATCTTACCTTCTATTGTATCGTGCAGAGAATTTCGTCTTCAGAAAGAATGAGAAGGTCTTCTTCTCCTTTCACCTCTGTTCCAGCGTAGGAGCTATATAAAACCGAATCTCCAATCCTTACAGATATTGATTCAGTTTCTCCTCTCTCATTCATTTTTCCAGGGCCTACAGCAATAACTTCTCCCTGTTTTGGCTTTTCTTGAGCGGTATCAGGCAAAAGGATTCCTCCTTTCGATGTTTCTTTTTTTGAACGTCTGACTAGCACACGGTTTCCTAACGGCTTGATATTCATATGTGTTTCTCCCTAACATTAGAGAGATAATAGTACGTGCACGTGGGTTTTTTGTCAATCCAAAGACCTGTCTTTTTAGCACTCTTTAATACGAAGCGCTAATTTTTTTGTTGCGCAAAGTTCTTCCCTTTATAGAAAGACCCAGTTCTTCAAACCCAACTTGCTACCTACATCGCGCTTGAACAGGCCTACACTTAACAATTGAAAATTTCTTCGCTTCAGGCAAGTCTCGCCTTGCCCTTCAGCGCTTAAATTCCCACTTGTTGACTTCGGCTGTGTTCAAGCGCGATGTAGGTAGCAAGTTGGGTTTCAATCATAATCAGTATATTCTTGACAAAAACCTTTTCTCTCAATACGATCAAAAACTTAGCGAAGAACTCTTACATTTTCTTCTATATTTTGCGGCATTTTTTCGTTTCAACAAATAGAAGGGACTGCTGTTTATGTATTTTTTACAAAAAACGCTTACTCTTCTATTTTTCTCCTAAAGGAGACGGAAAGGAAGAAGTCGATTTTCTCCGACCCACTGTGCAGGGGGAAAACCTTTTACGCTTTCAATATAACCCGTGGAGCCATCGGCTGCTCTCTCGGCCATCTTTCTATCTTATATGATGCATATGCTTCCGGATATCAAACCATTTGGGTAATGGAAAATGATGTTTGCGCGCGTCAAGACCCTCTTCCTCCCTCAGACCCTAATTGCCACCCAAACCTTGTTTAGAAGTTGTTTGAGTGCATCAGATATGGCTGTAACGTCCGAAGGCAAGGGAGATCCCTTGCCGAGGCGTTACAGGAAGTAGATGATGTGATCAAACAACTTCTAAACAAGCGTATTATTACATAAAAATGACATGCTATAAGCCAAGACACAAGAAAAGACTTTTATTAGAAAT
>Ga0180438_10010322_pt1 | contig 11470 bp, 6 predicted proteins | sample SS_ome_12_FD_132455 | JGI IMG/M metagenome (GOLD analysis project Ga0180438, IMG submission 132455) | Hypersaline lake sediment archaeal communities from the Salton Sea, California, USA - SS_3_D_2 metaG | ecosystem: Environmental > Aquatic > Non-marine Saline and Alkaline > Hypersaline >...
CACACGAGCCTTTACAAAAACATGCACACATGCAGGAGAACTGATTCGAGAATTCATGTCCGATGAGGCTATCGCAAGACTTTCCTGTCAAGTTTTACAACGATACAAATTCAATATCAAATTAATACCACCCGCATTTTTTAAGAACAAAAAATTCGTTCTCTTTGCCACCATAATATGTTCACCGTATAAACATGGTTTAGCATATAAACGCGCCCCCCTTTTCCACTCAGATCCAGAAGTTATCAAGAGCGCAGCTATATCAAGAATTTTTGGCAGAGGAAACATAAAAGAGCATTTGGAGAAAAAATTAGAAGACCTTAACGAAATATCATTTTTAAATGATATAAAAAATAGCTCGTCTAATATAGAAGTTAATCCCTCCTTCGCGGAAAATTTTCTCGAGAAAGTTTCGAGCAGCACACCCCAGTTATGGCAAGATAAGGAGTTTGTGCTTACTGCAACAAGCAAACTGCCTGACATAACTTTTCCACTCCTTAAAAATAAAAACAGTCCTTTTCTACAAGACAAAGATATTTTTATTATGGCGGCATATCACTATCCTAAGGTTGTCCTAGATTACTTGCGTCAACAGACTAACTCTAATTTTAGAGAAGAGATCGAAATTATGCTTGCCGCCGCAACTACTAATGCAAAAGAACTCCTTGCTTATCTTTGTGAGATCCAATCTCATCTACATGAAGATAAAGAGATTCTGCTCACTGCAGTGCGTCAAAACATGCGAGTAACCCTTGAACACCTTCATGATATCAAATCTCCTTTATGTGAAGATAAAGAGATTCTGCTCATAGCAATACGCAAAAATGCTTCGGTAACCTTTAAACACCTTCGCGATATCAAATCTTCCTTAGTAAATGATAGAGAGTTATTGCACGCAGGGGTAGGCCAACGTCATTCATATTCTGGTGTGTATGATACGCCCGACATAGACACTGCTGTTCTCTACCATCTTCGTGAAATCGATTCTCCCCTAAAAGATGATAAAGAACTTCTAATCGCCGAGGTACGTCAAAATCGCCTTCGCTTCAAAAGAATAGAGAACCATCTTCATAAGATTAACTCCCGGTGGAGTAGAGATGAAGAGCTTTTGATTGCTCTAGCTGAAACATGTGCTGTCGAAGCCTGCTCCTATCTTTCTCAGATCAAAAAACCCGAAGAAGAGTGTATAAACATTTTTGCTAGCGCAGCGTATGAATGTCCCAAAAACCTCTTTTCACGGCTTCGTGACCAAGATTCCAAATTAGTAGAAAATAAAGAAATTCTCCTTAGCGCTGCACGTAAAAATCCTCACGACGTACTTGAACATCTCGCAAGGATCGGATCCAACTTATGGAGAGATACGATATTTATGCAAAAGATGAGAGAGAGGAGTCCTCCTAAAGCCTCCCTTCCGCCAAGATTTGTAAAGAGTTCGTCTATAGATCCTAAATATTGGTCTTCTACTGAAGGTAAGTGGATATATGCAAAAATATATTGAGATAATTGTGCAAAAGATCTTGTTTCAGGTACACATTTTGGGATAGGCTTATCTATTTTTTGAATAAATCTTTATACCACGGAGAAAATGATGTCAGATTCATTGGTCAAAGGAGCTCTTCGGACTTTTATCAACACTTTTTGTAAGGTTATCAGTATTGCCATTGCGTTTACTGCTATTCTCTTTATACTTTCAACTGCTATATCCTCTGCACCACACAGGCACACCTCGACAATCTCACACCCAACTCACCAGTGGAAAGTCCCTCCATTTTCTCTAGATAGGCCGACTATTTTGCACATTCCAATTGTTGGGACAATCGGCTATGGCAGAGGTCCATCAAAACAGGATCTCTTCTCCATTTTCCAAGACATCGAGACCCTTCAGTTTCAGCCAGGAGTGCTCAAAGCTGTTGTCCTCTATATCGATACTCCAGGTGGAACAGCAGATGATTCAGATGCTATCTTCAGAATGCTCGAAGAGTTCAAAAAGGCACGGCAAATCCCCATCTATGCCTACGTTGATGGTCTGTGCGCTTCAGGAGGAATTTTTGTGTCACTGGCAGCAGATACCATTATTGCCACAACACCGAGCATCATTGGAAGTATCGGCACTATCATGCCAACTGCTTTTAACGTAGCAAACACTATGAACCGCCTCGGTATAGAGGCTGCCACACCCTATGCAGGAAAGAATAAAGATGATCTCAACCCATTTCGACCATGGAGAGGGAATGAAACAGCCACTATACAAGAGCTCATTAACACCTCCTACAATCGCTTTGTCTCTCTTGTCTCTCGATACCGTCCAAAGCTTACTGAAGAGCAAATTAAAGAAGAGGGAGCCAAAGTATATGGTGCAGAAAAGGCACAAGAGCTTGGCCTTATTGACGAGATCAATGACTCCTACACAAAAGCTCTAGAACAGATCGCCTCCTCTTTGGAGATCGTAAATAACTACCAGGTAATTGAGCTGCGTCCTGAAATGGGCATTCAAACGCTGCTTGGGCCAGAAGCTGGCGCATTGTTCACAAAGAAAATAGAGCACCATTTGCAAATTCCTGGAGAACTTCCTTCTGAAGTTTCAGGAAAGCCTCTTTACTTGTATCAACCCTGAAGGGAAAAAAATGACCAAAGAGGAGACCACGCTCATTATAGATGCCTCTGGGCTCCTCTATAGATCCTTTTTTGCTCTGCCTCCACTAACCTCACCATCAGGAGAGCCAACAGGAGCCCTACTTGGCTTTGTCCGATCTCTGTTAAAGGTTGAGGAAAAGATTGCTCCAGACTCTATTGTCGCTGTCTTTGATGGTCCTCATAACAAACGATCTCGTCTTGCTCTGTATTCTGAATATAAAGCCACGCGAAAACCAACACCACCTGAGCTTATAGAGCAAATAAAAGAGGCGCAGCGCTTTTGCGATATATGGAAGATCCCTAAGCTCTCAGAAGAGGGTGTAGAGGCAGACGACACCATTGCAGCTGTTGTCTCTTTTGCAAAAAAAAAGAGCGATGGTCCCATCTACATCTGCTCTGCAGATAAAGATTTAAGCCAGCTAATCAGCGATAGAGTTCGGATTATCAACCCTGCAAAAGATCTCGCTCTTCTCGATAGGGATACAATCATCAAAGAGTGGGGCGTTCCTCCAGAAAGGCTCTGCGATCTTTTTGCTCTTGTTGGCGACACCTCCGACAACGTTCCAGGTGTTGATGGCATAGGGCCCAAAACAGCCGCAGTACTTCTTGCAGACTGGAAAGATCTCGACACGCTTTTGGAAAATGCGGAAAAAATTAAGGGAAAAAAAGGAGAAAGACTTGTTGCCAGCAAAGATCTCGCTCTTTTAAGCAGAAAACTGGTCTCTCTTGACTCTTCAGTTCCTATTCCCACATCGAAAACCTTTTATGCAAAAAAAGAGCCCGATTTTGATGCTGCTCTCGAGTTCTTTACAGAGAAAGGCTTTAAAAGCTTAATGCCGCTTCTTGCAGGAAGTTCTAAAAGCCCCAAACCCTGTTCGCACAAGATTGTACAAACAGAAAAAGAGTTTACTGCCTTTTTAGACTGGCTTTCAAAACAAAAAGAGATTGGAATCGACTGTGAGACAACAAGTCTTGATGAGCAAAAAGCAGAGCTTGTTGGAATTGGCATTGGAGAGCATCCAGAAGAGGTTTTTTACATTAATTGCATTTCCCTTTCTCCGGAAATGGTTGTCAAAGAGATCGGCGAGATTATCTCGAAAAAAAAGATCTCTCTTATTGGCCACAACATCAAATACGATCTGCATATTTTAACACGTTACGGACTGCCTCTTCCTAAACTCTCTTTTGACACGCTTGTTGCTTCCTGGATTTTACATGCTCATGAGCGTAACCACTCTCTTGATGATTTGGCACTTCGCCACTTCTTTAAAGAAAAGATCTCCCTTGAATCTTTGCTCGGCAAAGGGAAAAAAGCCCGCTCAATGAAAGATGTTCCTGTTGCTGATGTCGCCAAATACTGCGCAGAGGATATTGAGTACACACTTCGCTTGAAAGAGCTTTTTGAAAAAGAGCTCAAGGAGGCCAATCTCAACCATCTTTTTTATGATATAGAGATGCCACTTATTCCAATTTTGTTAAAAATGGAACAACATGGGGTCTTTGTTAACAAAGAAAAGCTCTCCTCTCTCAACATTTCACTCGACACCTCTTTGAACAGAGTGAAAAAAGAGATTTACAAGATGGCGGGAGCAGAATTTAATATCAATTCCCCTAAACAGCTCAGTGAGATTCTCTTCGTCCAGATGGGGTTGCCGAAACTTCGAAAGGGCAAAAAGAGTCTTTCTACAAGCGCTGAGATTTTAGAAGAGCTTTCTGCTATTCATCCTATTGCAGGCAAAATTCTAGAGTACCGCCGCCTTGAAAAGCTGCGCTCTACCTATGTAGAGGCTCTGCCAAAACAGATAGATAAAAAGACGGGGCGTGTTCACTGCCGATTTATCCAATCAGGAACAGCAACTGGTCGTTTGGCCTGTCAAGACCCCAATCTACAAAATATTCCCATTAGAAGCACACTTGGAAAGGAAATCCGAGAGGCGTTTCAACCTCAAGAGCCCGGATGGGTTTATGTCTCTGCTGACTACTCCCAGATAGAGCTTCGCCTCCTTGCCCACTTCTCGAAAGATCCTGTACTCGTCAAAGCGTTTACAGAAGGCTTAGACATCCACGCCATGACAGCTGCAGAACTATTTGGTCTCCCTTTAGAGAAAGTGACAGAGGATATGCGCAGAAGGGCAAAAGCTGTAAATTTTGGAATCATTTACGGCCAACAGGCATTTGGTTTGGCTAAAGAACTTCGTATCCCCAGAAAAGAGGCTCAAGAGTTCATCGATCACTACTTTTCCCGCTACCAGAATGTACAAAAGAGTCTCGATGAGGTAAAAGAAAAAGCTCACAAAACAGGGATGGCAGAGACTCTTACAGGAAGACGGCGCCTTTTGCCAGAGATTAATAGCTCAGATTTTTTTATCCGAAACCTGCAAGAGCGACTCGCAGTAAATACCCCATTTCAAGGAACATCAGCTGATATTATCAAAATGGCTATGATCGATATCGATTCTTGGTTATCAGAAAACAAATTAAAGACAAAAATGGTTCTGCAGATACATGATGAGCTGATTTTTGAAACACCAAAAGAGGAGCTTGATCTACTTATTCCGGCTATTCGCTCTAAGATGGAAGGAGTAATTGAACTTATTGTTCCCTTATCTGTTGACATCTCTATTGGAAAAAATTGGAAAGAATGTTAAAAATAAAGAGAGTTGCAATTACAGGTTCTCTCGCTTCTGGAAAAACAACCGTTTGTGATTTCTTCCAGGAATGGGGAGCGTATGTTGTCAGTGCTGATGCTCTGCTTCACCAAGCGTTTTCTTGCAATAATTCCATACGACGAAAGGTATGTCAGATTTTTGGTGACACCGTTCTTGAAGGTAAGAGCATCAACAGGTCAAAGATTGCAGAGATTGTGTTGCATTCTCCAGATCTTTTGACGCAACTAGAGACTATTTGTCATCCATACGTTAATCAGGAGATACAAAAACGTTATAAAGAAGTCTGTGACAAAAAAGAGCATCTTCTTTTTGTTGCTGAGATACCACTTCTTTTCGAAAGTCATCACTCCTTAAAAGAGTGGTTTGATGTAACAATCTTAGTGTTTTCAAGCGAGAAACAAGCAAAACAACGATATCTAGAAAAAGGAGGAACTGCTGAGCAGTTTGAATTCCGTGAGGCGCGACGTATGCCCCTAGAAGAAATAAATACCTTGGTAGATTATACTCTTTCCAATGATGAATCATTAGCGCTACTAAAGAAGCGCTCAAACATTCTATTTAAAAAATTAACCCAAAATTTCTAAAAAACTTTTTTATGACTACATTTACAAATTCCGAGAAAAAGATGAATCCTTCTAACCAAAATCAATCAAATATGAATCAACAAGAACCCCAACAAACGGGTGAGCCTAGGCAAGAGCCTCAAACACAGGGTGAGCGAAGGAAAGAGCCCTCTCTTCCTGAACCAACACCCGGTTCTACCATGCAAAAGCCACCTCCTACACCTATTTGCCATCCTGAAGAGCCGCTTGCAGCGCCGAGTGAGCAACATAGGCATCCCCATCACCACAGAAAACATCGCGAACCACCTAAACAAGAAGATCTCGAACCACCCAATATCACTCGAATTGCTGATTTACAGAGGATGAACATCGATCAGCTAAATCAATATGCAAAAGAGATTGGCGTGCGCCATTTAAGCTCTATGACCAAATCTCAGATGGTCTTTGAGATCGTCAAGGTCCTCTCAGACAGACCCCGAGAGGTGCTCTATGGTGAAGGTGTATTAGAGATCCTTCCAGATGGATTTGGCTTTTTGCGCTCGACAAACTACAATTACCTCCCCTCAGCAGAAGACATTTATGTCTCTCCAGCACAAATCCGCAGGTTTGATCTTAAAAAGGGCGATACTGTCTCCGGAACAATCCGTTCTCCCAAAGATAAGGAAAAGTATTTTGCTCTTATCAAAGTAGATAAGATTAACTTCCAGCCCCCAGAAAGAACAAAAGAGCGCATTCTTTTCGAGAACTTGACCCCCCTCTATCCAGCCAAACGACTTGTGATGGAAACCGCTCAAGAAAACCTCTGTATGCGAGCTCTTGATCTGATCTCTCCTATTGGAAAAGGTCAACGCGGTCTTATCGTAGCGCCTCCTCGATCTGGAAAAACAGTCATCCTTCAGCAGGTCGCCAATTCAGTAGCCATCAATAACCTAGAGTGTTTGCTTATTGTACTACTCATCGATGAGAGACCTGAAGAGGTTACTGAAATGGAAAGACTTGTAAAGGGAGAGGTCATTGCCTCTACTTTTGATGAACCTCCAGAGCGTCACGTTCAAGTCTCAGAGATGGCCATTGAAAAGGCCCGTCGTCTTGTTGAGCACGGCCAAGATGTAATCATTCTCCTCGATTCGATCACCCGTCTTGCTAGAGCCTATAATGCAGTCCAACCACACTCTGGTAAAATTTTAAGTGGTGGTATCGACGCCAATGCAATGCACAAGCCCAAGCGCTTCTTTGGATCTGCTCGAAATATCGAGCAGGGCGGCTCACTTACTATTTTGGCAACAGCCCTTATCGAAACAGGCTCTCGAATGGATGAAGTGATCTTTGAGGAATTCAAAGGTACCGGAAACATGGAAGTTGTTCTCGATCGCCGACTTGCTGACAGGAGAATCTTCCCCGCCTTTGATCCTATCAAGAGTGGTACTCGAAAAGAGGAGCTTCTCTATCATCCTAGCGAGCTTGAAAAGGTCTACATCATGCGTCAAGCTGTAGCCGATCTTTCTACAATAGATGCCATGAACCTTCTTATCAACAGGCTCAAAAAGACAAACAATAACATTGAATTTTTGCTGACCATGAAGGACTAGCATGATACGCAAAGAGCAAGATGGACTTGTTTGGTTTGAATTTGAGATTCTGCAGCAATTTCCATTTGTTCGTCACGGCTGCTTTACCAGAAAGGGCGGTCCAAACAATTCTCTCAATGTTACTGAAGAAGAAAATAAAGAATGCATTGAAAGGCTTCTTTCCACTTCTCTCGTAGATCTCAATCAGGTGCACGGCAACAGAGTCCTTCCCCTTCCCATTGACCCACCAACACCTTGTGATGGAGCAGTAACAGATCAAAAAGGCCAAGGCCTTATGATCAAACATGCAGACTGTCAGGCCTGCCTTTTTCTCGATCCAAAAAAATGTGTTATTGGAGCTGCCCATTCCGGTTGGCGTGGTAGCGTACAAAATATCTACCAAGAAACAGTACATTCCCTCAAAGAAAACTACGGTTCTAACCCAGAAGATCTTATCGCCTGCATTGGGCCAAGCTTAAGCCCAGAAAGAGCAGAGTTTATCAATTGGAAAGATGAACTTCCTCCCACCTTTTATCCCTTTCGCTCTGGCGTTCATTTCGATTTTTGGGCTATCAGCTGCCACCAACTTAAAGAGTGTGGTCTTCGAAAAGAAAATATAGAGCTCGCCAAGCTGTGTACCTTCTCTTCACCTGAGCTCTTCTTTTCCTTTCGCCGAAGCAATCGAGGGATGAAACGAAACAATGCAACCTGTATCGCACTGATCTAGTAAATCTTATGCATCTCAATCCAATCTACCACATCTATGTGGATCTCCTCTGGAATGATCGCGACAAACCCTATCTCCTTTTGTAAAAAAAGAAATGCCTCGACAGTCCATTTAGAAGCATTTTTTCGAACAAGATTTGAATCGAGCTCCCTTTTTCGAATCTCCAATCGTATACGAGGAACACTCTCTCTTAAGTTTTTGACCCATTCGGAGAAAGCAAAATCTAGTACCTCTTCTTTGTCTACTCTACAAAGCTGCGCTTCAATGCGTATTGCGCTTTTGATTCTCTCACCAGCGTCCGAGCCTTCCCAAAATAGAACATCCCACCATTTTTTTAGGAGATTTCTGAAAAAGATCGCCTGTTTATGAACAAAAACATCTGCATTTTCAAGCACATAGCGAATACGGCCTCGATTTTTCCTGCACGCTTTGACGACAAAGAGTTCAATACGATGCAAAAAAACAGGTGTTGAATATTTCCATTTCTCAGGAACCACTGTCCTTAACTCCATCTCTGGTGTAACAAAAATGTTGTGCAGCTCTAAAGGCTGTAAAAGATCTCTCTGAAAAAGGAGCTGGTTTACAACCTCTGTGATTCCACTTAGAAGCTTTTTATCTCTTGCAGATACACCATTTTCTGACTCCCAGATATCGCTATCATCAAGAGAGGCAACAAGCCTTTCAACAACAGCGTATTTTCCCTTAGAATCACATAAAAAAGACCGAATCGGAAGAATTGAGAAGACGATCTGCTTAAGCTGAGACCACACTCCAAGAAAAAGAGGTGAAGAGGAGACGAGAACCATACATTCACATCCGTATGTAGAAAAACATTTTTTCCTCTCTTGATCTGAAAGTTCATACGCCCGCAAAGAGACAGTAAGAGAAAACTCGATGAGCACCTGATTCTCTATAGCGATCGGAATATCCTTTTTTCGTAGATCCCATTCGAATTGAGAGTATTCCCCATCTATTAGCTGCACAAGCCCCATATTGTAAAAGAATCTTGTCATTTCAAATATATGAAGCCACATAGCTCTCTCAGATGGCTTAAGCTTGGATTCAGGCAGAAGATGTAATCTTTCAAATAGGCGAATAAAAAGAAGTGGTGAAAGAAATTCCCAGCTCTTCCCAACATCCTGACACCATGCAGAGAGCCTCTTTCTAAGTCTGCCCGTCAACGCACGAATCTGCATGAATGTTTTCAACGATTCCCACGGAATCTTTGTTCCTGAAACACTCTCTATTACATACGGAGCTATCTCTTTCTGCGCTTTTACGAGTGAAGGAAAGGCGTTTTTATAGCCAAAAAAATGGTGCATCTTTTCAAATCGCCCCCTCCACCGATCACTAAAGGAAAGCGCTAGCAAGGATTTTGACGGCATTGGTGCTGTATCGCTTATAAGATACTTTTCAAACGAATCAAATCTCTCTCTTGTAAAAGAAATAGCCCGAGAAAACGCTTCAGGAGCCATTGCTACTTTAGATATTTTTATTGTAATTTTTTCAAAAAAGATGTCCTTTTGTACCACACATCTACCGAAAAAATCGGAGACAAAAGCGTGCGCTATCTCTACAAGAAGAGGAGAGCACCTGATAAATAGATCAATAAAACTATCCTTTCCCGCAATCCATATCACAAGCCTCCCCCAAAAGCTCCCCCTTGGCAGCAAAAACCTACCAAAAGGCTCTGCAACTACCTTTTCAACAGGGTGAGCACTGAGCACGGATATATTGTTGACAATAGGATCAAATCGAGCAAGCATGACTATTCCTCCTACAGGCAAGTATTTTAAACCAAGCTACACTCTAGCTAGCTGCAGGAAATAATCTACTTTGCATTTCTCCTAGGTAAGGTTAAAAAACCTTACCTAAAGTCGCAATACTCGTATCTTATCCCCTTCGCTCATCCTGAGAGAGGAAATAGAATGCAACCTGGTTTTTAAATAAATACTTTACACCGAAGGAGTATTAAAAATCTTCTTGAAAAGCTTCAAAGGCAGGGCTGCTCTCTGCATACTCGAACTCCTGCGCATCTTGGCGGGCTAGTGCTTGTTCATCAGGAAGCTTTTGCAATCCTGAGGGCTCATATGAGAAAAAGTCGATCTCTTCAGTATCAGAATTGCGCGCTACTTGTTGCTCAGTCAGTTGACCGCCCTTCTTAAGAGGCTCTATAAATCGAACCATTCTCTGATACCACGAATCTTGAGAAGAGTGCTCTTCAACCTCACTCTCAACAAAAGCCATTGGCTCTTCTGATTCCTCTTGAACAATGGTTTCCTCTATAGGGGCACGTTCAGCAACAATCTCTTCAACCTCACTCTCAACAAAAGCCATTGGCTCTTCTGATTCCTCTTGAACAATGGTTTCCTCTATAGGGGCACGTTCAGCAACAATCTCTTCAGAATCGTTAATAAACGCTTCTTTATCACTTAGCTCTTTCTCTTCCCCGCGCATCCAACGAACTGTTGTCTGATACCACAAAGGAGAACTCCCTTCTGAATCCCCAACAACAACTTCTTGAGCATCATCTATCTCTTTTTGGACTAAGGCTGTGCTCTCTTCTTGTTGAGAAAGCTCTACTGCTGTGCTTGCTACCTCATCAACAGCAACTACTTGGCTCTCTGATTCGATATGTCGCGAACCCCGAAACCACTGATCCCATCTTTTGGCTAACAACGCTTTTGAATTAAATTCTGCTGCATCAACTTCCTCAGCTATATCTGAAGCTAGTGCAGCTTCACCAAGGTCTTCTTGCGCTACCACTACAGGCCCTTCTGCTGCTTCCTCATTAAGAGCAATCGCCTGATCTTCTGCATCGATATCTTGGGCTATTATATCAGGGCTTTCTTCTACTACAGCTACAGGCTCTTCTACTCTTTCCTCATCAAAAGCAATCGTTTGGCTTTCTGACTCGATTTCTCGAGAGCCTCGAAACCAACTTGATAGTCTCTTTGCTAAAGAGGGTTTTGACTCTACAGGCATATCTGAAGCTATTACGGATCCATCAAGACTTTCTTCCACTACAGCTACAGGCTCTTCTACTGTTTCCTCATCAAGAGCAACCGCTTGGCTTTCCGGTTCCATTTCTTGAGACTTTCGGAACCAACTTGATAACCTATCTGCTAAAGAGGGTTTTGACTCTATATCTGAAGCTATCACAGCTTCATCAAGACTTTCTTCTACTACTGCCACAGGCTCTTCTACTGTTTCCTCATCAAGAGCAACCGCTTGGCTTTCTGACTCGATTTCTTGAGAGCTTCGGAACCAACTTGAGAACCTATCTGCTAAAGAGGGTTTTGACTCTAC
>Ga0180438_10010323_pt1 | contig 11470 bp, 12 predicted proteins | sample SS_ome_12_FD_132455 | JGI IMG/M metagenome (GOLD analysis project Ga0180438, IMG submission 132455) | Hypersaline lake sediment archaeal communities from the Salton Sea, California, USA - SS_3_D_2 metaG | ecosystem: Environmental > Aquatic > Non-marine Saline and Alkaline > Hypersaline >...
CTGAAGAAGGTGATTTCAGTAAAGATAATAGGAATGAATTTGTTTCCAGGGTGGCAACCGGTGATTGGGATGCTGTCTTGCTGTCTGATTCACAATTCCGTCGTTTGCCGGTAAAACCGGAAACTGAAGCCAAATTCTTACGAGAGGAAGTAAATATACTTCGTGATGCACTTGATCAGGAAAAAGCTGCTAACGGCAGTAAGAGTAAATCACATAAGGATATACAGAAGACATTAGCCAGAGCCGAGGAACGTCTGGAAAGCGCCCAATCTCAAGTAGGTAAACTCACCGATAATACTATGTACTTTGAGGATATGGGAGTCGATCAATTATTTGTCGATGAAGCTGATATGTTTAAGAATCTACAGTTTACTACACGTATGGGCAGGATTAAGGGATTACCGAACACGAAGTCAGACCGGGCATGGGATATGTACCAGAAAATCCGACACCTTAAAGAAAATGGTGATAATGGTATTGTATTTGCTACCGGCACACCCGTTGCCAATACCATAGCAGAAATGTATACCATGATGAGATATTTACAAAAAGATACTTTAGAAGCTAAAAATTTGGAGCATTTCGATTCATGGGCTAAAATGTTCGGAGAGACTACGGAAGCATTAGAGCAAACGCCAACCGGTGACTATCGGATAACACAACGTTTTGCCAAATTTAACAATATGCCAGAATTATCGGCTATGTGGCAAAATGTGGCCGATATCAAAGTTGCCGAAGAAGTGCCGGGAGTTAGGAAGCTACGTCCGCGCCTGGTAGATGATGAAGGAAAAGAAAAACGTACTGTAGTCTCGATACCTATGAGTGATGAACTACGCGCCTATATGGGAGAACTAGCAATTAGGGCTGACAAACTTGCTAACACTGACCCACGCGAAGATAATATGCTCAAAATAGCCAATGATGCTCGTATGGCTTCTCTCGATATGCGTATGGTAGACTCTGATGCACCAGCTAATCCTAACGGGAAAATAGCCACCGTATCTAATAATGTGGCCCGTATATATAAGGATACGGATGAGGACAAAGGCACACAGTTAATATTCCTTGATTTAGGCACACCTAAAGCGAAGGATAAAGTTGATGCAGATGATAAAGATCCGGATGAAACAGAAGTCGAAACAAAAGTATTACGAAACGTATACGGTAAATTGAAGGATAGACTCGTTAAAGCAGGTATACCTATAGAAGAAATCGCATTTATTCATGATGCTAAAACCGACAAGGCACGTAAAAAACTCTATGAAAAAGTCAACTCGGGCGAGATTCGGGTTATTATAGGTTCCACAAACAAACTCGGGACCGGTGTCAATGTCCAACAGCGTGCAGCTGCATTACATCATATTGATGCCCCATGGCGTCCACGTGATATAGAACAACGTGAAGGCCGCATTATCAGGCAAGGTAATAAAGTTTATGGGCCTAAGTTGGAAAACGGCCAGATTGTCGATCCTGGTAAGGGTGTAAAAATATACACTTATGTTACCGAAGGTAGTTTCGATGCTTATATGTGGCAAGCTATTGAGAGTAAATCGAAGGCAATCAAAGCTATTATGCGGAGAGATAATCCCCCGAGAGAAATATCAGATGTTGACAGTTTTACCATGAGCGCCGGGGAAGCAAAGGCTATAGCAACCGGTAATCCGGATGTAATGAAAGCTATGGAATTGGATAATGAAGTCAAGAAACTGCAAATGGTACAGGCTTCACATACCGACTCTAAGTTTAGAGCCCAACAGCAATTACAGCAATTACCAAAGACTATTGAAGCTACCAAAGGTAAGATATCTAAACTAGAAAAAGATGCCGTGAATGTCCAGGCACACAAAGATAAAGAATTTGCTATTACACTCGGTAATAACAACTATACCAAAGATGAACGACCAGACGCGGGAAAAGCATTAAAAGAGACTCTTAGTAATATGAAGGTTACGGATACCCCTAAGACTATCGGTAAATATAAAGGATATACTATCACCGCTGAAAACGGTGGTGAGAATACCGGTTATCTTATCTCAATCCACAATTCTGATTCTGGTATGGATTACGCTTTAAAAGCTATCTCTTATAATGATCTGTCTGATACTGGGGTGCTAAAGCGTATAGATAATAAAATTAATTCTGTGCCTGATATGCTCGACGAAGCTCGCAAGGAATTATCTCAGGATGAAAAGAGTCTTAAAACATATCAAAAACAAGCGGAAGCGACATTCGCTCATGGTGATCGTTTAAAGATACTGCAGCAAGAAAAGAAACGTCTCGAACGAAAACTAAAATGGAAACCCGGTGATAAGGAAGTCGAAGGACCGGCACCGGAATACCTCTCGTTAAAAGGTGAGGACAGTCCAGAAGATAAAGGTAAATCATATCGTTATGGTGAGCGCGGCGAGAAACTATCCGCAATAGATAGAGTCCCTACTGATTTACCCGCACTTCAAGATGATGTAGACACTGATATTGAAAAAAATATCGTTTATGCTGCCATACGTGATAAAAGAAGTGATGATGTTATTGCAGATGATATGCAAACTAACGAACCCATAGTCATCACCAAGCGCGATTGGGAACCATCTAAGAACGATTTAAAAGGTTGGGATACGACACATATCAAAGAACACCAGGAATCCTATGAAAATGTTTTCGACAAAGTAAAAACAACGCTCGATAAATCGTTTAAGGATGAACAAGTCGAGGGCCGAGTTAAGACACTCCCGTCTATAGTTAAGAAACTGAAAAAGAAAAATGTATCCGATCCCCCATTTACCCATAACAACATGGAGGATATCGCCGGATTGCGCGTTACTTTTAATGATTTGGACGATCTAAAAGCTGGCGTTAAAGCCATAAAAGGTAAATACTCTGTAAAAGAGGATGAGGATTATATAACGAATCCGAAAGGTGGTTACAGGTCCTATCATTTAACTATTGAACAGGATGGTAAACCTCTTGAAGTACAATTCAGAACTCCAAACATGACTAAATGGGCAGATTGGACTCACAATACTTTATATGATCATACCGATGTAACTAAAGAGAAGGTAGGCAAGTCTGGTTTTAAAGAGTTACAGGATTATGCCCAGGCTATGAGTAAATACTATGAAGCAAAGGATGAAGGAAAGAATCCTGATTTACCCGATATACCCGATATTGTTAATAAAGTAGGCGGCGGTATGGAAAAACCTATACGTTTTCCGAAACCACAAAAAGCAGCATACCCGGCTGTTATGGATAAAGGGGAAAGGCAACCTTCTGGACCTATGAAGGATAAACCGGATGAACTTCGTAATATTGGAGGTTTTGGTTTACATACCATCAAAGCGCCTACTGGTAAATATATATATGTAGGTTCTGTACCAGAAAAATTAGATGGCAAACGTTTTGACAGTGAATCAGAAGCTATTGAATATGCAAATAAAGAAGGGTGGCAATGTGGCACACCTGTAAAACCTAGTAAGGATGATGCAACCAAGACGTATGAAAAGAGTAAGAAAGATGTAATTGTATCACAAGCGAAGGATAAGCCTACTAAAAAGAAGGATAAACCGACCGGGGTAAGTAGTTCGTCGGTTAAACTCACAATCGAGGACATTGAAACTACACAACGTAAACGAACTGAACGGGCACGTAAATTGGACGCTGTCCGCACAAATAAGAATGTACGCACAATTGATAACGCAGGACCATGGTTGAATAATCCAGCCCGTTATGATCTGGAAGGGGTTGATACACCCGGCAGAAAAGGAGCGCATTCGGGTTTACTTCGTATAGATAGTAAATCTGGGTCTGTGATTAAGAAGGGACGCGCACGAGGCAGGGCGCGAAAATCACGGTCTGTCATGGGTATGAAAATTATTAAACGAAGGTGAATGATGGTGTATTATGACCGATGAACAAAAAGCGCGAGATATCATAGCGGGTATTCATGCGGATCTGGCCAGCCGTGGTGATCCGGGGACACCATATCGTTCTGTGCGGGAAGTGTACGAAGCAAAAGCGGCGGCTGAGGCCGGCACACCGATTGAAACCAAGCAGATACCAGGAACCACCGGAACGGGCCGGATGCGGACCACCGATCCGTTGACTGGTAAACAGTACGGTGTCACACGCGAAATGCTGAAAGCGTATGGTGTCCAGAAGGATGGTATATTCACGGGTGAAATGGATTGGAAATCGATCCACCGGGACGCGGCAACCGCATCATTCTGGAAAGCGGCTGAATCTGGACAGATTAACAGCTACGATGATATCAAACCGCTTGCAGCACAATTCAACAACTCAGCTCCTGCCGGAAACGCGCTGAAAGCACAGTTTGATGACTACTGGAATCTACCGGCCAGGGCCCGGAACATCTTGATCGGTACAGTAGACTACGAAGGTAAGAAGGGAATCGAAGGGCTGAACGCATGGTTTGAGAATGAAAAGCAAGCCAGCCAGGATACGCAAACACGGCGGGATATTGCAGAACAAGCGTTGAAGCCGGCAATTCGGGAAGATGGCTCCATTGATACCACGAAGCTGGCCGGGTTGATAGGTGGATCCGATAAGCGGGCCGATATCTTCCTGAAGCATCTCTATGCAATGGGTTATTCAGGTAAAACACCAATCAGTATTATAGATCAAGCAAAAAAAGTGCCAAAATATGAATACGACACAGATACGATGCATGATTACTTACGGAAATCTGCATATGAAGAGGGTACAACACGAGGGTTGATACTCGATATGTTACCCGGTTTAGGCACCGCCAGATTAAGGGAGCGATATTTCAAAGACCGTAATTTATCCGCTGGGGAAGCTGGCTGGTTAGTAGGGTCCACTATATTAGATGTGGCTTCCATTGCACCCATTGTCAAAGCAGCTTCCATTGGCGCAAAGGGGGTGTCGGGTGTCGGGCGTGGTGCTCGGATGAAGGGCGCGGCTCAAGGGATCTGGAAAGGGACCGTTGCTGAGGTATCAGCGCCCGTTACGATGGTATTACACCCGGTCGAGACTGCTAAAGGGACTATAAAAGGCATGGCAGATCTGGTTGAAAACCTAGCACATCCTTCGAAGATACCGGTCGATGCGGCTGAAATCACCACGAGCACAACACGTCTGGACGCGGATATTTTTGAATCCGATGATGTAGCAAAGGAAATCAGGGACCGGGTGACTCAAAACGCAATATCAGGAATTAAGGATCCCGGTAGGGTTGGGGAAGTGGAAGCGCAATTATCCCGGTTACCGATTAGTAAGGGTGGGGAAGTATGCGCGGTACACTCTACACCGGATATCCGGCCATTTCTGGAAGGGACCACGGTACAGGCTGGCCGTGAAGGTGGTTTGTTTGTATCGCCTTCACTCCATACCAGATTCACGAAAGCCAGCGCGTTCGGTGATCTACCACAAGGAAACATTCCGGGCGCGTTGTTAATCCGTGATAAGCGCGTTGTCGATGCGCTGGAAGGGTCCAATAAGATATTCAAAGGGACCGCTGAAATTGAGCGGGTGATTCCGGAAGGTATACAACTGGATGCACCTTCACAAATTCTGTTTACCAGGGATGCCCAGGGGAACGTGCTCAAACTTCTGGTTATCGGAAAACCATATACAAAGGCTGAAATAGCATCCATGAAACTGGCCGGAATGGTGGACACGGTGACAACGATGTTTAAGCCTGCAGCATCTGTCAAAGGTGGTAAACAAGTAGCCAAATCCTATGATGAAGTAAATGATCTTAGAAAACAGGTAACGAAAGCGCAAGACGAGTTGGCAGAGGTCCGGAAATCCGGTGACCAGGCGCTTATTAAGGAAAAGCAGGATGATCTGGCCAGATTGGAAGGTGACTTGCAGGACGCAATGACCAGATTTGACCGGGCAGCTCGCAATGTTGGCAGTCGGCGGGGTGTTGAAGGTATATTGACTTATACAGCCGGTGAAAAGAGTCCGTTAAGCACCTATCGGGATACCGTCGAAGGGAAGCGATCCGGGCCGGGTAGATACCGGATGCCGGATATCGACTTAACAGGGCCGAGATCTCGGGATAGGGACCGGCCAGGGCGGAGGGATGAACCAGGCAAACCACCGCGTCGGGGTGATCGACCGGATACACCGGATCGGCCAGGGCGTCGACCGGATCGGCCAGAGGATCCGGAAAGACCACCACGGCGTCCACCTACACCGCCGCCACCGGATAGGCCACCGGATAATCCGCCAGATACGCCACCACCGGATGGGCCACCACCGGATGGGCCACCGGTCCGGCCACCTGATAATCCGCCACCGGATCGGCCACCTACCAAGGCTGATAATAAATCTAAATCAAAAGATGAGGAAGAGGAAAAGCGAGGGAAGACAGCGCCCGTTGCCTTCCGAATGGGTGAAGTAACCAAAGATGGGAAGCGGGAAGATGTGTATGTAGTGGCCCATGATGACGGAAAGATGCAAGATGAAGGGATCGGCGGTGTCCGGATTGTCATCGGAGATCCGCCAGCCGGCGTACCCAAAAAAGGGAGTCCACAGGATACATTGACGGTCCTGGGTAAAGGGCAACCACCGGAAGAGATGGTAGTCAATATTGGGAATCAACGAGCTACGATTAAGCGCGGTCAGAAGATTACATTTGAAAAACGTAAGTCCAGGAAGCAACCAGGGGGCCGGATTGCACAGCGTACCAGGAACAATGGTACTATCAAACGAGGGCGAAGGGGAAGGCGGACACCCGGGGTTATCGGGAGTTGATATTACGAGGCAAACAATCGTAGGAGTATACCGCCAGCCAGCCCGATCACACCAATAATACCAGCATATTTCCAGATAGTGTTTTTTACTCTACGTGAAAACAACACTATCATTAGAACTGCTACAGCACCGACACCTACTGCTATCGCTCCCATAATTTAACCTCACTTATATTATACCATACCTATTAACAGCCCGTAGGAAAAGAAAACTGCAAAAATCGCTACTTTCCAATAACTATTTAACATAATGGTAGAATTACGACCCACCACCACGATCAATAAGGGGGTAGGTAAACATTTCCTACCCCAAAATCGGCCGCGTGGTTGACATAAGTTATCGTTTTTCCTGATCATCTTTACCTACCCTTTGGGCTTCCATATCTTTGATATAACTTTCATGTGTCATCCACCCATCTATGAATATGGCTACCGAGTGATGTATATCTACATCACTCGACGCATAAGATTCTAACCAGTTTTCCATTCTTACTTTTAGCCATTCTATTTGGTTCTTATCTGATAAATGCTCTTGTGCAAATTTATCTCGTTGATCCCTTGTGCTATTATAAAAACTCAGTTTACATATATCATCAAGATCACATTTAGCACAAGTGCCATCATCTGGACCATGTATATAATTAGGGCATTCGCATTCATAACGCCAGACTTCGCCATCATCTTTCTCATCTTCCCATCTGAAATTATGATATAGCCATCCACGTATTGCCTGAGCTAATAAATCATCGTTGTCATGTACAAACGAACCCACATAGAATGATATGGCAGCTTTTACCATATCTGGCACAGTGTCTTGTAATAGTTCATCAACTGTTATGCGTGGGTATGTTTTGCTACGATATTTGTCATCTGCCGCTGTCATATTCACCCCCGGAGCCCTTGTCTTGGTTCATTGTGTTACACCTCGCCAATAAATAATCTCACTGTTGATATCTTCAATAAGATTATTTATTAACCCTTCTAGGGATCGCATTTGGCTTATCAATGAATCACAATCGTCAAATGCTTTATCAAAGTCTTTAGATACGATATAGTCTAAAGTAGCCTCTAAATTATCGCGTATTTCGGATCCTTGCCCAGACATCCATGTACTACGTTCAGCCCAATCAGTTAAATCTTTTATCAAGCCAACTAAGTTTTCATGGATAGATAAACATTGATCACAATCTTCGTTATAATCCATCTTCGTTATAATCCATCTTGTGCTACTGTTTTTATATAGTATGGTTCAGCATCTACTTTCTGTGGCCTACCGTATTCTACCCATAAATTGTACCATTTTTCTTTTGAATTACTTATATCGCTTTTTGTCCCAGCCACACAATAATCTATCCACAACGGGCATTTATCATCGATGCAATCATCGATAACAGTACCAAGTAGGCTACATATGTTTGTCGGATTAGCAAATAAAAAATCACAATGCAGTAAATTACTTATACCGCATGAACAATCACACGTATATAATCCTGCATAATTATGCTCTTTTAACCATTCTTTTACGATGCCTTTAATAGCCAAACGTCTATGATCACCATACATAAATATTCCATCATCATAACCTGGCCTACAATAATTACCTAAAGGGCCACCGCATCCCATAATATCATCACCAATACGGCAACCACAAAGGTTAGTGCTCACTAAACCATCATAACCATGCGTTGTGAGCCAATCGTTCAAAATATCCTTAATATTCATGAGTTATTATCCTGGACTATCAATCCTGGCTTATATGAAATTCAGTGTCACCTGCGTGATATAATTGACCACCTTGTAACAATATATTACTGTGATACTCGCCGGGTGGTATACTGCCACCACCTACAAATATGATAGTTCCCCCGTTTATAGATGGCCAATATCGTGTATCATCTGTTACGTACAATAAAGGGTTATGATTTTTATCTATGTATAAATCGCAATTTAAATAAAAATCATGCACTTTAGTGCCCGTGTTGATTGATAGTGCCGTACCATATTCCACGAATGCGTCAGCGCGTCCATACATATAATAATCATCATCCATCCATCGGCATTCCCAATAACCACAATCACAATACCGCTTACAATTAAGCGCTGAATACACATCATCCCCACCACAACCCTGTAATCGTTTGTTTGCGTCAATAAACGCAGCTGTAATAATAATTAATGCGATCATCAAGATTAAGACACTTATCATTAACGTTCTATTCTGTATTTTGCCACTCATGATCTTTAATCCTGGTTAGCGATCAACTCTTGTAGCCATTCTATTAGTACAGGTATATCATTAGGATGTATAAAAACCCTATGTAAAGCAGCGTATTCATCCTCTTGCTCAATGTAAATTTCGCCATTTGGCGCTATACCTATAGTTGTTTCTATTCTGGCATGTAGTTTTTTACTCATTATTACCTCTGGATCTATCATCCTGTTTTATATAGCTGACCACTCTATTATGGTATCGATATTGATACGTGTTCCTAATGCAGCTTCAGGGCATTCATCATCGATAACTTTACCACACTTACGGCAACGGAATACACAAATACCGTTCACATTGTATTCATTAGGACTACATCCATCGGGTAATCCTTGATCTGGATAAAAAGGGCGCTTACCATCAATGCGGCATGTTTGTTTTGCATTGATCTCTATCAATATTGGTTCACCACATGAACACTCAGTTTTTACTACCCTCATGAGTTGCTATCCTGTTGTGAAATACTGGACCAACGAACCGATCGATATCACCGCAACGATAGCGATAATCTCATGGTTCACAATCCAGTTATGTATTCGCCTCATTTTAACATCTCTGATACATCAGGTTTCCAATATTCCGGATTATTCATTATATCGGTAGCATACACTATACCCATCGCAATGATTAATGACCATGCATATAATTCAAAGCAAATACTAAATACAAGATCCCACCAGCGCACTACAACAATATCGTTGTTGCATAACATAGCAGCCCCACCTATACCACAAACATATGGCACCACTCTCCAAATATGTAATCGTGTTATGTTCATTTCCGTTTCCGCTTGGCGTGGCCGGCCAGCACATCGATAATCAGTTGCTTGAGTGTTTTATCCTGGTTGACCGCCATCATTTTCAGATCTTTGTGGAGATCCGGGGGAAGTTTGATCTGGACATATCCCATATCATCCATATCCTTTATATCATCCGTATCATTTGATATTATACCACGCCGAAAATTTAAGTCAAGACCGATAATCCGGTTTTTAAGGGGTTATTTAGAGTTCAGTGGAAGTCGTCGAATTTTCTACGGGTACAAAACCCTTACTAATAGCCATAAGTCCCTCAGATTTTGATTCTCTGGCGTTATAGCTTTGTTTTATGGGGTTGTAACACCGGGATTCGATCTCTTGTTTTATCTATTGGCCAGCATTCGGGGATGTTGGCAACCGATCCGCTGGGGATAATTCGCGCATAGCCGACAATGTTAGATCATCCATAACAGTACGCCCGTATACATTTTTAATTTGCGAGTCATCCGCTAATCCCATCGCCAGCTGCAGTTGCCATTGTCGATCTGGTCCACCGGCTATCAAAAACTGGCATGCATAACTGGCACGTAACATGTGTAATTTACGTGGTGCCACTCCTGCTTGTTTTAATGACCGTTGAAACATGAGATAGACGCCTGATCGTGTCAATTGGGATAATTTATCATTAATAAAAAAGTTGTCGCATTTCGCTGATTTTGGCCTTGCCTCATAATAATTTATTAATGCGTCTGTAGTCCGATTTCCCCAGGATAACCAACGACGCTTTGAATATTTATCAGTAACATACACGCGCCGTTGTATTAGATCCATTTCCTCATTTTTAATATTCGTAAGCGCTGTAACACGGCAACCTGTATCAGCTAAAAACAGTATAATGGCTATATTGCGCTTTCCTACCCAGTTACTATTGTCGATGATGTTTATTACCTTAGCCAATTCTTTCGGGGTAAATGGCATCTGTTGGCATGGTTCGGCTTTTACTGGCTTCATCCCATTACACGGATTCGTTGGTAAATGCCCCTCTTTACATGCCCAACTGAACAGCGCTTTAAGTGCCCGAAAATCACCGGCTATAGTATTCTGTGATACTCCGGATTCACTGCGTAACTGCAAATATCCCCTTATTGTATTCGATGTTACCGGTTGATTTCGCTGTAGATAAGGAAGTGATAATAAGTATTCCTTAAATATCTCTAATTTTTGCCGATGCCAATCTATAGTGGCCGGTTTATCCCCTTTATATCTCAAATATTCACAATATTGCTGCAGCATTATTTCACGCCAGCGCACACGGCACATATTTCGTTCTAGTATACAGGTAATATTTTCTAGCACAACGTCACCCCTTATAATGTAATGTGGTGTACATAATACACAAGAGATAAACGTTGTGTCAATAATGGTTAGAAGGTAGATGCTAAGTCTTGTGCTGTTATGGAAAAGTCTTGTTGCGTAACTTCGTTTTGGGAGGGTATTTTTGTGGTATGTCCGGTATTATTGTATTTACGCCGCGGACTTTTAATCCGGGTGTCGAGGGTTCGAGCCCCTCCCGGCTCACCAACTAGGTATGATTCGATTTCATTAATCAATGATGTAAGATCATCTATAGTTACATCATTGTGAGCTACCGGCCCACGCTTAAAATTTGCTACTAGTTCTGGTTCGGTTGTACCAGGCATACCATCA
>Ga0180438_10010324_pt1 | contig 11470 bp, 7 predicted proteins | sample SS_ome_12_FD_132455 | JGI IMG/M metagenome (GOLD analysis project Ga0180438, IMG submission 132455) | Hypersaline lake sediment archaeal communities from the Salton Sea, California, USA - SS_3_D_2 metaG | ecosystem: Environmental > Aquatic > Non-marine Saline and Alkaline > Hypersaline >...
TGCGGGCCGCGGTCGAAGAGCGTCTCGGTGGACCAAGGCCGGATCGCAGAACCCGCGACGACGTCTATTGGGCCGTCGCCGTGACGGCGATTACGGTCGTGCTTCTGGTCAACGGCCGCTACCGCATGATTCAGAACGTGGCCATGTTCTTCGTGGCTTCGTTCACGGCAGTGACGATCTTCAATCTCTTTGCGCTGCAGAGCCACGCGGCCTGGGCGGTCCACTGGAGCGACTTGAAGGAGGGGCTGAAGTTCCGCCTGCCGCCGGCGACCGAGACTCTCGGGCGGTCGCCGCTGGCCACGGCCCTGGCCACCTTCGGCATCATCGGCGTGGGCGCCAACGAGCTGATCACGTATCCCTACTGGTGCCTGGAGAAGGGCTACGCCCGATTCACCGGGCCGCGGGAGGAGTCGGACGCCTGGGCGTTGCGGGCGCGGGGTTGGATGCGGGTGATGCGGTGGGACGCCTGCATCTCGATGCTCGTGTTCACGTTTGCCACGGTGGCGTTTTACCTGCTCGGCGCGGGCGTGCTCCGCCGCAAGGGCCTCGATCCCGAGGGCAACCGCATGATTCGCGACCTCGGCGAGATGTATTCGGACGTCTTCGGCGAGTGGGCCCAGTGGTTGTTTCTCTTCGGCGCCTTCGCCGTGCTCTACTCGACGTTCTTCGTAGCCAATGCCGGCCACGCGCGGGTGGCCAGCGATGCCATCCGCGTGTTTCGCGTGGGGGCGGCGAGCGAGCGAGCGAGGATCTGGTGGGTGAAGGCCCTCTGCGTCGGGTTTCCCACCTTCAGCCTGATTGTGTACGTCTTCGTGCAAGCGCCGGTGGGGCTGGTGCTGGCCGGGGGCGTGGCCCAGGCGATGATCCTGCCGATCCTCGGGGTGGCCACGCTCTGGTTCCGCTACCGCCGCTGCGACCCCCGCATCGCCCCGGGGAAGCCGTGGGACCTGCTCCTCTGGATCTCCGTGGCGGGGCTGTTCGTGGCCGGAATCGGCGCCGGCCTCTTGCTCTTGTTCCCGCGGCTCGGGCAACTCGGCTGAACGCCGCCATCAGGCGGTCGTGCTCAGCACGACCAGCCGTCCGGCAGCGTGGTATCCTTGGGGATCACCACGATACGATCGCAGATCATGCCGTACTGGTCTTCTTCGGTGGAGTCCACGCCGGCCGTGTTGGCCACGCGGACGTCGCGGCCGATGCGGCAGTTCTTGTCGAGGATGGCGCCTTCGACGTGGGTGCCGTCGCCGACCCCGAGCGGCGGGCGGCCGCCGTCCCCGCCGGGCGCCTGATAGAAGTCGTTGCCCATCAGGATCGAGTTGCGGATCACCGCGCCGCGGCCGATCTGGCACCGCAGCCCGATGACGCTGTTCTCGATCACGGTGTCTTCGCCGATCACGCAGCCGTCGGCCACGAGGCTGGCGCGGATCTGGACGCCGTCCAGCCGCGACGGCGGCAGGAAGCGGGCGCGGCTGTAGATCGGTGCCCCGGGTGCGGCCAGCTCAAAGGGCGGATCGGCGGTGGCCAGCCGCAGGTTGGCTTCGTAGAACGACTTGATCGTGCCGATGTCTTCCCAGTAGCCGTCGAAGAGATGGACCTGGACGTGGCGGGCGCGGATCGCGGCGGGAAAAACCTCCTTGCCGAAGTCGCGGTAGTCGGTCTTCTCGAGCACGTCGATCAGGGCCCTGCGGTCGAACAGGTAGATGCCCATGTTGGCCAGGCAGTCGCGGCCGCGGCTCGGCACTCCGTAGGCGTCGATCCAGGCCGGGTCGGTGCGGACCAGCTCCAGCTCCTCCTCCGTCTGCGGTTTCTCCAAAAAACCCTCCACGCGGCCGGTGTCGTCCAGCCGCATGATGCCCAAGGCGGCGGCTTCGCTGCTGTGGACGGGCACGGCGGCGATGGTCACGTCGGCCCGGGACTGCTCGTGCGTGGCGAGCATCTGGCGGAAGTCCATGCGGTAGAGCTGGTCGCCGGAGAGGATCAGCACCTTGTCGACGTCCGCCTCCTGGAGGTAGCGGAGGTTCTGCCGTACGGCGTCGGCCGTGCCCTGGTACCAGTCGGTGCTGGCGATGGTCTGCTGGGCGGCCAGGAGCTCGACGAAGCCGCGGTCGAAGGCGTCGAAGCTGTAGGTGCCGCCGATGTGGTGGTGCAGGCTGACGGAGTTGAACTGTGTGAGCACGTAGATCCGGTTCAGCCCGCTGTTGATGCAGTTCGAAAGGGGGATGTCAATCAGGCGGTACTTGCCGGCGATGGGGACGGCTGGCTTGGAGCGGAACTTGGTGAGCGGGTAGAGGCGCGTTCCTCGCCCCCCGCCCAAGACCAGCGTGACGACGTTCTTCATCGGGTGACCTCTCGGCTGCCGTTTCGTTTCCCGCGGCGGGACCCGCAACGCGACGGTTCATCTTACCGGAGGACGGCTCCCAAGGGAATCGGCCCCCCTCCGCACGAGTGTACCGCTTGTATCAATTTGCGCGGGAAGTCCACCGGAAACGGCGGGATTTTCCCGGAGTGCGGGCAGGTTTGGCCGGCGGAAGAGAAGCCGTAATGATCCTGCACGATGTACGGTCTGTGCCGGTTGCTCCGCAGGTTATCAAAGTTTTTAGCAGCACGATGCTTACGACGATAGTACTAATGACGGATGGCGGGAATATTGCCGGCGTGCGGCTTGCGCCCGGGGATGATGGTCGTGCTGCGGCGGGTTGTTCGGTTGACTGTGAAGATCACTGCGTGGGGAAACAAGATCATGAAGAAGGTGCTGCCGTTCTTGCTGCTGGTGACGATTCCCTGGAGTACGACGCTGGCGGCCGAGACGTGGCTCGACGGCGAGCCCGCCGGGCTGCTCGGGCCGGGGGGGCAGGAGGCGTTGCCGCTTTGGACCCGGCAGGCGCCGGGAGCGGACGTGCCCATTCGCCTTCCCGAAGTCGACCCACGCGAGGTCATCCCCGTCTCGACAACGGCCCCGCTGGAAAACCTCGCCCAGGACGAGGACTATTTCACGCTCGACGAGCTGAAGGCCGAGATGAAGAAGCTCGCCTGGACCAAGGGCGACTTCAAGATCGTGCCCTGCGGGGCCTTCTGGGCCGACATGATCTACGCCACCGACCGGAACAACCCGGGCGCGTACACACTTTACATCCCCTCTCGCGACGAGCAGGGCGAAGACTCGCTGACCATCGACGAAAGAAGGTCCCGTTTCGGCCTGGATGTGACGGGGCCGAGGATCCCCTTCTTCAACTGCGCCGAAAGCGGCGGCAGAGTCGAAATCGACTTCCACGGCTCCTTCTTCAGCACCGAGAACCGCGCCAGCATCCTCCTGCGCCATGCCTACTGGGAAGTGAAGAACGAGAACTTCAAGGCGCTCGTCGGGCAGACCTGGGACCTGATCTCGCCGCTCTATCCCGGCACGCTCAACTATTCGGTCGGCTGGGACGGGGGCAACATGGGCTACCGGCGTCCCCAGTTTCGCTACGATCGCTATTACGGCGCCCACAACCGCCTCGGCTGGCAGTGGGCCCTGGCGCTGACGCCGAGCATCGCCGACGACCTCCCCGGCGATCCCAACGACCGCCGCGAGTCGGTCGACTGGCCGGTGATCCAGGGCCGCGTCGGATGCACCCTGAGAGACGCTTACGGCCGCCGCGGACCGATCACGCTCGGGGTCTCCGGCCACATCGGGCAGACGGGATTCGATTTCCTCGACGACAGCCCGCCGGGCCGGCCGGGCGGCGTCTTGCCCGCCGCCGACGACCAGCGCTTCAACACCTGGTCGTTCAACATCGACGCGCGGATTCCGATCACCGCGCGGCTGGGCGTTGAGGGCGAATTCTTCACCGGCGCGAACCTCGGCCCGTACCTGGGTGGCATCGGCCAGGGCGTTTGCCCCTGCCTCCGCGTGCCCATCCGCTCGACCGGCGGCTGGGTCGACGTCTGGTACGACTGGACCCCGCGGTGGCACAGCTACGCCGGCATGGGGATCGACGATCCCCGAGACGACGACAGCCTGGTGGGGCGCGTCTACAACCACTTCATCTTCGCTAACCTCGTGTTCGACGTGACCAAGAACCTCAACACCGGGATCGAGGTGACGAGCTGGAAGACGCTCTACCACGACACCCGCGTCGGCGTCGACCTCCCGCCCGTGCCCACCGCGCCCGGCGAGTCGGTGACGATCGACTGGATGGTGAAGTACGCTTTCTAAGGGGCGGCTGCTACAGATGCCACGGCGACCGCATCGGCCGGTCGAGCATCGCGTTGGCTTCGTCGTCGCCGGGGAAGGTTTCCTTCGCGGGGTCCCACTTGACGTTGCGGCCCAGGCGAACGGCGACGTTGCCCAGGTGGCAAACGGTGGCCGAGCGGTGGCCGACCTCGGCCGGCGCGACCGGCTCCCGGCGGCTCTTGACGCAGTCCAAAAAGTTCCGCACGTGGTCGTCGCTCTGGTAGAGATGCAGCTCGCTGGGGCCGATCTGGGAGCGGATCAGCGACTCCGGCTCGCTGCGGTAGACCCTCGAGTAGCCCCACTCGACCATGCCTTCGGTCCCTTCGAAGCGGACCTTGACCGAGGGCTCGGCCGTCTGGCACAACAGCTCCGCCCCACTTGCGTAGCGGCAAAGGAACCGCGTTTCCAGGGCCGTGTCGAAGAGGCTCCCCTTCGGCAGCCACTTGGCGTCGATGAATTCGATCTCGACCGGGCCGCTCTCGTCCATGCCGAGACCCCATTGGGCCAGGTCGTTCGAGTGGGCGCCGTAGTTGGTCACCTGCCCGCCCGAATAATCGTAGTTGAAGCGGAAGCGATAGAGGCAGCGGTCCTTGTGGTACGGCACCCGGGGGGCGGGGCCGAGCCACATGTCGTAGTCGAAGCCGTCGGGCACGGGCATCGGCTGCCAGCCCGGCCCGGGGCCTTCCTTGTTGTTGTAGCCGACGTTGGTGATCACCCGCTTGAGCCGGCCCAGCCGGCCGTTGCGCACCAGCTCGCAGATGTGCCTGGTCTGGGGGTTGCTGCGTTCGTGGCTGCCGGTTTGCAGGATCCGCTCGTGTTTTCGGACGGCCTCGACCATCGCCCGGCCCTGGCCGATGGTGAGCGAGAGCGGCTTTTCGCAGTAGATGTCCTTGCCGGCCTCGGCGGCGCGGATGGTCATCAGCGCGTGCCACTGGTCGGGGACGACGACGGTCACGGCGTCGACGTCGTCGCGGGCGAGGACCTCGCGGAAGTCGTTGTATCCCGTGCAGCCCCGCCGGCCGCCCGTCCCGCGCTTCTCGGCGTAAAACTTGTCGACCTCCCGGCAGCCCGGCTCACGGCCGAGAAACTGGTCGTCGGTCTTGTAGCCGTAGCTCCCCCGGTTGACGTCGCAGACGGCCACGACCTCTGCATCTTCGTTGGCCAGGAATTTGCGCAAGATGGCAATCCCCTGGTTGCCCGTGCCGATGCAGGCGACGCGGATCCGCTCGCTCGGAGCCGCCCCGCCGAACACCGAGCGCGGCACGATCCAGGGCGAAGCGACGGCCACGGCGGCCGACTTCAAAAACTGCCGGCGATCATGGAAGCGGTTCATCTGGTTTTTCCTCCCCGCGCCTCGGAAACAACGCTCGCAGCCGCAACCATTCACGGGGGACTGTCCCCTTCGGCTGCTCGAACAAGAGTGTAACCTCAAGCCGGCGGAAAACCAAGCACCGCAGGCAACGCAGCGCCGGCGGCTACCAGACCAGCTTGACGACCATCATCAGCCCCAGCCCGCAAGTGACCAGGCCGACGCTCGTGCGCATGACCTTCTCGGAGAGCACCCGCACGGTCAGGGTGGCGATCGGCACGGAGAACAAGGCTCCGAGGGTGAGCGGGACGGCCAGCGCCCAGTCGATCCGGCCCTGCACCAGGAAGTAGCCGATCAGCCCCACCAGGCAGGTGAGGCTCTCGGCCAGCGAGGTGATGCCCACGGCGTGCTTGGGCGAGATGCCGGAGACGACTTGGCCGGCAGTGACCAATGGGCCATAGCCGCCCCCGCTGATGCCCTTGTTGAAGGCGGCCACCGCGCCGAGGGCGACGATGTGGCCCGGGCGGAAGCGGAGCCGCCGGCCGACGGTGGCCAGCGTCAGCACGCCCACCGAAAGCACGACCACCGCGATGATCACCTTCACCCAGACCTGGGGAATGCTGACGGCCAGGATGACGGCGATCGCGCCCCCCAGCACGCTCAGCACGGAAAGCAGCCCGGCGGTGCCCAGCACGCGGCGGTCGCGGAGCAGATCCATGTTGCCGTCGCGGTGGTGCATCACCGCCGCGCTGAGGCCGGTGACGAACTCGCTCAGCAGAATGCAGGGCACGACCTGCTGCGGCTCGAACCCGGCCAGCAGCAACAGTGGCGTCAACGTCGTGCCGTAGCCCATCCCCAGGGCCGAGTCAATGTACTCGCAGACGATCGCGGCCAAGAAGACGACCACCAGCACGCCTGTCGCCAGGTCGCCGGGAATCGTGGGGACAACCGACGGGAAACTCCCCTGGATCGCCAAGAGGAACGTCACCGCCAGCACCGCCACCGCCCAAATACGCACCCGGCCGGCCCGCAGCACTTGCGCGACGGGTGATGTCGTCGTTTCCTCCGACCGCAACATGTTATGCCTCCTTCAGGACCGCAATCCGTGCGGGATCCAGGTCCTCGATTCTGTTCCATTCGGGCCGGGGTATGCCACAGCCGATTGCCCCAGATTGCAAGCGCCGTGCCGGAAGCCCGTCCTGCGCCGCCGCCCCCCCCGCCGAGGGCTCCACCATGGCGGTTGCGGCCACAAGATCTTGGGCCTTCTCGTTTGGGCGCGAGGATTTGCCACTACATATAGTTCCTTGCCGGCCCAAAAAGGCGCCCCGATGCCGGCACCTGGCGGGGCCGAAACCGTGAAATTTGCTGGACCTATGCCGTGAAATATGGTAGACTCGCCGTGTTATTTCACGGGAGGGCCTGATGGAGAAGTTCCAGCCGGTACTGCTGAAGGTTTGGCAGGAGGCGTGCCGTCATATCGAAATCGGCGACTCGACCGAGACGATCACCGCGATCCTTGCCGAGCATGTGCCGATCGACCGCATCCTCGTGCGACGAGTTGATCCGGAGCGGCTCTCGTTGGAAACGGTGGCCGTGGGCTCGGCCCGCCCCGACAGCTCCAACCCGGCGGCGCGGACCGAGGTCTCTCGGTCGCAGATGGCCGAGCTGTTGGCTTGGTGCCGCCGGCAGGAGGTGGCGCTCGGCTCGGCCCGACGCACGCGGCAGCCGCCGCTCGGCGTGGTCGTGCCGAGCGGACTGGAGGGCGACGTGCTCGCAGGGCCGCTCGGCGGTCCCGGCCACCCGGCCGGGGTCCTTCTGCTGGCGGCCGCGGCAGACCAGGCGTTCGCCCCCCGGCACGTCTCGCTGATGAAAGTGCTCTTGGAGCCTTTTTCCGTCGCTTTGGCCAACGACCATCAGTTGCGGGAGATGGCCGCCTTGCGGGAAGCGGCCGAGGCCGACAAGCGTTCGCTCTTGACCCGATTGGGCCGGAAACAGCTTGCCGACACGATCGTCGGGGCCGACTCGGCCCTGCGGCCGGTGATGGAGCGAGTGGAGCTGGTCGCGCGGTCGGACGTGCCGGTGCTGCTGTTGGGCGAGACGGGGACCGGCAAGGAGGTGCTCGCCCGCGCCATCCACGCCCGCTCGCCCCGGGCGACCGGGCCGGTAATCCGCGTCAATTGCGGGGCGATCCCGGCGGAGCTGATCGACTCGCAACTGTTCGGCCACGAAAGAGGCGCCTTCACCGGAGCGGTGGAGGCGCGGCGGGGGTGGTTCGAGCGGGCGGACGGCGGCACGCTTTTTCTGGACGAGATCGGCGAGCTGCCGCCGGCCGCCCAGGTCCGCCTGCTCCGCATCCTGCAAGACGGCTGGCTCGAGCGCGTGGGGGGCGAACACCCCGTGCACGTCGACACGCGGCTGGTCGCCGCCACGCACCGCGATCTGGCGGCCATGGTCAGCGAGGGCAAGTTCCGCGAGGACCTCTGGTACCGCATCGCCGTCTTTCCGATCCGGCTGCCGCCGCTGCGGGAGCGGCGGGAAGACGTCCCCGCACTGGCGAGGCACTTTGCCGGGCGGGCGGCGGTGCGATTCGGGCTGCCGCCGGTCATGCCGTCGGATGAGGATATCCGGCTGCTGGAGTCCTACCATTGGCCGGGAAACATCCGGGAGCTGGCGTCAGTCGTGGATCGGGCGGCGATCCTCGGCAACGGCGAGCGGCTGGAGGTGGCAACGGCGCTCGGCGGCAGCGCCGCCGAACCCCGCGCGGCCGGCGGCCGCTCCGCACAGCCGGCGCCGCAGCCCGGGGCGTCGCAAATCATGCGGCTCGATGCGGCGATCCGGCGACACATCGAGTCGGCGCTGGTGCGCGCGAAGGGGCGGATCGAAGGACCGCAGGGAGCGGCCACGCTACTGGCGATCAATCCCCACACGCTGCGGGCGAGAATGCGGAAGCTGGGAATCGATTGGACGAAGTTTCGGGAACCGTGAGGTTCACGACACTGCTGGGCAAGCCAGCAGTGGCACCCAACTCCAGGGCCAACCGTTCAGTGGCACCCAACTGCAAAGCCAACCGTTGACAGAGCACTAGGCTTTCCGCCGCACGATGAGCTTGAGCGGCTGATCGGGCTGGAGGCGGATGGGGAGACCTTCGCTCAGCGACTTGCCGGAAAGAACTTGGGTCGCGGCCGGCTCGATGAACTCGACCTCGTACTGGTGCGACTCGTCCGGCTCAACGGTGAACCACTCCGGCACGGCGTTCATCCGCGGCCAGTCCTCTTCAAAGCCCTGGTAGAGACGGTGGCGGGGAACGTCGAACACCAGCCAGCCTTCGTAAAGCTCTTGGCTCTTGATGAAAACGGAGATCCCCTCACCGGACGGCGCCGCCCCCAATTGAAGGCCCTGCTGCCACGGCCGGAGGATGGTGTTGCGGGTGTGCAGCATCGTGTGGATCAGCACGGTGCGGACCGTGTTGGCCTCGAGCTTGTGCACGCCCCAGAGCCGATCCGGATCGGTGTGGTCGACGAGCATCGTGGCGATCTCGCGATCGGCCCAGATGAAGCACTCGGGCACGGGGATGCGATGGGCGAGGTACAAGCCTCCCTCGACCGAGTCGGCTACGTTGTCGCGCGAGTTGCTGTCCCAGTTGAACTGGAAGTAGCGGGGCCCGAGCAAGCGGGTCATCGGCCGCCGGATCGCCTCGCGGTAGCGGTCGGTGCCCAGCGCCAGATCGTAGTCGAGGAAGCCGACGAAGTCGTATCCCCAGCCGTCGCGAAGGGTGACGTCGTCGTGAGGGCCGGGATCTTCCTGCAAGGTGCCGACGATCACGCCGTCGGAGTTCGTCCCCCGCCTGAGGATCTCGTCGAACAGGTACTCCAGGTGCGGCTGGTATTGACGGCATTTTTCAGGGCAGGCCGTGCGGTCGACGGCCATCAGCAACCCCAGCCCTCCGATGATCTCGCAGCCGTGGTCCGACAGCCGCGTGGGCACGAAAGAGCCGGCAAGCAGGTAGTGGTCGGCCAGGCGGTGCGCCCAGTCGAGATACTTCCGCTCGCCCGTCGTCGAGTAGAGCCGCGGGAGAATTTGCAGCAGCTCGCCGTTGACCTCGACGTTCGTCGAGGGGATTTTGCCGTAGGGCGTATCATAGGCGGCGTGCTTGAAGAGGTCGTCGACGATCGCCCGCATGCGGTCGAACCACGGATAGTCCCTGCCGGTGATCTCGACGATCGGCACCAGCCCGTCCTTGGCGTATTCGCTGGCGCCGAAGATCATCGCGTCGACGTCCATGGCGACCTTCTCGCCGCGGTCCATGTCGTAGGAGACGGGCAGGCGGTCGACGTGGTTCGAGAGTCGCTGCTCCGCCTCGAGCGCGTCGATCATCACGGTGTCGAGGATTTCCCGATCCGTGTAGAAGGCCGCCCAGACGTAGAACGGATAGCAGTCGGCGGCCGTGTCGCGGTAGTTCCACTCCGGGCCGGTCGGCCGAAACAGCCCCGAGCGCTCGTCGCGGATCGGAAGGCAGCATTCGTGGAGCCAGCGCTGGACCTTGCCCAGCGCGATCCCGGCGTATTGTGACGAGCGTTCCGCCCGCTGCCAGTCGGGCTCTTTCGGGCGGGGATTCCAAAGCTCGCGCGACGGGTCGTTGACTTCAAAGCCGGCCAGCTCGGCCCAGGCGGCCGAGTGGCCGTCGGCGGACGCGACGGCCGCCGTGCGCACGGGCTTGACCCCGAGCTCTCCGGCCGACTGCCCCACCAGCCGCACGCCCGCCAGAAAGGCGACGCTCTCTCGCCCCTTGCCGAAAAGCGTCACCTGCTTGCCGGCCGCGAGGCCGTCCAGCGGGAGGGCGATCCACTCGTAGGGCTCCTTTCGCACCTCGGCCAGCGAGCCGGCGCGGCCGTCGTGCTCGAAGTAGAGCGTCCGCCGGGCGGCGCCCTTGGAGCCGAAGAGCACTTCCAGCCGGTCGCCCGCCGCCACGTCGGCCGGCAGCGTCACTTCCAGCTTCCACTCGGCGAGCCAGTAGTAGTTGCGGCCCCCGTGCTCCTGCGGGCCGGAGGGGAAGAGCGTCTCGGCGGCCGAGCCAACGGACGCCATGGCGAACAGGCAAGCCAGCGCGGTGCAGGTTTTCACGGTGCTGCCCTCCTTTGCTGATCGAGTGCGGCAGAGAGTTTCGAGCGTCGCGGGGTTGACGAATCCCAGGCCCCAGCTTAATCCCCGAACCGTCCGGCGGCAAACAAGGGCGGCCGCTGAAACCCGCCGGGTGATTCCGCCGGCGGCCGGAAGTTGGTATTCTTCCGGTAGGATACTGGGGAGGAGATTTCGCTTGCCCTCCCACACTTGGGCGTGTGGAGACGGCCGTAGCGAAGACCGCGAACCTTGCCGCCAAGGAGCTTGTTGCGACATGAAATCGTACACCGAACACCTCACGATGAACGTTTCCAAACGGATGGACTTCGTGAACATCACACCGCAGGTCGAGCGGGCGGTGGCCAAGAGCGGCGTCCGCGAGGGATTGGTGCTGGTCAACGCCATGCACATCACCGCCAGCGTGTTCATCAACGACGACGAGCCAGGGCTGCACGAGGACTACAAGAAGTGGCTCGAAGAGCTGGCCCCCTTCGACCCTTCGCCCGAGCGCTACAAGCACAACCGCACGGGCGAAGACAACGCCGACGCCCATCACAAGCGGCAAGTGATGGGCCGCGAGGTGGTCGTGGCCGTCAGCGACGGCCGGCTCGACTTCGGCCCCTGGGAGCAGATCTTCTACGGCGAGTTCGACGGCCGCCGGTCCAAGCGGGTCATGGTGAAGATCATCGGGGAGTAGCCGCCGAGGGAAGACCCCGATCACCGCCGGCAGATGCGGCGCCACAGGGAAAAGAGGCGGGGCGTTGCCGCGTCATCTCGACAACCGCCACATACAGCGGCCTACCAACCTCCCTGAATAGGGGGTAATCTGGACA
>Ga0180438_10010326_pt1 | contig 11469 bp, 12 predicted proteins | sample SS_ome_12_FD_132455 | JGI IMG/M metagenome (GOLD analysis project Ga0180438, IMG submission 132455) | Hypersaline lake sediment archaeal communities from the Salton Sea, California, USA - SS_3_D_2 metaG | ecosystem: Environmental > Aquatic > Non-marine Saline and Alkaline > Hypersaline >...
AAGAAGAAAATATATTAAAGAAGCAACGGTCTTTCATGCATTAGTTCCAATAAAGGATTTTCTTCGTATGGATAACTTTGTGGATCTAAAAAAAGCAAGGAAAAGCATTTTATCGGAGCTCACTAATCTATTTGGTGAAGTGAGAGATTTCAACGGAGGAATGATAGCTAAACAAGATGAAGCTTTTTCAGACCTTAAAGAGGGACTGGAAAAAATAGAAAAAGAACAAGAGCTTATTTTAGAAAAATATTTTTATGCTATCCGTCCTGTTGCTATGGCTTTGACAACCCCTAAAAAAACTTTGCAAAGTTTCTTTTTAATGTTTTTAAATGCAATCAAAAGAGAAAAAACAAGACTAATTAAGCAAAAAGATCTTCTTTTTAAACAAGATTCATCAGCGGTATATTTAGTTATTCCAACGCAAGAAACAGCCCTGAAGCAGCATCTTGATGAGACCATTGAAAAAATGGATCTTTTATCATCAGAGGTTTTTTCTTTTGTTATTCCTTTTGAGTCGATGACTTATTTAGGGTACGTTTATCTTTCAGAAAAAAGTGAAAGACAAAAAAGCTTCTTAAGCTCTATTCAATCAGCCCTTGACTTTTGAGCACAAAAACAGCTAATTTAGCCTTAATAATTTAATGAGATTTAGTATGAAATTAAAAGTTGCGCCTTCTTTTTTATCTGCTGATTTTGCTCATATCGAAAAAGAAGCTAAACGTTGCGAAAAGGCAAAAGCGGATGCTCTTCATCTCGATATAATGGATGGCCATTTTGTTCCGAATTTAACCATGGGACCTCAGATCGTTGCTGCTATTAACAGATCAACAGATCTTTTTTTAGATGTTCATCTCATGATCTATAATCCTTTTGAATACATTGAGAAGTTTATCGAAGCTGGAGCTGATCTGATAACCTTTCATTTTGAAGCAACAGAAGATATCGAATATACTCTCGAGTACATCAGAAAAGCGAATTGTAAAGCTGGCTTAAGTATTAATCCTGAAACAGATGTTTCTTTTATTTTCCCCTATTTAGATAAATGTGATTTGATTCTTTTGATGGGAGTGAAACCTGGATTTGGAGGACAAGCATTTATTGAACCAACTTTAGATAAAATTAAACTTCTTCGTGATGAATGCAATAGTAGGCATATTTACGAAGGTGGCATAGTCGAAAAAAATGAAGCAAAACAAAGAAATCTTAATCCTTTCGATATCCAGGTTGATGGAGGGGTTAATTTTGAAGTAGCTCAAAAATGTGTAATGGCAGGTGCTAATTTTCTAGTTTCAGGAACGTATCTTTTTGAACAGAAAAATATGGCAGATGGAATCAAAAAACTGAAAAGCTTATGAAGAAAATTGTAGTTGTTGGTGGCGGAACCGGAAATTTCGTTGTTTTAAGAGGGCTTAAGAAGTTCGATGTATCTTTATCTGCCATTGTTTCTATGGCAGATAATGGAGGCTCAACAGGCGTTCTTCGTGATGAGCTGGGAGTACTTCCTCCTGGTGATGTTCGTCAATGTCTTGTTGCTCTTTCTAATTCTTCTCGCATGATGAGAAGTTTAATGAATTATCGTTTTGAAAATGGGAATTTGGAAGGTCATAGCTTTGGCAATCTTTTTCTTTCTGCTTTAGAAAAAGTAACTGGTAGCTTTGAAAAAGCTATTCAAGAAGCTTCTAAGCTTCTTTTCATTAAAGGGAAAGTCTTGCCCGTTACTACCAATCAAGTTCATCTCAAAATGATACTGAAAAATAGAAAAGTTTTAGAAGGAGAAGGAGATATCTATCTTTCTGAAGAGATAGAACAAGGCTATAGCTCTATTTATTTAGAACCCTATCCTAAAGTGAATCCAGATGTGATCCCTGAAATACTTGGTGCTGATTTTTTAGTTTTAGGACCCGGTGGCCTTTTTACTTCATTAATTCCGAACCTATTAGTCGAAAACGTTGCAGAAGCTATCATTAAATCTAAAGCGAAAAAGATATTTATCGCTAACCTTATGAATCGCAAAGGGCAAACTTCTTCTTATAAAGTAAGTGATTATCTAAAAGAACTTGTTCGCTTTATTGGAAAAGATATTTTCGACTACATACTTGTCAATAAAGCAAGACCCTCCAAAAAGCTAATGGATGTCTATGCTGAAGAAGGTGATCTTGTTGTTAATGACTTAGATGATCCTCGTATTATATTAGCGGACTTTTTATCTCCTCCAACTAAACGAGGAAAAAAGGACTTGATTAAACGCAGTTTAATACGGCATGATTCTAAGCAATTAGCAAAAGAGATTATGAAAATTGTTAGTCTTACTTGATTTAGATGATTGTATTGTTGATACCTCAGGAAGCATTACTCCTGTCAAATTAAAATTATCACTTGAAGCTATGCAAAAAGAAGGTCTAAAAGTTGAGGATTTTCAACTTTATTATGATCTTATTTTGGAAATTGATGCTTTGAGTAAATCTTCTTTTGAAACTTTACAAAGATTTGTAGAAAAAATTAAAGCTGATAGTAAATTTTTTACTATAGGCTACAGCATTATACAAGGACCTCTTCCTGAAGGGCTTGAAGTAAAGCCAAGAGAAGGGGCTATCGATCTTTTACAGACATTAAAAAAATTTCATATACTTTCTTTAGTCACAATAGGAAACAAACCCGTCCAGATGGAAAAACTAAGAAAAGCTGGTATAGATTCTACTTTTTTTAGTATAATTAGAGTCTTATCGCAGGGTTGTAAAGGCAAAGCGTATAGTTCTATCGTTGAAGCATATAAGTGCGCACCAAACGAAGTTATAGTATGCGGAGATAGAGTGCTGATTGATTTAAAACCTGCAAAAGAGCTTGGGTTTTATACAGTTCATACATGTTGGGGAAGAGGAAGAGAAAGACAACTTCTAAGTAGCCCATATGTGGACTTTGAAATAACCAAGCTTAGTGAAATGAAATCAATTATTAAAGAATTGGAATAGATATATGGCCATGACAAATAATATTTTACCTGGGATGTCGATAAATATTCGGGGTAAAATTTTTCGAGTTGAATCGTCAGCTAAAGTAGATGTACCTAGAGGTACTCCTTTTATCAAGACGAAACTACGAGATCTTATGACAGATGAGATCATCGAAAAAAACTTTAAAATTGATGAAAAAGTTAAAGAGGTATCTTTAATCGAACATCAACTAGAATTTCTCTACATCGAAGGGAAAAATTATTTATTTCTGGATGTAGGAAATTTAGAGCAGGTGCTTGTTTCAGAGAAGATATTAGGAGATGCTGTTAACTTCTTAAAAGAAGGTATCCAACTAAAAGCGATGTTTTATGGAGATCAAATCTTTTCAGTTGAGCTGCCTCAGTTTTTAGAACTCATGATTATAAAAACAGAATCAGCAACAGATAAACTTCAAATGTCTAACTCAACTAAAAAGGCTGTTTTGGAAACAGGAGCAACCATCGATGTCCCACAATTTATAGAAGTAGGCGACATTATTAAAGTTGATGTTCATGCTAAAGAATATATTCAGAGGGTATAATTATGTCTGATATAGATCGTATCAAAAAGTTGATCAAGCTTTTAGAAGAATCAGATCTGAAAAAACTTCACATGAAAGAAGGTGAGTTTGAGGTGATGATTGAAAAGGCAGATAAACATCCACCTCCACCGCCTCCTCATCATAAGCGCTGCTCTTCGAAAAAGCATAAAGAGCACGTTAAAGAAGAAGACGATGAAGAAGATGATGAAGATACAGATCGCTATATTACTTCACCTATGGTAGGAACTTTTTATTCCTGTCCTTCTCCTGATCAGCCTTCTTTTGTCAAAAAAGGAGATCATATCAATGAAGATACTGTTGTCTGCATTATCGAAGCTATGAAAGTTATGAATGAGGTAAAAGCAGGCGTATCCGGCAAAGTTATAGAAATACTCGAAGATAACGCAAGACCCGTAGAATTTGGAACTAAACTTTTTCGCATAGAGTAAAGTTATGAAAGTTCTTATCGCCAATCGTGGAGAAATTGCTGTTAGAGTTATTAGGGCCTGTCATGAGCTAGGCCTGGCTACTGTTGCTGTATATTCAGAAGCGGATGCGGAATCTCTTCATGTTCTTATGGCAGATGAAGCTGTCTGTATAGGTAGACCTTCTTCTTTAGAATCTTATTTAAAAATTTCTAATATTTTATCAGCTTGTGAAATCACAGGAGCTGAAGCTGTACATCCTGGTTATGGATTTCATTCTGAAAATAGCAATTTTGCTTCCATATGTGAAAGCTGTGGCCTTAACTATATAGGACCTTCTCCTGATTCCATCGCTTCGCTTGGTAACAAGGCTCAAGCGAAAGCCATTGCAAAAAAAGCAAAATGTCCTGTTATTCCTGGTTCAGATGGTATTGTAAAAGATGTGAATGAAGGCCTTAAAGTAGCAAAAAAAATAGGCTTTCCTATTTTTATCAAAGCGGCTGCCGGAGGGGGAGGTAAAGGAATACGTACAGCCCACGACGAAAAAGAATTCGTTAGAAAATTTATCCAAGCGCAAGCGGAAGCAGATATAAGCTTTAATAACAATGAGCTATATCTTGAAAAAATGATCCTTAATCCTAGACATGTGGAAGTGCAAATCATCGGAGATAGATACGGGAATATAGTACATCTAGGAGAAAGAGATTGTTCTATTCAAAGAAGAAGGCAAAAACTTATCGAAGAAACACCGAGCCCTATTGTTTCTCCTTCTATGAGAAAAAAGATGGGACAAGCGGCTGTAAGCATAGCAAAAGAAGCAAAATATTATTCTGCAGGAACTGTTGAATTTTTAATCGACGAGAAAGATCATTTCTACTTTATGGAAATGAATACACGTATCCAAGTTGAACATACAGTATCAGAAGAATTTACAGGCATTGATCTAGTCAAAGAACAAATACGTGTGGCTATGGGAGAAAAACTTTCTTTCAGACAAAAAGATGTTACTTTTACAGGTCATGTTTTTGAGTTTCGTATCAACGCAGAAGATCCTCACAATAATTTTATGCCATCACCAGGTACTTTAAAGTACTATATCACTCCTGGTGGTCCTCATGTAAGGATCGATAGTGCTTGTTATGCTGGTTATACTATTCCATCTTTTTATGATTCTATGATCGCTAAACTGATCGTTAGAGGAAGAAATAGAGAGGAAGCTCTAGCTATAGCCAAAAGGGCTCTTAACGAATTTCATGTCTCTGGTGTTAAGACGACAATACCTTTTCATCTTTATATGTTAGAAGATGAGAATTTCCTTAAAAGTCAATATAGTCTAGACTATGTTGATCAATTAATGAAAAATGGATGTCGTTTTAACCTAGAGGAGATATGAAATATTTTTTCTTAATACTTATGTGTAGTATGTCAATTTGTTTTGCCAAAGAGCAAAATATACCCAAAAATTGGGATCTTTTAATCTCAAAAAATCAAATCTCTGAAAAGATTCAAGAAGTAGCTGAGAAGCTGAATAAAGATTATAAAGGTAAAGATGTTGTTCTTGTCATGGTGATGAAAGGATCGATCCTTTTTGTTTCCGATTTGATGAGAGAAGTGAGTCCACATCTTACTTTAGAATATATCCGTTGCAGAAGTTATTATGGTGGAACAGAGAGGAAAAAACTTTTAGTTGAAGGAGTGGAAAAGCTTCATCTTCAAGACAAGCATGTTCTTGTAGTGGATGATATTTTTGATTCTGGTAATACCTTAACGCAGGTAGTCACACAGATTCAAAAATTAAAGCCTGCTTCTTTGCAAACTTTAGTCCTTTTGAATAAGAAAACAGGAAGAAGACTCAAAGACGCAATCGTTCCTGACTTTTCTCTTTTTGAAATAAGAGATGTTTTTGTGGTAGGATATGGTCTTGATTTTGATGAAAAATTTAGAGGGCTTGACGCAATTTACTACATAAAATGAAAGGCATAATCTTAGCAGGAGGCAGCGGCACACGTCTATATCCTGCGACGCAATCTGTCTGCAAGCAACTGCTGCCTATATATGATAAGCCGATGATTTATTATCCGCTATCAACGCTCATGTTTGCGAATATTAAAGAGATATTGATTATCTCAACTCCTCTTGATCTTCCAAGATTTAAGTATCTCTTTAAAGATGGATCTCATTTAGGCTTGAAGATATCTTACGCCGTTCAAGAAAGCCCAAGAGGTCTTGCTGATGCTTTTATTGTCGGCAAAGACTTTATTGGCTCAGATAGTGTTTGTTTGATTTTAGGAGATAATATTTTCTATGGTCATGATCTTCCAAAGCTTCTTGTAAAATGTCACAATCACAAAGTGGGAGGACATATCTTTGCTTATCACGTGAAAGATCCTTCTCGCTATGGTGTGGTTGCATGGGATAGTAATCAAAACGTTGTTAGCATCGAAGAAAAGCCCCAGCAGCCTAAATCCTCATATGCTGTTCCTGGTATTTATTTTTATGACAATAACGTAGTTGATATAGCATCCAATCTAAAACCCTCTAAAAGAGGGGAGATAGAAATCACCGATATCCATAAAGAATACCTCAGAAGAGGTCAGCTCAGCGTAGAGGTCATGGGAAGAGGTTTTGCATGGCTAGATACAGGAACTTTTCAGGATCTTCAAAAAGCCTCTTTTTTTGTGCAAACTATACAAGAAAGACAAGGCATCAAAATAGCTTGTATCGAGGAAATAGCTTATCGTTTAGGTTATATCACAGAGAAGGACCTACTTAAACTCTCCGAGAAATACAAACAAAATGAATATGGCCAGTATTTAAAAGAATTAGCTCTATTTTTAAAAAATGAAATAAATATTTTCAAATCTTTAAAAGAAAAAATTCACGTTTAGTTATATTTAAACATGCTCAATGAGTAAAGCTGCTTTTAATCGTTGAAAATCCTGATCATTTATTATATTCTGCGCGCGATAAATAAATAAAATCTTTCAAGTGATATGTCAAGAGGACTTGCTTCAACAGATCCACTTTGTAATTTTGAGAATTTTCCAACGGATCTGCAGAGGGAAATCTAGGCATTTACTTAACTCATTTTTCTTGAAGGGGTGTAAATATATAATTTTTGGAAATAGAGTCATATCGTTATAGCATTAAATTAGAGGTAAATTATGAGTCTACAAGTAAGATCGCTGCAGGGCGATAGTCCCAATAAAAGAAGAAGGATTGAAGCTGGCAGTAGTTTTTTTAGACTTTCTTACGGTATTCAAAGGAAAGTTTTTAGATTTTTTAATGATGATGAATTAATGCAGCTTAGAAATTATGGGCCATTAAAAAGAATTGTAAGAAATTGTTATGCAATATCTATTTGTGAAAAGATTCATGCAAAAACTGTTGATGCTTTTTCTATTAGGCATACCGCTCAAAGTTTTTATTTAGATCTACCACCTAAGAATTTTGAAGATCCAGCAATGATTGATGAAATTGCTAGAAAAACATTCATATTTATGCACGAATTTTCTGATAGGTGTATGACTTTGCTTTGTCACTATAAATCTACACAATGTAAACCCAAAGATTTTTTTAAAGTGGAGTTTTCTTTTGAAGGTATTAGAGATCTCAATGTGAAATATAGATTTCATTCAGCTATTGATCCTCATGATAATCTAAGAGATCTGTGTAGAACTTGTTAACTTTAAGCATTAAAAAAAGAGAAATCTATGTGCCAAATAGCTACAGATATGGATTCGGGGGGATTTAAACTGTTTGAATTTCTTCCTTTAGTTCTTCATACAAATATAGTTAGTTATCTTAATGTAAATGATTTCACAAATCTAAATGTCGCTTTAAGACTGGATAGTGTATGTAGAAGCGTTTTAGAAGAATTTGCAAGGTTTTTTTGTGAAAGATTATTTTTTTCTCAAGATAATGGTTTAATAAATACAGCATATTTATTGCATGTGGAACTAGCAGCGAATCCTCCTAGAAATTTAACTGCGAAAGATGTTTTTGGGAAAACCATTGGTTTTATACAAGAATTTCCTAAGCGATGTGGTTTTAGAAATTTTTCAGTGAATGTTTCTTTTGAAACTTTTCAAATCCTAAATAGATGCTTTCTTCAAGCAAAAATAAAAGAAGTATTGAAGTTTCATATTTCAAAAAGACATATTACAAAAGTTGCTTATAGTGATGTTAGAAAAGCATCTTTTGAAGAGCTACTTTTTATTCTTCAAAATCTAGATCAAGAAGATTTAGGAAATTTGTTTAATCGTATTGTTCGTTCTCGCGAAGAAGACTATATGATACTAAATTTACTGCCTCTACAAAGAGTTGATGCGATCAATTTAGGACTTGCTTGTATCTATGCAGCTCGATCCAATAAACCTGATCTTTTAAGAGTTTTGCCTTTATTGCTTGTGCCAAAATCAGCTTTAGGAAGCGCTATATATTTAGCCGCGCAAAGAAGATATTATGATGTTATGGATGCATTACCAATAGATTTGATTTCTCAAGGTAACCTACGTAGAGCTCTTGTTTGTTTAGAGTAAAAATTTCTTTAATAAATTCAAATTAAAACTTTAATTTTATAAATTTCATATAATTGTGGTTCGAGAGATAGTTCTGAGTTAAAAAATACTTGAATTTTAATGTAATTTTTTGTATAATATTAATACCTTGTATTAACAAAAGATAAATTAAGAGAAAAACATGGCTCAAGCAATAACACTAACCGATAGATCGCCTTTAAAAGATGAGGATTTTGCAACCCTTCCTACAGATTTGCAAAGAACGGTTTTGGAATATGTAGATGATCCTGACTATTTACAACTAATGAGAGATCCCGATTATGCTGAGCCTGAGTTGACAGTTGAAGCTGAAAAATTTGTTTTAGATTTATTTAACCGCATGCATTATCCCCAAAACGTTGGTTTTAGAAGGGCTCTTAAAGAGCTGCGTATAACGTTGCCCGCTGAAGAAATAAGAAATCAGGGGATGGATGTAGTTTTTAGAAGAAATATGAGATTTCTTCGAGAGTTTTTTTATAAGATTAGAGAATATTTTTCCCCCATTAGAGCAGGGCTTTCTTATAACATAATGCGAAGTGTAAATCGTCAGGCTCTTAGATCTGCATGTATAAAAATGAAATCTCTTTTAAAAGATTTAATAAATGAAGGAAAAATTGAAAATCTAAGTATTGAAGAAGTAGATCGTGCGTCTTATGTTGAGCTTAGAAATATTATTTCCAATCTCCTTTCACAGGAAAATATAGCATACATATTAAAAATTATTACACATCGTGGCTGGGCCATTTATAAAGAAGGTTTAGAATGTCTTTTATTTTTTTTACCTTTTCCAAAAATCTCAGATCAAGAAATAACTAATTCTGTTATTAACGCTTCCCGACATAAAAATTGTCTTCAGCTTTTGCCATTAGAAAGGGCTGATATTGGTTGGATGGCATATGCTTGTGGAAAAGCAGCACAGGGAGGATATCTTGATTGTGTTCGTCTTTTTCCTCTTCATAGATTCTCAGACACACAAATAGGAGATATTTGTATTTATGCTGCTAGGGGTCATTCAGCTAATGTCATGCGTTATTTGCCACTTCATAGAGTTTCAAGAGAACGATTAGGAAAAGCTTGTAGAAGCATTGTAGCTTATGATCATCCCGATCCTATAGGAACCCTTGAAGCTTTGCCGATGGATAGGATTTTAGGTCAAGATATTGCAAAAGCTTTTATTTTCGCAGCTTGGTCGAATTACTTAGAAAATGCTGAAGCATTACCGATTCATAGAGTTTCAGATGAAGATTTAATAGTAGGTTTTGAAGAGCTGATAGAAAGATTTAGACGATCAAATACTTGCTGTTATCCACCTGTAAAAGTTACTTTTACTACTATACTTTTTAGAAATAAATTATTATTTTCTACCTTATTAGGCCTTACTCTGAGAACTATAATTAAGAAAAAATTGCCAAGTGAAATATCAGAGTTTTTGAGAGTAAGGAATGGTGTTCAATCAAAAGAACTTTTACAGTTATTCATTATGAGTTCAGCAATGCTTTTGGCTATATACTTTGCATATCATAATGAAGATTAATATCTGCATACAATAACTAAAGACATTTTTTTAATTAATTCAAATTAAAATTTTAATTATAATTTATTTTTATTTAGTTTTGTGCTATAATAGTTTGCTAACAGACGAAGTATTATATTATGAAAGTACATGCAATACCTACTACATCTTATAGTTTGCACTATACAGACTCTTTCTTTAGATGGGGTGTGCGTTTTGCTTTTCTTAAAATAACAGCAGCTGTTATGGAAGCAGTAGCCTTCTTTAGAAGGGTCTTTGACTCTCCTATAAAGGTGCCTTCGAAGCTAGAAGGTTATGAAAATCGTGATTTTATTGATATTACTAGAAGTAGAAGACCTTATGGTAATGGCACGGCTTTTTCAGCATTCAAAAAAATATTTGAACGTAAATTTCAAGGTCAAAACGTAGCTTTAGATCTTTCTTATATCACAGCGGAGGAGCATCCAGAAGTTGCAGAAGATGCTATTATAGCCGTTCCCATTGTTCTTGAAGGCTATTTTAGAGATCATATCGTAAATCTCATCATTAATACAAAAGAAAATAGAATGGAGTTCTTTGACTCAAAAGGTCAGAAGTTAGGTGATAGGATACATGATAAAGTATGGGCAAAAAATATAACCCTAGCGCAGGTAGTAGCTCAAGTTTGGGATAGATATAAACCTCATGGGCAAGAAGAAGTTCTAATATTTTCCAATACTAAAGTTCATCAATATAACGGATATGATTGTGGTCCAAGAGTGATGCTAGATATTATGCAGGCTGTGGATGGCGTATCTTACCAAGATCGCTTCGATACAGCTGTGAATGATCCTAGACAAACCCTTTTAGGTGAAATAGAACCTAGTCAAGATATGGTTGAGGCAAATGTTATTGAGATTGAGCCAACAGATGGAGCTGAAGCTGCATTTGTAACAAGTGATGGTTTCGAAGTTCTTTAAAAGTTTTCTGTAGATCTTGTTTGCTCGTAGTGTTCTTTTACACCATTTGCAATTTCATCTAAATCATCTGTTAGTTTAAACAGCTCAAAATCTTTTTCAGCGATAAAGCCTTTTTTAATGAGTGTTTTTTTCATCCACTCGATGAGTCCTTCCCAGTGATCTTTCCCTACCATGTAAATAGGAAAGCGTTTGATTTTTTTGGTTTGAATGAGCGTTAGCGCTTCGAAAAATTCATCTAAAGTTCCATAGCCTCCTGGAAAAGCAACAAAGGCTTGCGCATACTTTGTGAACATAACTTTACGAACAAAAAAGTAACGGAAATTTAAAAGGTATTGATCGCTTATAAATTTATTGGGTTTTTCCTCTGATGGCAGGTCGATGCATACTCCTATTGATTTACCTTTAGCATCGTGAGCTCCTTTATTAGCAGCTTCCATAATACCCATAGATCCACCTGTAATCACTCCGAAGCCTTTTCCTAC
>Ga0180438_10010328_pt1 | contig 11469 bp, 10 predicted proteins | sample SS_ome_12_FD_132455 | JGI IMG/M metagenome (GOLD analysis project Ga0180438, IMG submission 132455) | Hypersaline lake sediment archaeal communities from the Salton Sea, California, USA - SS_3_D_2 metaG | ecosystem: Environmental > Aquatic > Non-marine Saline and Alkaline > Hypersaline >...
ACCTCCTAACGGTGGGGACGATGAGCATTATTATACTGTTACTGGACAAGAAGAGGGCCCCTGAGGACACGACGGCCCCTGAAAGTCGAGAATAGATGGAACAAAACGAAGCCAAGGGGATGGAGAACCCTCCCGGGATCTTCCTGGTTGGGCCTTCCTATCCGTTTCGAGGTGGGATTTCACATTACACCACATTGCTGTTCGATCATTTGGCCGAACAGTGTGACGTGTTGTTCTACACCTTCAGGAAACAGTACGTGAAATGTCTTTTCCCAGGGGTCGATGATCGAGATCACAGCGAATACAGAATTGTGCCACTCGACAGGGAGGCTCCCTCGGCGGGAAAGGCGGAAACGAGGAAAGAGATACGAAGAGGACTCCATCCGTTGAACCCTCTATCCTGGATCGAAGCGGGTCTGGAGGCGCGAAGGTATCCGCTGATTCTGTTGCCGTGGTGGACGGTCTTCTGGAGCCCTCATTATGTATTGTTCTTGACCGTTGCGAAGACCAAGAGGAACGAAGTCATCTTTCTGTGCCACAATGTGGAAGAACACGAAGGCGGTTATGCGAAAAGACTTCTCTCGAAAGTCGTGCTGAAACAGGGGAACGGCTTCATCTTACATTCACGTGAGGAGGAGCGGCGTCTACGTGGGTTGTTAGGGAAGGAATGCTACACAGCCGTGTCACATCATCCCATCTATCAAGTATTCAACAAGAATCTGTATACGCGCCGAAGCGCCAGGGAAGAACTGGGAATCGATCCGGGGCAAAGGGTCCTTCTCTTTTTCGGCTTCATAAGAAGATACAAGGGGTTGCCGCACCTGATGCAGGCGTTGCCGATCGTGAAGGCCTTCGATCCAAAGGTTCTGCTTCTCGTTGTCGGAGAAGTCTGGGGGGGAGAGGGCTATTACAGAGAACTTGAGGGCTTGATCCGAGGGTTGGGCCTGGAGGAAAACATTCGGTTCGTGAATCGGTACGTCCGCAACGAGGAAGTGGAGCCCTATTTCAAGGCCTCTGATTTTGTCGTGCTTCCCTACACCGAAGGGACGGGAAGTGGCATCCTGCAACTCAGCTATGCCATGGAGAGGCCCGTCGTTGCGACAGCGATCGACACATTCAAGGAGATTGTGGAAGACGGAAGGACAGGGTTGACGGTTCCCCCCGGGAACGAGAAGGCACTGGCTGAGGCGATCACAAGGATGTGCGGCCCCGGCGTGCTCCCCCAGATGGAAAGCAATATCCGTGAGTTCAGGAAGCGGTTCGAGTGGCACTACATGGTGGAAAGCATCCTGTCTCTGTACAGGCAGATTACTCAAGGCGAGCCGCCTCGAGCCAATACGGAACAAGTAGTACAAATAAAGAAATCAGGGGTGGTCCGCGCAGGGGCTACTCGTTCTTCTTCAACTGATAAAGGGCCTTCTCCATGAGCTTCCTGTTGCTGCCGACTAGGTCCGCCAGGATCCCGAACACGAGGATCAGGAAGCCGACGTTGAGGAAGACGACGGAAAAGATCAAGGATTGTACGTGGCCCTGCCCATCATCCATGATATAGTAAAAATATAGAAATCTTGTAAATCCTATGAACCCAGGGATCATAACCAGAAGGCCGAGAATCGTAAACACGCGCAAAGCCTTGTAGGTCGTGTATACGCGCAGAAGCGTTGCAACCTGAGAGGCAATGTACTTGGGGACACTCCTGATTAGTCTTGATTCCCTTAGCCTTTCGTTGGTTTGGATGGGAACGGAGACGATCCTGACCCCTTGATGTCTTAGCTGAATCAGATTTTCGAGTGTGTAGGAGTAGTCCGTTAGGATATTCATCTTCCTTGCTGCTTCCTTTGAATAAGCACGAAACCCGCTGACCACATCCTCCACCTCGATTCGGGTAAGACGCCTTACGATCCATCCACCAAGCTTCAGGATCTTCTTCTTCATCCAGGGGAAGTGAGGAATCTCCTCGATCGGCCTCTCACCAATAACCACATCTGCCTTCCCTGCCAGGATGGGTTCAATCAGTTTTGGAACATCAGCACCACAATATTGATTGTCCCCATCCGTATTCACAAGAATGTCGGCCCCCTGTTGCAAGCAGTTTTCTATGCCGACAGCAAAGGCATTCGCGAGGCCCGTATTTTGTGATAACGAGACGATGTGATTGACTCCGGCGGATTCAGCAACCTTCACCGTCTCATCTGTGCTTCCATCGTCGATTACAAGGATTTCCACCTGATCAATCCCATCGATCCTCTTTGGCAATTCCGCCACTGTAACAGGCAAGGATTCTTCTTCGTTATAGCAGGGAATCTGAATGATCAGCTTCATTGGTTCTTAAGCTCCTTACAATAGAGTTCAACAAAATCTTGGGCCCGGTCTTGATAAGGACAAGGGCTGCAGAAGGAGGGCCTGTCGCGACACTCTCGAATGCTGTGGCGCAGCTTGATGGCCTGTGGGCTGTTCCAGATCTCGGTGAAATGCTGTGTGGCGATGTTTCCCCAGCCCGCAGTAAGATTGTAGTCGTACTCACAGCCGACGACCGTTCCATCCCAGAAAATCGTCGGCTGTCGGAATGGGAAGGGGCACTGGATAAGGGGTCTTCCAATTCGGGAAGAGCCGGCATATTCGAATCGAAGATAATTGCCGTCGGTGGGTTCGTATTCTTTGAATACTCCACTGCAGGGCAGGCACCCCAACGTCTTGCAGGTAAACATGTCTGCACCCAAGTCGGATGCGAGTCTCTCCAAGTTCGTTAGATCATTTTGATTATCACGGGTGACAACGGATCGTAGAGCCGTGAAGGGAAACCTCGATCCGCGGAGCGCCTTCGCCTCTTCGATGTTGGCCGTGCATCTCCTCACCTTTTCGAGGTCACCTCCCTTACGGTAGGATTGATAGATCTCTTGGGTGCTGCCGTCAATCGCGATAATCAGCGTTTTCAATCCTGCGTCAACGACCTTCAGCGCTTCATCCAGGCGTTGAAGGAAGTGCCCATTCGTCGAGGTCAAAGTGCAGATATTGTGGTTGGTGCACATCTCAATCATGTTTGGGAGATCTTCATTTAGAAAAGGCTCCCCCCAACTATACAGATGGACGGCGACCAATATATCTCCGAGGTCATCAAGGATCCTCTGAAAAGTTTCAACAGACATGAACCCCTTTGGGCGCTCCAAAGTGCCCTGGCCTGTCGGACAAAGTGGGCACGCCAGGTTACAGACGTTGGTCGGCTCCACCTGGATGATGGGAGGAAGGCCGTGTGCTCGGCTCGATCCTAGCATCGTATCGATTCCGACCCTGATCAGGTTCGCCTTCTTCTGGATAGAAAGCCGCTCCGCTATCTGCGGCACACCGTCAAAGTCAAAGGTTACCCGACTCTTGAGGAGGAGTTCAGGCATCTTGGTCAAAGCCTGTGAGGCTCTCAGCCAGGCCATCGGTGATCTCCTGTTGGTTTAAGGGCCGACCTCCACCCCAGCGGATGGAGTGCTCTGTAGACCCTGAGGTTCGCGGTGTGATGGGGACAACTGTCACAGATGCAGCCAGAAACAGGCGTCCCTCGTGTGCTCAAGGCCAATGCTTCTCCTCGAAAACTGCGATAGGTTTCTCCGTACCAGATTTCATGCAAGTCCTTCTCGTAGCTGTTTCCGAGGGGTTCGTAGCATCTGCAGCAGGGATAAACGAAGCCGTCCACCTCGATTCTCGTGGCGATCCATCCGTAATAGCAGGGAATCGTGTTGTAGAGCTCCGTTGTGTCAAGGGCTCCTCGAAATGTCCTGAAGAAATAGTCGATGTTGTGGGGGGTGTTGTTCGATTTCAGGAAGTCCTTTGCCTTGAGGATTTGCTCTCTCACAAGGGCTCCCTGTTTTTCGGTGGGCACCACATTGGCGAGGCCCTGATCGCCTTTGGCAAATACAGGCCGATACTGAACGCTGTCCGCCTTTACGAGAGCGGCGAATTCGGCGAAGGCGAGAAGGTCACTGCAATTCTGGCCAACAACGACGCAAACAAGGGTCACTCTGGGATGCCTCACGCCGACAGCGGCCTTTCGCTCCGAAAGGTAGAGAAGAGCTGTCCTCAGGCTGTCAAACGCTCCATCTCGTGACCCAGGATGGGTGCGGATGTATGCTTCCCGGGTGCCGGCCATGGTGGTGATCTTCAGCTCCCGCAAGCCCATCCTGATCAACGTATCGATTGTCTCACGATCGAGCAGCGTGCCATTCGTGTTGACAGAGCAGGTGCAGCCAGCGTGGCAGATACGGTCCATGAACTCCAGGGCATCCTTGTGAAGGAAAGGCTCGCCACTTCCGGTAATGAGGAAACTGGCCGTCCCCATGCGAATGAGCTCCTGCAAAAGGGAGTTGGTATGGTCAGATTCCGCATCAAGTGTGCGCAAGCGACGCAAATGCTCTTCATTCGATAGTTGGTCAGTCAGTTGTCGCTCCTTCTTCACGAGAAGGAGATTCTTCTCCTCCAGGTGTGGGGAATAGAAGAAGCAATGGACACACCTGATGTTACATCGATTCGTCAAAGAAACAATGGCCAGGGTTGGCCCTCCGAAGGCTCGATTGCCTTGCATGATGCCCACGGCAGCTCTTGCTTGTGAAAGCGTCGGTTTCAGGTTCACCGTGTCAACTCCTCATATCCCAGCCCGTTTCTGCTCTCGTTCGCAATGAGTGGTCATTAAGTGCTCTTTGGGTGGCTGCTGCGAAGAGGAAATAGATACCCGATCCCGCGCGCAAGATGTAGGGCGACCAGCAGGACGGGAACAACGGCAAGAACACTTACTCTTCGCGAATGGAGAAAACCCTTCAGGCCTGCGATCAACAACAGAGTGCAATACGTCCCTAGGAGGACAACAAACAGATATCTCGACGAGGAAGAGAACCACGAGGCCAGGAAGAGCGTCGAAAGGAGCAGCGTAAAGGCTGCCAGAGCGCAATGGGGCAGACGATGGACGCCCAATGATCTGCTGGTGCGTGCGTTGTTGAAATTTCTCTTGATGAATCGCCAGATCGTTGCCGCGCGTCTGTGCCCAACCAGAACCTCGGGCGCCGAGACAATGCGTTTTCCGATCCCTGCAATGCGCTTACCAAGGTCCACATCCTCGTGGGCAACCAGGGATTCATTGAAAATCTGAGGAGGCTGCCCCGCGATGTGCAGAGCAACCCCTAAAGCCACGTCTCGGGGAACCGCCATGTTCCACAATCTCGGATAGTACTCTTTGGTCAGCGGCCCTGCCCCCCTTCTCAGCCCGCCCGTACCGACAAAGGACTTCAACACGTAATCAAGTGCCAGATCGAAGGGCGAGTTATCGGATTCGAGTTCATCCTCGCCGCCGACAATACCAGCGCCCGGTTCTTTGCGGATCACCTCATCGAGTTTTCTGAGCCACATCTCTCGAAATAAGCAATCATCATCCGCGAAGACAAGGATCTGACCCTTTGCTGCATTGCAGCCGGCGTTCAACATCCTGGAGCGGCGGGTTCCGGAACACTCAACAAATTCCATCGCAACAGCGGATTTCTTTCTCTCTGCTTCCACGATACGATGAGAGGCGAAATCTCCCTCTCGGCCCGCTACGATCACCTCAAACCGATCCGGAGGAAAATCAAGTTGCTGTAACGAATGGAGCGCATCCTCGAGAAATCCTTCTCCATGCCAAACAGGGAGAATAACACTAAACCTCAGGTCTTTCTTCATGGCTTCGATTTCCACAAACTGCGGGAAGCTCCACAAATGAAGTCGAGGCGCAGCCGTCCAGCCAAGGGGTCAGATCTTTCCTGAGCAAGCCCTGGAGTTTCAGAATATCCTCATGAAATAGATCGCAAAGATATCGTCTCGTCTCCAGTTTCATCTGACTTTTCATCAACAAACGGTCGCGCACGGCATCGCGCAGCTTCATCCAGATCCTCTCTGTTAGAATCGACTTTGCCAATGTCGTGATCGTGCTCTGCAATCCGGTCGGTCGCATCAACAGGGTAGCCACCTTCGACCGGGGTAGGCCGGAGACGCTGAATCTGCGGCTCGTGTCTGGAAGAAAGGACGGGTCCACATCCAAGAACGAATAGATAACCTGTACGAGGCACCCCGGGTTTTTCAGCAAATCTTCGAAGAAACAGACCTTCACTTCACTGAAGTTCTCCATATAAGCCCGCACCTGGTTATAGTAAAACCCCAGATCTGTATAAAACCAGCTGTGTCGCCATCCTGCGGATATCCTATGGCTTTCTTGACCGAGGGCCTCTTCGAAGGATAACCACTCCCTTCCCTGGAGCACAAGACTGATATAGGCGGAAAAAGCCCTTTCAACCGGGTTTCTCAATATGATGATGATCTTCGGATCGTCCAAGTACTGTTTGATGTAGGGAATCGTGTTCCCATAATAGTATAAATTACTCCCGCTGGCTTCACCGATGGCTTTTTCCTCGAAAGCGTGCTCAAACAGTTTACAGTAGTCTTGATAACTATTAACAAGTTTCTTTCGGTTGTCCCCGACACCCTTCAGCGGCAATTGGACGAATTGGGCAAGGAAGAAGTGAGGCTCTTTCAGCTGAGACATAAAGACTTCAGGATGCTGCTTGATATAGTAGTAAAGCGACGTTGTTCCGGACTTCGCCGCCCCCACAATCAGGAAATTCGGTAGAACAATTCTTCTGCCCCCTGTCATCTATGATCTCTTCGATAAGGATGATCTATTTTGTCTACGGCCTTCTTTCTCTGATTGCTTTCAAGAGTCTTCGCCTCGAAAATACCATCCTCTTTGCGGGAAGACGGAGCGATGTAAGAGGTCGCCTTCCCAGCAAGAGTTGTAGTCTTGCGAATTCCGGTCTTCTCTCGATCGGAATCGTTACCTGTTCCGGCACCGGGCAGTAACGGCACAAATCAAATCCATGCTTACGAAAATTTGTCCACTCGTGCCCTCGCCACATTTCACTGAATGTCTTCTCCCGCAGATTCCCAACCACGGGATAATGCGCATACTCAACCATGTTGCAGGGATGAACATCGCCATTGGCCAGAACAATAGAGAAGAAGGAGGGTATTGGGCACGGAGCAGCCGATCGATAAACCCCCTTGGCGTAGTCGTGCAAGGAAAGTCTCCCCAAGGGGAAGATCGATTCGACCGCCGAAACGGCCATCCGCTTTGTCCATTTGTCACCAGCTGATTTCTCAATAGTCTGGACTGTCTCCGGTATGATCTCTTCACGGAATTCCGTGATTTCGTCTTCATCGAGCAAAAAGGCTCTCTCGTTGAAGTCTCCTTCTAGATAAGAGAAGGTAATACTGCTCAATCGTAAGGCATAGGCGAGCCATATGAGATCGGGAAACTGACGGGAGTTTCCCTTGCACAACAGGGTCTGCATGTTGACCCGAAAGGCCGGGTCTTGTTTTTCCCTTATCTCAACGAAGATCCGAGCGGCCTCGACCGCCTTTTGCCACAACCCTGTGTGGCAGCGGATCTGATCGTGAAATTCCGGCTCTGAGCTGTACAGGGACAAGGTCACAGAGTCAAGTCCTGCGTCTTTCAAACGCCTGGCATATTCCTGGTCAATCAGGCTCCCGTTTGTATTGAGACCAATTTCCCATCCATATTTCTTGCCCTCGGCTACTAATGCAATCAAATCCTTATACAATGTGGGTTCACCGCCACTGATTGTCAGCTTGCTCATGCCCAATGCATACATCTCGGGGAACAGCCTCTTCCAATCGTTGATATCCAGCTGGCCTTCCCTGATCTTTGTCTTGTGAAGCTTCTTCCTCGTCGAACATGTCTTGCAGTTGGCCGTGCAGGCCAATGTAGGTTTCAGGACGAGATGTGCGAAACGGGGAGGTTTCATCATTCTGCGTGGGTCATCTCATGATTCGGTGAATTTGCGCGAATTATCATCAAAAGATTCCATCTTCTTCTTCACAACCGATCTGGTGATTGGGTGCAATGCATTGTAAACGCGCAGGTTTGCGGTGTGATGGACACAACTGAAGCAGTCACAGTCGCTGATCGGCGTATCCTGCCCGGGAAGTTTCAGCGCCTCCTTCCTGAACCGGCGATACATTTCTCCATACCATATCTCAGAGAAAGTCTGTTCATAGATGTTCCCCATGGGCTGATAGCATCGACAGCAGGGATAGACATCGCCCTCAGCACTGATCCGCACTGAAAGCCATCCGTAATAACACGGAATCAACCGGTAGAGACGTCTGGTGTCAAGCTGGGTGCCAAAGACCTTTTCGAAGTTGGGTATATTATGCGCAATTCCTTTTGATTCAAGGAAGGCTTTCACTTCCGGGAGTTGCTTTCTGACAAACGAAGCCTCCTCCGCTGTGGGCACGACCCTTGCCAGCCCCTCGTCCTCGATATCGTCCACCGGGCGGTAGAGCACCCCATTGGCGCCGACCTCATCTGCAAACTCGGCTATCCTTAGAAGGTCTTCCTTGTTTTGAGAGGTAACGATGAATGCCAGGAAGATCTTCGGCGAAGCAAGGTCACGTTGCCTCTTCTGATCAGCAATGTAGATAAGACTGTCTCGAATCGACTCAAACACGCTCTTTGAGACCCCCGGATGGGTGCGCAGATAGACTTCGGGCGTGCCCGCCATGAGTGTTATTCTCAGTTCGTCGATGCCAAGGGTGATGAATGCCTCGGCTGTATGCTTGTTGATTTTGGTGCCGTTTGTATTCAAAAAGCAAAAGGCGCCGGCGTGTTTGATGCGGGCAACACTGTCCAAAAGCTCTTTGTGTAGCAACGGTTCTCCCCCGCTCAGCTGAAATCGCCGGGTGCCCATTTTGAGCGTTTCTTCTATCAGCAGGCAAAGCCTGTGAGCATCGATTTCTGCTTGCTCTGTCCGTCTTAGAGCTTCATCATCGGGGAGCGGCATGCCCCTTTGCCTCGCCTTGCGAAGGGATTCAAAATTCGGTTTGTGGAGGTACGGAGAGTAGAAATAGCAATGAATGCATTGGACGTTACAGCGATTCGTAACATCAATAGCAGCCTGCACGGGCCCGCCAAATGCCCGGCTGCCATGGGTGATTCCCATGACAGCCCTAACGTAAGAGATCCCTCGGCTGAGATTCATGAAAGTTCCTTATTTGTTCTCTCGACGAACCGACTTGACGGAGCAGGCCGAATATTCTCTATTTTCGAAGAGGGAAAAGGTAGCCTATTCCCCGAGCAAAATGGAGTGACACAAGGATCGCAGGAATCAAGATAGATGCCTTGGCACGTTTGGTATAGAAGAACCCACCGACTCCCGCCGCTGTCAGCATAACACAGTAGATCCCTGAAAGGGTAACAAACAAATGCTTGCCCAGCGGTGAGAAAAGAGACGCTGCGCCCAGTGATAGAAAGCAGAGCACGAACGTTGTCAACACCAGATGGGATGAACGATGGACCCCCAAGGTCCGGCTTGCCCGGGCTTTCTGAAAATTCCCTCTCAGAAAGAGTCCAAGCGTTCTGTCCCGCTTGTATCCGACTTTGACATCAGGGGAAAACAGGATTTGTCTCCCCGTCTTGGCAACGCGTCTGGCAAACTCCACATCCTCGTGCACGCCCAGGGATTCGTCAAAAACCATGCTCTGACCATCCGGATTTTGCAGGGCCACTTCAAAAGCAACCTGTCGTGAAACAGCCATGTTCCATAGTTTCGGGTAATAGGCTCCCGCACGCAGCCGGTTACCGCGTCGCATACCCCCCGTTCCGAAAAACGACTGCAGAGCATAATTTACGGCCAGAGCAAAGGTGGAGCGGCTCGGCTCAAGATCGTCTGGCCCTCCCACAATGCCGAGATCCGGCTCTGCTGAGAACAGATCATGAAGAGAGCGCAACCACGTCCCTCGAAAGAAACAGTCATCCGCAGCAAAGGCAAGAACGCAACCCTTTGCTTCCCGGCAGGCGGCGTTCAGCATGCCTGTACGGTGTGAGTCCGGGCATTCAAGAAAGCGTAGCCCAAAGACGCTGTTCCGAGCCACCTGTTCCACAAGGGTCGGAGAGCACGGATCCTCCCGGCTCCCTGCCACAATCACTTCAAAACGGTCCTGTGGATAATCGAGTTCATGCAGTGTATGCAGTGCATTGCGCAAGTGGTCTCCACTGTGCCAGACAGGTAGGATGATGGTGAATTCCAGGTCATGATCCATAGGGGATTCAGCAATGTGCCGATAGATAGTATGTTCTTGGGAGATACACAAGAGCCTGGCGACGGAAGCAGGATATGGGAATCCACTGTTGTGTGTCAATCAACTCGGCGGGTAGCATCCATCTGTCGAGCATGCATTGCGTTATCGCGTGCGCTGGCGTATATAATACTTGAAGGTCGCCGCCATAACGACAACGTGGATTGAGTTTCTATGGCCTGGATGAAGAATTCCGAAGCTTTCTTTCGCGTGGCTGCGCTACTTGTGCGTGGAAGGGTGCATTTCGACTTTGACGGCATCCCTATGCGTGCGGAAGGACTGCCGATACGGAAGAGGATGAATCTTGTCAGATGCGGCATAGACAGTGTCCTTCGACGAAACAGGCTGCGCAGCTTGCCCCCGCTCATCCAGGTTGAACCTACAAACCTGTGCAACCTGGAATGCCCCCTTTGTCCGACAGGCTCGAAATCCATGCGACGGGAGCGGGGCTTCATGTCCCTCGAGACATTTGAAAAGATCATGGATGATCTTGGGGACGTGCTGATTACGGTCTATCTTTTCGGTTACGGCGAGCCGTTCATGAACGAAGATCTGCCGGGAATGATTAAGGCGTGCACGGATCGCGGCATCCTTACGTTGACGTCCACCAACGGTCACTTCCTTCAAACACTCGACGATGCCTTGAGCGTTGTGGATGCGGGATTGACGACGCTCATTATCGCCATTGACGGCAGTACCCAAGAGATCTACCAATCCTATCGGAGGTCAGGCGATCTTGGAAAGGCAACAAGGTGCGCATCACTCATCGAAGAGGCCAAGGTGCGCAGGGGGTCTCCGTTCCCCTATACGGCTCTCCGTTCCGTCGTCACCCGTGAGAACGAGTCAGACCTTCCCAATCTGGAGCGACTTGCCTGTGACTTAGGGGTGAACATGTTTACATACAAATCCCTGGGCTGTATGACGCAGAGTGAGGAGTTTGGAGAATACGAGCCCTCTGCAGGAAACATGCGACGATTCGAATACTCGGGCCCTTCGCGAATCACCCGGCCCCTTGTTCGGTGTCCCTTCCCGTTCCGCCAGCCATCTGTCTTCTGGGACGGAACGGTTGTGGGATCTGAACACGACTATGAGAAGGAAATGCCTTTCGGCAGGATTGGAGAGAAGAGCTTCCCAGAGATCTGGAACGGCCCGCAGGCCTTGAGACTTCGCCAAAGCATCCGGGAGGGGCGTGGTCGGCCGGCCTTTTGCGATGCCTGCCCTCATCAGGATCTTTCCCAGAGGGGCGTGGAACTCTCTTGCAGAGAGTTGAGAGGAGCCTCGACAGCGCCTCGTGCGAGCTAAGCCGTA
>Ga0180438_10010329_pt1 | contig 11469 bp, 14 predicted proteins | sample SS_ome_12_FD_132455 | JGI IMG/M metagenome (GOLD analysis project Ga0180438, IMG submission 132455) | Hypersaline lake sediment archaeal communities from the Salton Sea, California, USA - SS_3_D_2 metaG | ecosystem: Environmental > Aquatic > Non-marine Saline and Alkaline > Hypersaline >...
GAATACCTGGATCGCTGCATCGGCGGGCAGCGTATCATCGATGTGACTCAGCGCGATGAGACGATCTACTATGTCTTTGAAAGCGGGCACGAGTTGCCCTTGCTCTGTTTCTGCTGTAACACGCCTCTGTTGGTGAAGAACCCGAAGAAGGAACGCCGCCAGATGCGCGGCCGGCGGCTGGAATCGATGAGCATGGAACCGGTGTTGCTCAGCGACGGCACGGAGACGTTGCAGTTCCGTCTGGAGCTCTCGAAGAAGAGACTCGAGTCATTGGGCAGAGCCGTGGCGGTTTCGGTTGAGTCGGCCGCTCAGATGCACCATCCGCCTGGCTGTCCGCACGCAGCCGGTGCCCGAAAAACATCGGCCGGCCGAAGGAGGAGACGCAAACGCAAACGATAGACAGGCAGGCAAGGACGGAATGAAGAAGCTTGAGATAGACCTGGCCGACTTGACGATCGCATTCGAGGATCGCGCCTGGGGAATGAACTACTACCTCGTTCTGGAAACCGGGCGGGTGGTCGCGGTTAGCGACGAGATCCAGGGACAACTGGAGGACCTCTACGCAGAACTCGACGACGCCGGGATAGAACCACCCTACGACCTGGCCGGGATCTTGCGGGAACAAGACGTGCCGGAGTGGGAGCAGGAAGCGATGCTGGAGGCCGACGAGGTCGAGAGCGGCTATGGGACGCGCTACGTCGCTATACCCCAGGACGACTCCCACACCGGCTACAGGGATATGGAGGACTTTATCTTCACGGTCCGGGACGACGACCTGCAGGACCGGTTATTCGCGGCTATTCGTGGCCGGGGTGCTTTCCGCCGCTTCAAGGATCTGCTACTCGCCTATCCCCGCGAGCGGGAGCGCTGGTTCACCTTCAAGGACGAGCGGGTGCGGCAGCGGGTGCTGGACTGGTTGGCCGTGCAGGACATCGAGCCCGTCCTTGTCGAACCCGCGCCCAACGAAAACGGACCGGAACCCCCGGAACCGCCCGCTCGCACCCGGCTCATCGCCGAGGTGCTGACCTTTACCCGCGCAGCCCGCCAACTGGATGGCGTGGTCCGCATCGCCCTCATCGGTTCGCTGGTCACCGATGAACCGGACCCCAAGGACGCCGATGTGCTGGTGACTGTCAGGGACGATGCGGACCTGGAGCCCCTGGCCGCGCTGGGGCGCAAGCTGGCGGGCCACGCCCAGAGCTTCCGGCGGGGCGGCGACGTTTTCCTGGCTGATCCTGCCGGGCACTACCTGGGACGGACCTGTCCCTGGCGGGAATGTGGGCCGGGCATCCGTGTGAGTTGCGACGCGCTGCACTGCGGGCGGCGTCCCTACCTGCACGATGATTGGGAGACGATTCGCCTTGATGAGGCCCCCATCGCTGCGCCACCTATTGAGTTGTGGCCGGAGATCGTCGCTCGGGTGTCGATCCCCGAGGACGTGGAGCAGGAGTTGGTCACGCCGCTGAGGGAGGAAATGGGGCAGAGAGGAGCCGTTAGAAACGCTCAGGTGGGCCGCAAGAAACGGGGCCAGGCACCGGAACGGGAGTGGGAACAGGCCCTCATCGACGCCTACTACGACCATCGCGCTGGCACCAAGTGCTCGACCCGCTCTACGAAAAGTTCCAGCGCTGGAAGGTTGGGGAGCTGACCCACGCGGATATGGATCGGGCCATCCACGAGGTGCACAAGCAGGATCAGGATCTGTACACTCTCTTCAGGCAGGATCGGAGCCTCCTGGTGGGGCTGATCCAGCACGACCGGGCGTGGTTCAAGAACTGGGCGGCGGACCACCCACCACCGCCAGGCGTCGAGTTGGTCCCGTTTCCAGAGTGATCCCTTTCCGGAGGCGACGTCGAGGTGAGAGAGCACGCTTGGAGGTCGAGAGCCAGCGTCAGAGCATCCGAACGGTGCACAGATATGTTCGAGGAAGCATATGAGCGACCGAATTGACAGGAAAGCATTGATAACCCTCGTAACTGAACGCGTTGACAAAGACACAGACGCAGTGGAGGAGATTGTCGAAGCCACGCTGGAGACAATCTACGAGGCACTGAAACAGGGACAATGTGTCTCGCTTCGCAACTTTGGCACCTTCTACGTCCGGCCTGAACGGCACAGTTGGGTCTTCAAGTTCAACCCGTCTCAACGGTTGCGCAAGCTGTTCGGCTGGTCGTCTACGTACAAGGGCGAGTTGTAGGAGGACTTGTGGCAGCCAAACGCCGAGGCATTCGATATGGAAACGACCTTTACCGGGAAATCCCATCTCCCGATGGCAACAAGCCTTTCCAGGTCACCTACTGGGATTTGTGGGTTGCCATTCTCCTGGTCCGCGAGTTTGACGGCGACTGGGACAGAATGTGTGATCACTTTCGTGTTGAAAAGGCTGGGTATTCCTATCGGCGGCACAAGGCCGAGGAGCTACTGAACCATCTGTACCTGTTGCGTCAAGCCCTCGGTCACGCGGGATTGGCTGTGGAGGATATTCTGGCGGAAGCCAATCCAGACCTTTTGAAGAAGCAGCACCGCAGAGCCAAGCGCAAAGTTCTCGAATTGGGATACCAGGACCGCGAAAGGAGCTCCTGGATGATCCATATCCCCAGAAGAGAGCGCGAAGCGCGGGCAATGCGCGGATACTGGGAGCATTTTCCCGTTTCTCCCAAGGAGTATAGCGACGCATTGGAGAGTCGGTATAAGACGTCTGGTTGGTACAGTGAAGACCAGTCGTTCACGCTGGAGCGGGAATTGTCTTCGTTTCTCGAAAAGCGAGAGGCCCGTGCCTCGCTGCCTGAGCTCTTTGCTCTCTACCGGGCTTTTCTGACCATCGTCGTGGAAAAGATGAGTGTGGTGGACGATTCCTACGGCGTGATCGGCACACTGTACCAAGAAGTGTTCGAAGGGTATGTACAGCTTGACCGGACCGCACTCGACATGCCGTTGGAAATCTTGTTACAAGACTTGATCGAGCTGATGATCTGGGAGGACTATGCCTTTACCGACAGTGGACAACCCGCCTTCTTTGATGGCCTTGCCCCGCACGAAGTCCCACTCGTCGAATCCATTCTAGAGGAACAGTGGAACGGCTTGTGTGAATTGGAACTGGATTACCAGGCAGAAGAGGCGCTGACGATGCTGGGGATGCTCTATCAACACCAACAGATGTTTGACAAGTTCGTCCCCATAGCCAAAGCGATGGGCACCCGTGCCTGGAAGCGCATCACCACGATGTCGGAGATGGCCGAAAAACGCGGCCAGTATGACCTGGCACTGGCTGTCTACGAGGCATGTTTGGGGCCCGGCTCTCAAGAAAAGTTCCTACGCGAAAAGCACGAGGAACTCAAAACCAGGCTCAGCAAGGAACAATGACAAAGCACTAGAAACGCAGGCGCGGGGAACGTAGACGGTAAGATGACCTCGATACCCAAACAAGTGACCAAGTTGGCAGCCAGTGCCCAGGCTCTGCGAGAAGGAACCGAGACCTATTTCCTGTTGGAAGCCATTGTCCGGTTCTGGACTGAACATCAGATCCACCCTGATCCATCCGAGCCGACAGATTCTGTGGAAGAATCGCAACCGCTCCCACGACCTGCTGGCCTGACCCCGAAAACGCACAGGCTTTGAAACACAATAGACGCAAGAAACGGAGACGATAGAGCAATTGTGTTGGTTCGCTTGGCCCGACCGATGGGAAACCAACAGCGAGCGATGACGCCTTCTAACGCACCGTAAGCGCCCTTCAACGTGTGTTGAAAGGCGCCGTGGGGGGATCAGAATATGACCAAGGTTTATGCTGGTAACGTCGAATTTGAGAGTATAGAGGACTATCTGGCAGCGAAGGAGGCATGGGAACAACGTCGAGCGCCGTTCAAGGCGCAGGCTGAGACACTGGCAGACGAATTCATCGACTACCTCGACGAACAGGGCCTCTCTAAGCGTACAATCCGCAAGCATGGTCAAAACATTGAGATATTCATCGTGTACTTGACCCAGTACACCGACGCAGATGACTTCGGCACCGTTCGCAAGGGGGTGGTAAACACCGAGTTCTTCCGCTGGTACCGGCGCAAAGTGTTGAACCGGCTGGACCAGGCCTCACTCCGGAGTACCACCAAGAAGTTCTTCAAGTTCCTGGCCGAACGGAAGGACATCTACAACGAGAAGGTCTTGGGGGAACGCAAAGAATGACCGTGGCCCACGCCCGACGATATGGCAATGGCGCAAGTGTTCTTGGGAGGAGAGATCTGTGATTGATATCACCATTCCGCGTGAGTGCGTCTACCAGCAGTTTGAAGGACAACCTGGCCCCTGCCCCCGTTGTGGTGGTCCTCTGCAGTCCCATTATGCGGGCTACCTGGTCGACACCCGGCGCAGGCGGAAGGATACCGACAGCCTCTTCATCAGTGATGATATGGGCTGGTTCTGCGCCCAGTGTCCCACGGTGGTCATCAACCCGGAGGATGTGAGCGAGTACCTCATGCACAGCCTGCCTAACTGGGACGTGGGCACCGAGTTCGTCGTGTTGGGCCTCGTGGATATGAACGCTATCCCCGAGGGGAAACGCGACCTGCCGCTGGGGGGCGACGACAACCCGATTCCATTGGTGGCATTCACCAACATCGCCCAGGAGGAAGCCCTTCGCAGCCCATCCCAGTCACCTGAGACTCCCTCCCATAGGGATGTATCTCCAGCTCGGGAAGGGAGCTTCGAGGAGCGTTACGAGGACATTCTCCAGAACATCGAGTTCGGCATCGTCCGGGTGTACCGCGAGCATCTCGAGCTGTCCGACTGGGATGCCCTGAACGGGGTCGAGGCTCTGCTCCGCGAGTATCAGGCTGAGGCGAAGGGCCGTCAGGCCACATCGCCATCTCTGACTCCGCTGGCTCAAGGGGTCTATGACTCAGTCAAACCGATGTGCGAGTGGCGGTTGGGGCGGGAGACATTCGTTGATGAGGCTGGGAGGTCAATGGACCTTTCCCCGGAGCCCATCACACTGGACGAGATCATCGCCTGCCTGAAGCGCGTTCGCAAGTCCATCAACTGCTGGCACCGGAGAGGCGGCCACCAGGGGTACCTCACCTTTGTCGATCAGTACATAGGGTAGGTGAAAAGCTTGAGTATAGTAGGAGTTGGACGTAACGATCCCTGTCCTTGTGGCAGCGGGAAGAAGTACAAGCATTGCTGCATGCGCGAGCATCGGCGGCGACGTCAGGCGGGCGCAACTTCACCCGCCGCACAGCAGCCTCAAGGCCCCGTTCGCGATGTTCAACCTGGCCTTCGAGGAATGGACGCATCGGGTGGAGGAGCAGCAGGAGTCGCTGATGCGCCAATTGGGTCTTGATAGGGCTAGGATCGCCGATATGGATGCCGAGGAGATAGAAGCCTTGTTCAAGGCTCAGATAGCCGATCCAGAGAAAAGAGGCTTGTTGGAAACCTATTACGAGGATCATCCCATGTTGCGCGACACGGCCCAGGCAGAAGTCTGGGATCTGGAACGCGAGACGGTACGACTTCTGGAAAGGGACGACGCACGTCGTCTCTATCTATCGCCGGAAGAGGTGCCGGTGCTTTTGGAGCGGTTGCGACCTGTCGAAGGGCAAGCCCGGGAGGCGACAGCGCGGGGGACCTGGGCTGAATCCAATGTGTTGGATGAGATGGGGCGAATCACGGCAGAGGTCGCCCAGGAGATGGCTTCGGCCGTTTTCACTCCCCAGCGTATCGACCAACTTAAGGTCGACATGAAGGATTATGGACGGGATCTGGAGGGAAGGCAAGAGCAGGAAGCAGCTAGGCTGGCCCGCGCCGCGGGTATGATACTGGAACGAGAAGGGATCGCTCCGGATGAAAACCCTCTGCTTGCTGGCATCTGCTTCGCCTCGTTGCGTGCAAGGATGATCGACCTGGGCGAGGAGGCGCGGGCAAGGGGCGATGCCTGAGATGCCGAAAGGTGATGTGGCATAAGCCTGTGCAGTACGACACCTGGAATCCATACGATTCTATAGAAGATGAATCTCCCAGGGGCAGAGCCCATCTGCGCAAACGGCTGCGACGAGACCGGGAGATCGTACGGGCAATGCTTCCTGATCTGCGAGAGGAGATCGAAAACCGGCGTCGAGATTCGAACAGCGTCTTCGAGGTGTTGCGGCCCTACTATCGGACTGATCCAGATGACTCCGTCCGTCGTGTGGTCCGACGCTACCTGCGCGAGCCGTGGGCACAGTCCCACGACATGGATGAGGACATAGCGCGCTATGAAGGGTAAACGGACAAGGAAGCGCTCCCGCAAACGTTCTCGACGTATCCAAATGTCCGCGGCTGCCTATCCCTCTGCAGCCGAACGGGAACGCATCGTCGAGCGCCGGGATAAGCTATTTCGGGAAATGGTGGAAATCTTGGTCGTGCCCCAGGCCGACGACCGCAAAATGAACGGACTGATCCGTCGCTATGGCCCACAAGAGGTTCATCTGGTGCTGAGTGCCTTTCAAAAGAGGATCAGCGGCTCAGAGCTGATCGGCAACGAGGCGGCGGTCTATCGTAGGTACCGACAGGCCTTCGCCCGCTTTGGAGGCAATAGGCCCTTCTTGAGTGCAGAAGAGCAGAGCGGCCTATCTTTCGAGTACGCCAAGTTGAACATGGGACGCACGCTCAAGTCGATCATCACGCGCAAGCCAGGAGGGCGGGAGCGTGAGTTGAACGATCTTCTCCTCGCGAGTGCCCCTTTCTGGGAGGACATCACGCCGCTGACCGTGCCACCCCGTCCACCTGATTTCGACGCTCCCACCCCCGGCGAATATGGCTATCCGGCGCGCCAGTTGCTCGAATGGGGGTGGGATTGGGGTGATGCTGAGGAGCGGGCCAGGACCAACGCCAGGAACGTGCACAAGTGGCGTCCGGCGGTTGAGGACCTGGTGCAAATAGCCCTGGATGAAGGGCTTTTGAACGGCTGGCCCGGTAAACCGGCCAGTTGGGCGCCCTACCACGCCTTGAATATACTGGGGCACCTCCGTGCCCACGACGTTGCCGGACAGCTGTTTCCACTGTTCGAGCAGGAAAACGATTGGCTATCGGATCGGCTGGCTGTGATGTGGGGGCTAATGGGATCCGCAGCCGAATCGCCTCTGTGGGAGTATCTGGAGAATAGTCAACACGGCCCCGACCAGCGCAGTGTAGTGATGTTGGGGTTGAAGAACATCGCCGAGGCTGATCCTCAGCGGCGGCCAGACATCGTGGGCAGGCTAGGTCGGCTCCTGCGGCGGGCATCAGCGGACGACGCCGAAGCGAACGCTTACCTCGTACACGTCCTGAATCGGTTGGAGGCAACCGAGTTTGCGGAGATCATCGTCGGGGCCTTCAAACAAGGCAAAGTGGATGAGAGAATCATAACCCTCGAGGATGTGGGCATACTGGATTGGGATGACCCCGAGCTGTACGAACGGTTCTATGGGCAACAATAAGGCACAGTCCATCATCACGCGCTACCATAATCGAATCTCCAGGCCATTGGTGGCCCGCGTGGATATCCGCCCGAGGTGCCGCACGTGGACGTGGCTCTCCGGGCCGGACAACTAGCTGACCGACGACCGTATGGACGAGCAGTCAGCGGCGTTCCAAGGATAGGTGGAAGCAGCGTGGGAGATGTAGTGGCAGCGCTTAAGGGTACGCTGCTATCCGGACAGTATTGGTCTTTCGGAAGGTGCCGGCCGAGGTATGTGCTAACTGTGGTGAGGCTTATGTCTCTGAGGAGATCACCGCGCGACTACTGGAGGAAGCTGAGGAGGCAGTGCAAGCCCGGGTGCAGGTGGATGTCCGCGAACTGACCCCTATGACCCTCTGAAGGTAGGACTACTGCTATGGCCTTGCCCTATGATCGGCACGGGCAACAAGAAATCGGCCTGGATGATTACATCTCCAGGCTGATTTTCATAATGTCTCTGTGCTATCGTTTTCTTTCGCCTCTCCCCTCGTCACGCCCAGCATACACAGGATCGCCAGCACGAAAAAGGCCGGCGTCACGACAAAGATCAAGTTGTAGTCGCCGCCGCCCCACTCCACGATGTAACCATTGATCGTCGGCCCGGCCACCGCCGCCAACTGGGAGGCGATGTAGTACAGCCCCGTGTAGGTTCCCAGGTCGGCGTCGGAGGCCGAGGTGTCCAACACCATTGGTAAACTATTTATATGACCAGCGCCCAGCCTATCCCCCCGATGGCCATGATGGGCCAGATCAACGTCGGGTTGCGCAGAAAAAAGTTTACCGCCAACAACGCCCCAAAGATGACGAGCCCCGCGATGATCGTCCGCCGCCTGCCAAAGCGGGCCGCGATGTAGCCCGATGGTATGGCAAAGGCCAGAAAGGCCAGCGATGCCACGCCCAGGAGCAGCGGCGCCTGACCGGTCGACATCCCCAGCTCGCTCACCCCGCAGGACGAGAGGAAGGTCTCGACGGCGTTGTAGCCGACGAACCAGCAGAATATCGCACCCATCAGAAAAGCCAGGCTGCGCCGCGCTTCCGGCGAGATACGTTTGATGCCCCGCAGCGCGCCCAACCCTTCGTCCTCCCGGGCTGCCGTCTCCAGCTCCCGTGGCTCCTTCACAAAGAAGAACAGCATCAACACGGCTGCCGCCATCAGCACGCCGCCGAAAACAAAGGGCACCATACGCCCCATCCCGTACAGGAACCCGCTGCCCAAAGTGGCGATCAAGGTGCCCATGCCTCCCATAAGGTTGATGACGCCGTTCGCCTGGGAGCGGAGTGGGCTAGGGGTCAGATCAGGCATAAGGGCGATCACGGGCGTGCGAAAGCTGGCCATAGCCAATAAAAAGAGCCCGATGGCGATCATGAACATGGCCAACTGGGTTCCCAATTGGTCCACCTGCCCGCTCAGCTCGGGTGGGATCATCTGCACCGCTTTGGTACAATGGTGCCTGAGTGTAAACACTCTGGCGCCTTTTGCTTTTTGGGGAGGAAACGAGATGAAGAAATCACTGCGTTTTGGGTTGGTCTTGACACAGGCTGAGAGGTGCGCTTGGTCTTTCGCCGATTGAATGGTTTGGGGTGGGTGGGTCCCTCGGGGGATGTTGACGGTACTGGGGGCGGCCCAGGGTTCCGGTAAGTCGTTTGTGGCCCTTGACCTGGCGTGGCGTATCATCGCGGGTAAGGATTTTCCTGACGGGCAGCCGGTACCCAGGCCGGGGGCCAACGTGGTCTATGTGGACGCGGAGGCGGTGCCACAGATTCTGAATGAGCGGGCCGCTCACTACGGCGTCGACCGCAGCAAGTTGTTCCTGATGCTGCCGGAGCACGGTGTGATGCTCGATTTCAACACGCAGGAGTGCCAGGAGCAATTGATCGAGCGGGTAGCAGCCTTGCAGCCCGAGTTGGTCATCGTGGACTCCCTGTCCAGCGTCCACAACAAGGGGCAGAACAACGTGGAAGATGTGCGCGGGTTGCTGAACTCTTTCACACAGGTGGCGTCCTACTATCGGGTTGGCTTGATCCTGATCCATCATATCCGCAAGCCGGGACCAGGCGGACAGATGCTGCTATTCGATATCTCGATGGAGGATCTGAGCGGTAGCGGACACATCACGGCGATGGCACGCAGTGTGCTGGGACTGCGGGTGGTCAAGACGGGCCCGGAGGTCGATCTGAACGGACCACGGGAGCTGAAGGTGTTGAAGACGAATCTGGGGCCGTATCCCGATCCGCTCGGGTTCGAGTTTGCGCCGCTGCATCCGAAGGGTGTGTTTCTGAAGTGGCTGGATGAGGCACCGAGGCCATACAGGGAACCAACAAAAGCAGAGCAATGCACCGAGTGGCTGGAAGCGACGCTGAGACAGGCGGAGGAGCCTGTCAAGCCCAAGGAGATCGTTGATCTTGCCATCAGCGAGGGCTATGGCCGCAGGACGGTGTACCGAGCGCGTAGGGAATTGGGGAACAAGGTGCGCAATACGGAGGGGCAAAATGCCCCCAACAATGCCTGGGAGTGGGTGGGGTAGGCTGGTCTTCAGGAATACTGTGCCACTGTGACAGCCCCGGTGAGGGTGAAATATGTTCTATGCTTGGCACAGTTGGCACAGTTGGCACAGTAGCGAGAGGAGTCGGAATGGTCAGGTGGACAAAGAAAGGCGCCATCAAGCGGATGAAAGACAATAAGCGGCTGCAAGAGATCCTACGGGTGGAACCGTGTCTTTGGTCAGTTGTGAATGATGCAGCGATACAGCTACGAAGTAGGACGTATCGTCGGATTCGCACGTACCTCGCGCTGCGGAATCGGGTGATTCCACTGGTGGGCTGGCACGCTGAGCGGGAGGAGCTACGGACGTCGGACCACTATCAGGTAGTGATCGACACGATTGTTGATCTGTTGCCGCCGGATGAAGCTGACTTGTGGCCGGAGGGCCGGCCAGAGGTGTGACTATGGCACGGCGATATGATGTCGAGGCAATCTTGGAACAGGTTGACCTCCGAGCGCTGGCCGAAGAGGCGGGAGCGGTGTTTGGCCACGATCACTCCTCGGTCTGCCCACTGCATCTAGGTGCAGACAATCCTGCGGCTTTCCACATCTATCAAGGCCGGGATGGGCGTTGGCGCTGGCACTGTTTCACCCGCTGTCCGGAAGGGCACAACGGGGGCGATGCGATTGCGTTCTTTATGCGCTGGCGAGACGTAGACTCCAAGACCGCCGTACGGGAGTTGGCCCACCGGATGGGGATCGAGCCTGAGTCTTTCGACATGCACCGTCAAGGACGTGCTGGCGGCCCAGCGCCAGCACCGAAAGCCGTGGCGCCAGCAATCGACCCTCCCGGCGACCGCTGGCAGGCACGAGCGTGGGCGTTCGTGGCATACGCAGAAGAACAACTGCGGTCGCCAACCGGCCGACCGGCGATGGAGTATCTTCTCAGCGAGAGAGGGCTGGATGAAGACACCATCAGTCTGTGGCGGTTGGGCTACAACCCACGCGACGTGTGGCAGGATCCGGAGGCGTGGGGATTGGCCGGCAAACGCGTCTGGTGCTCGCGTGGGATAGTGGTTCCTGGTATGCGCGATGGAGTGATCTGGTACGTGAAGGTACGACTGCAGCCACTGGATTTGCAGGAACAGCAGAAGGTACGTATCCAGGTTCTGCCGGAAGAGCCCGATGTGTCGGAGGAACCAGGAGACAACACCGATGCGCTGATTCAAAGGTTGGTTGCAAGGGGATTGATGCGCCCGCGTCCCCGTGGACCGATCCCGCCCGATCCCGTATCAGCGGAAGAGCGCCTTAGGTTAGCCGATCTAATGGGGAATGCGCCCGGTGAACCCCTCTCAGAGATTGTCATCGAAGAACGAGGGGAACGGTGAATATCGCCTACTTTGATACCAGCGCGTTGCTCAAGCAATATGTCACGGAAACCGGGAGTAATTGGGTCAGGGCGCACCTTTCCTCTGCTACGGCTCCCGCTGTATTCACATCGCAATTGACCGCAGTAGAA
>Ga0180438_10010330_pt1 | contig 11468 bp, 7 predicted proteins | sample SS_ome_12_FD_132455 | JGI IMG/M metagenome (GOLD analysis project Ga0180438, IMG submission 132455) | Hypersaline lake sediment archaeal communities from the Salton Sea, California, USA - SS_3_D_2 metaG | ecosystem: Environmental > Aquatic > Non-marine Saline and Alkaline > Hypersaline >...
CCGGCATTCAGCGCCAATATTCTCGAGCAGGAAGCGCCACCGAAGGATGGTCTGCGAGTATCGACCAGAAAACCAAGTGCGGTTTCATCGACTGAAGATTCGCTACGCGATAACTTGATTGTTGACATTGACGCCGCCAAGCAAGTGCCGGCGCTGTTCGAAAAGCTGGCCAATCTGTTCCGCCGCTATGACCTACTGCGATCTGCCGAGACCGACCTCGATGCTGACAAGGTTGTGGACCATGTAAAGCGTCACGTAATTGACAATCTACTTTGGCTTTACGACCAGGTTCCAGCTGCAATTCGGGAGCGGTCAAAGCTCTGGTATGACGGGGCAAACCAACTTGCAATTCGCTGGGCCGATAGATATGGCACCTCGCCCCAGGCGGTTGCCGGCGTCATGGCCTCGCTGTCGCCGCAGAAAGACTGGTTCATGAACGTGAGCCTGGCCGAGCGCGTGATGGACATCATGACCGATCCGGCCATTTTGAACCTGAAGCCGACCGAGGAGATGAAGGCGAGGGCCGAGATTTACTTCAATGCCTGGAACGAGAGCTATCAGCGAAACAAGCAGAAAGCGATTCCGGTGCAGACTCGGAACAATGAAGACTATGCCAGGAGGCTTAAAACCTGGGCAGAGCGCCGCTTGAAGCACAGAGAAAAAATGGCTGACTGGGAGCAGCGCGCCGAGAAGGCCAGGGCAGCAGGCCGCAAGGTGCCCAAGAAGCCGGCCCCGTTCACTGCAAAAAAACCGGTGAGAAAAATTGCATCAATTCGTGGCGAAGGGTTTGGCGACCTGATCAACACCGCGATGCGGTATTCGATGGCCGATCTGATCAACAGCGGTCATCGCAATACGGACATGCTCAAAGCAGTCTGGATCCGAGCCTATGACGAGGCGCACAACCCTCGTGCCTATCGCGTTGTTACGCCAGAGGGCGGGTTCGACGATTTCGTTCAAACCGACAAGAACGAGGACGCCATGGTCGCCTGGGGCAGCTTTGGCGAGATCAGGAAGGCGGCCTCGATCTTTGGCGATCCGAGTGCAGAGAACATTGATGTCCAGCTCGGCGCGCAGCACAAGGTCCGCAACTTCTACAACAACATCATTGCGCCAAACGCCGGCATCGACGTCACGATCGATACGCACGCGGTGGCTGCTGCCTTGCTCAAGCCGCTGTCCGGAAACTCGATCGAGGTGGCGCAAAACCTGGGCGGCCTGGGCAGTGACATCTCCGGGGTCACTGGAACCTACGCCATCTACGCTGACGCCTACCGCGAGGCCGCCGAGAAGCGCGGGGTGCTGCCTCGCGAGATGCAGTCGATCACCTGGGAGGCTATTCGCGGGCTGTACACGGCGGGATGGAAGGGGCAGCAGTCGAATGTCGATGCCATCAACCAGTTGTGGGATAATTATCATCGGGGCGAGGCCACAATGGCCGATACCCTCGGGGCCATTTTAGAGACCGCAGGAGGCATCAATGCGCCAGCTTGGACAGAAACCAGTGGACGGGACGATAGCCGAGCTCGAGAGGCAGGGGATTCCAGTTACGAGGGAAACATACCTCGGAATGATCTGGCCGTTCGGGGATCCGGAGCCGTGGACGGCAGAGCACGAAGCGGAGCTGCCGCCCGAGCTCCAGGACTGGTCCAAGGTGGAGACCTCCTAGCCCAGGAGGATCTCTGGCCTTTCGGCCCGGAGAGCGTCAGCGAACAGACGATCGGTAGCGCCGACACCTCCCTGAACCAGGTGCCGGCCGGGTTCAAGCTGATCGACAGCAAGGTCAAGTGGAAGTCTGGCACCCGAAACGTGGACATCGGTGGAGGGCGCTTCGACGCGCATACCGAGGCCCTGGCTGCCCGCGGCGTCGAGAGTTTTGTCTACGACCCCTTCAACCGACCTGCGAGCCACAACCGCGAAGTGGTCGCCAGGGTCGCCGATGGTCAGGCCGATACCGCCACGATTCACAACGTGCTCAATGTCATCCGCGAGGAGGGCGCCAGGCGCAACGTAATTCGCCAGGCCCACGACGCTGTCCGGGACGGTGGCGAGGCCTACTTCACCGTCTACGAGGGCAACGGCAAGGGCGAGGGTCGCGAGACCACCAAGGGCTGGCAGGAGCACCGCAAGACGGCCGACTACATGCCTGAGATCGAGGCGATCTTTGGCAAGGACAACGTCGAGCGCAAAGGCAAACTGATCATCGCCCGCAAGCCGTCCGTGCATGAGCGGTACAGCGATATCAACCCGTGGGATCTGACGCCGGCCGAGCTCTACAGCCACCCGATGATGGACGCTGCCAGGGTCAGCCTGGCGAAGTTCCCGCGCATTGATCCCGCGGACCCCGCGCGCCAGGACATGCAGCGCCAGGTGGCCGATGACGTCTACCAGGACCAGGCCTCGAAGCACGAGATCAAGCGAGAGAAGAAGGTCTGGCTGGTGCTGGGCCCGTCGGCGTCTGGTAAGTCCAGCCTGGTCGAGGGCGAGAACGGCCTGGCGGCACAGACCGGCTCGATCATTATCGACTCCGATCACGCTAAGGAGCGGATCCCGGAGTTCCGCGGCGGGACCGCTGCGGACGTCGTCCACGAGGAAAGCAAGCTGATCGCCGGCAGGATCGGCGACATGGCGCGCGACCTCGGTATGAACATCGTCGAGCCCCTGGTCGGCGGCAAATACGCCAAGATCCTGAAAAAGATCGAGAATTACCAGAAACTGGGGTACACTGTTGGTGTGCGGATGGTTGATCTTCCCTGGGAAGAGACCTTTCGCAGGGCTACCGCCAGGTGGCAGCACACCGGACGGTTCATCCCGCCGGAGTACCTTTACGAGTCAGTCGGGTACGGTCCGGCCGAGACTTTCCTGAGACTGCTCGAGGAGAATGTCGTTGAAGATGTCGAAGCCTTCAGTTCCGCCGTCCCAAAAGGACAGCCTCTCCAGCGCATCGAAGATTTCCCAGCGCATGCGCGAGGACGCACTTTACCAGCGGTACGCCCCGGACCTGGATCCGGACGAGATGGGCAAGCACCTGGAAGAAGCCAAAGCGATGGCCAAACGCCTGGGGATCAGCTAAACCAGGATGCCTGGCACGGGACCGGCAACGTCGATCCCTATGACCGGTTCCGCACCGACGCGATCGAGAACAACCCCGGCGGCGAGGGCTCCCAGGTCTACGGCTGGGGGCTCTACTTTGCCACCAAGCGCAGCGTCGCCGAGTGGTACAAGAAACAGAATGCGAATGATCAGATTCGCATCAAGGGCAAGCAGCCCAATCCTTCCTCCGCGATCCTGAACTACACCTGGGCGCTGTCAAAGGCGAAGACCCAGGAGGAGTGGGACGCGCAGTTCGCCAACTCCAAGCGCCGCGCCTGGAACGATTACATGGACTACTCCCGCCTGGCCGAGGAGGAGCGCCAGGATCGCATCCCTGACAATGAAATCATCGAGGACTACGAGGCCGAGGCCGAGTATGTCTATGCCGCCTGGAAGGAACTCAAGGATCTCAAGTTCGGCGATATCACCCGCGATCGCGGCGGGCGCCTGTACAAGGTCGAGCTGGCACCGAAGGATGACGAGTACCTGATCTGGGATCTACCTTTCGATGAGCAGAGCGAAAAGGTGCAGAAACTGCTCAAGGATGATGCGAAGGTAGAGATGTCCGACTTCGAGAAGAAGATGTACGACGAGTATGGTCTCTTCTCTGATCCCGATACCGGCGAGACACTTTACAACCGACTCTCTCTTCGCCTGGGCGATTCTGACCAGGCCGCCTCCAAGTATCTACATTCGCTCGGCGTGCGTGGCATCAAGTATCTCGACGGTAGTAGCCGCGGCCGCGGCGAGGGCGATTACAACTTCGTGATCTTCGACGACTCGGACGTCTCGATCAAAGAGGTCCACCAGCGCGATCGCAAGCGCCGGGTGAAAGGCGGCTACCAGCCGCTGCTCGAGGGCAACCTGATCAAGCTGTTCGAGTCGGCCGATCTGTCCACCTTCATGCACGAGGCCGGGCACCTGTTCCTGCAGCTCGAGCTCAGCGGCCCGATCGGCGAGGACCAGCAACGGATCCTGCAGTACCTGGGCGCCTCGAGCGTGGACGAGGTTCTGGTCCGGCCTGGCGAAGTGATCCCGGACGCCAAGCGCGAAATGCACGAGAAGTTCGCACGCTCGTTCGAGGCCTACCTGTTCGAAGGCAAGGCGCCGAGCCAGGAGCTGCGCAGCACCTTCGCCAGGATGTCCGAGTGGCTGAAGCAGGTCTACAAGAGCATGCAGCGATTCCTGCGTCTGAGCGGAGTCGAGCTCAACGATGACATCCGCGGCGTGTTCGATCGCATGCTGGCCACCGAGGAGCAGATCGTCGCGGCTGAGCGCGAGCTCACCTACGGCCAGGATCTGTTCACCTCTGCAGAGGCCGCCGGCATGACGGCCAGCGAGTGGGACGATTACCAGAAGCGCAAGGCCCGCGCGAGCGAGAAGGCCAACGAGACGCTGCAGGAGAAGCTGCTCAGGACGATCCGCCGCAGGACCGAGGCCTGGTGGAAGAAGGAACGCGCCGAGGAGGCCGAGAAGGCGAAAGAAGACCTGGCCAAGGAGCCGGTCTACGTGATTCAGGAGGAGTTCAGCGGCAAGCCGAAGAAGGGCGAGCCGCAGCAGGAGCCGCTACCGGATCTGCCGACCGGTAAAGTAGAGATCGGGAAGCTGCTCATCGACAAGGATTATGGGCGCGCCTATCACGCAGCAAAAGAATCCGGCGATCCCCTGCGTTATGGGTCGACAATAGATTCGACGGATGGCGTTGTCGCTTTCTCCAGGACCGAAATAGTAAAGATGCCTTACGGCATGAAGGCCTTCGTGGGCCTCGGCGAGGACGGCACGTGGCATGTTGTTCACCTTGATACTGGCACGACGATCGCCGCACCAGGCGAGTATTACGACCGCAAGAACAACTCCGACATCAAGATCTACAACCGCAAGAAGTCGGTCGTCGAGGGTGCCAGGAAGCGATTGCTGGGCCGGGGCAAGAAAAGCGTCGACGCTATGCTTGCCAGGCGCAAAGACCCGAAAACATCGTACCGCGATTACACCCAGGACCAGCTGGAAGCGGCATTCCTTGAGAAGCACGGGATCAAGCCGCACCGCACCAGCGCGACGATCGTGCCTCTGGTCGCGAACAAGTTCAGCACCGCCCTGGTCGAGGAGATGTACGGCGGCCAGGTGCCGTCGAAGCTGAAGCGCCTGGTCCACAAGTCGTCGGACATCAACCCGGATACCGTTGCCGGCGCCTATGGCTACGCCTCCGGCCGTGAACTGCTGGACGCTATCATCCAGGCTCCGAGCCTCTCAGACGCCGCTCAGGCGCGCGCAGAGGAGGTGATGGTAGGTAGGCATGGGGACATCCTCAATGATGGCACCCTGGAGGAGCAGGCCCGCGAGGCGGCCAGGAACGAGGAGCGCGGCAAGGTCATCCTGCAGGAGCTGCGCGCCCTGAACCGGACCACCGGCCGGCAGACCATCGATCGCGATGCCCTGAAGAAACGCGCCGAGGCCACCATTGCCTCGATACCGCTAAATGAGCTCAGACCTGACAGATACCATCAGGCCGAGATAAAAGCCGCTCAGAGGGCCGCACAGGCCGTCTCAGAGGGTAATACGCAGGCAGCGCAGGATGCGAAACTGCAGCAGGCGGCCAACTTCTATCTGTGGCGGGCGGCGCACCAGGCGCGGCAGAAACGCGACGCGATCCGCCGGCGGCTGCAGGGCATGCAGCGCCGCAACTACAGCACGAAGACCGTGCACAAGGACTACATCCGCCAGCTCAAGATCTACCTGGCCGCCTACGACTTCCGCGTCTCGAGCACCGAAAGCAAGGCCGAGGCCAGAGAGCGGCTGCTGCGGGTGGCCGAGTGGGTGAAGCGCCAGTCGACCGACGACTTCGAGCTCGGCACCTACGACTCGAACCTGGACAAGATCCTGGCGGCCGAGGATACCGGCGGCCTCGAGGAGTTCAGCATCCGCAACTACCGGACCATGACGCTGGCCGAGCTCGAGGCGGTAGACGAGATGGCCAGGCACCTGAGATTCATCGGCGGCCAGCTGGCAGATGAGGCCAAGGCCGAGCGCGCCAAGGAGCACGCCAAGGCAGCCCAGGCCCTGATGGATAATTTCAGGGACCGCAAGCCGACCGATCGCCACTCGAAGTGGAACAAGTTCTGGCGCGGCGTTCGCGACTACGGCGCCAACGTGATCATGCACGCCGACTCGATTTTGCGGTACCTGGATAAGTACGCCGACGACGGGACCCTGTATCGGATGATCAAGCGCCCGATCGACGACGCGGTCACCCAGCGTTTGCTGCCCAGGCAGAAGCAGGTTGGCGAAGAGCTCGACAAGATCTACAAGGCCTTCTACGAGACCGGCGAGCTGCGCGAGATGAACCGCGGCCAGGACGTCGCCGGCCGGACCATGAGCAAGTGGGAGATGATCGCCCTGGTGCTTAACTGGGGCAACGAGTCCAGCCGCCAGGCGGTGCTCGCTTCTGTCCGTGAGGGCCAGCAGGAGTGGACCGAGGCCCAGGTCCAGGAGGTCATCGAGCGCCTCGACAAGCGCGACATGGACTTCATCCAGTCGGTTTGGGACTACGTCAATACGTTCAAGAAGGAGCTGTTCGAGCTCGAGCGCCGCCGGCACGGCCTGGTACCCCCGGTAGTCGAGGCTGCAGAGGTGGTAACCCCGCACGGCACCTACCGCGGCGGCTACTATCCGCTGAAGTACGACAAGAGCGAATCCTTCCGCATCACTGCCCACGAGGCGGACGACCTAATCAAGAGCATGCAGGTCGGCCACTATGCCAAGGCGCACACCAAGGACGGCATGCTGCAGGAGCGCAGCAACTCCGGCGGCGCACCGGTGCGTCTCGACATGATGGTGCTGCATCAGCACGTGAATGAGGTCATCACCCTGATCTCGATGGGCGAGGCGGTGGAGAAGGTGAGCCTGTTGCTGAGCAGCCAGGTGTTCACCAAGGCGATGCAGGCCACCGGTAACACCGACCTGCTGCGGGCCCTCGATGTCTGGCTCAAGGACACGGCCGCCGGCGAGATCATCCAGGGCGATCTCTCGAGCTCGATCATGCGCATGGCCAGGGTCGGATTGTCCGCCTCGAAGATGGGATGGAACCTGGGAACCATGCTGGTTCAGCCGCTGGGCGTGTTCCAGTCGATGCCTGTTGTCGGTTATGGCAACACCCTGAAAGGCATCGTCCAGATGTCGCGAGGGTTCAAGTCGGTCGTTAGCGGCATTCACGCCAGGTCGCCGTTCATGATGGAGCGCGCCTCGACCTTCAACAAGGATATCCGCGACACTCTGAACAAGATGCGCGGCGATCCGAGCAAGCCGAACTTCTACCCCGACTGGATGCGCGAGAGCCTGTTCGCCGGGATCGTGTTCTTCCAGAGGTACGTGGACACGGCCACCTGGCTGGCGGCCTACGAGAAGGGCAAGAAGTCCCTGCCGAACGCGACCGAGGCCGACCTGGTGCACTTCGCCGATCGCGCGGTGGCCAGGTCGCAGGCCTCCGGTGTCTGGTCTGATCGCACGCCGATCGAGCGTGGCTCGGTGAGCGAGAAGGTGCGCCAGGTCGAGTACGTCCGGATCTGGACCACGATGGCCAGCTATTTCTTCGCCAAGGCGAATGTCGCAATCCAGCTCACTGGGCAGACCAATTTCCGCGATCCGAGGCAGGTCTTCCAATATGTGATCAACATGCTGGTCCTGTTCTCTCTCGAGGCTCTGATCGTCAGCATCATGCGGAATACCGCCCCCGATGACGACGACGACGAGAGCTACGCGATGTGGTGGGCCAAAGAGACTGCCCTGAACGTGATGGGCGCATTCCCGTTCGTGCGCGAGTTCGCCTCCGAGGCTTCCGGGTTCCGCGGCAACTCAGCCTTCGGCAGCCTGGTCAAGGAGGCTGGCGACGTTATCAAACAGATCGATCAGGGCGAGTTCGATACCGCGCTGGTGAAGAGCATCAACGACCTGGGCGGGATCGCGTTCCGCTATCCGAGCTCAGCCATCGGGCGCGCCGGCGATGCGTTGTACAGAGATCTTCAGGGCGAAGATGTGGAGCCGCATGAATATCTCATTTGGAGAGAGAAAGACTAGTTGCGAAAAGCGCGACTGTTTCATGTGAAACATGCGGGCTACGCTCTGAACTGAAACTGGAGTTTTAGATATGACCGTCACCAGTACAGATATCACGGCCGGGCCCTATACCGGCAACGGTACGACTGACACCTACAACTACGACTGGACCATTCAGTCGAAAGACGAGGTGATCGTTTACGAGACCGATGACAGCGGCAACGTCACCACGCTGACGGTTGATACCAACTACACGGTAAACAATATCGGGGAGAGTGGCGGTGGCACCATCACCCGCGCCGCGGGGAACCTGCCGAGTGGCTACACCTGGTACATCGTCTCGAACTTCGAGCAGACCCAGGACACCAGCTTCTCGAGCCAGGGCGAGTTCGATCCCGGTGTTCACGAAAGCGCCTTTGACAAGTTGACCTACCTGGTCCAGCAGCTGCAGGAGATCGCCGACCGGTCCCTGACCCTGCCACAGTCAACGACCGGCGTCAGCGTCACGCTGCCAGAGCCGATCGCCGGCTACCTGGTCGGCTGGAATGACGATGCTACCGCCCTGGCCACGATCGCCTCGGACGCATCGGTGATCTATGTCGGGCCGTCGGCGCCAGACGAGACAGTGTTCGTTCTCTGGTACGACTCCACCAACGAGGTGCTGAAGTATTGGACCGGCTCGGCCTGGCAGGCGGCATCCGGCACCGACATCAGCGGCAAGGCCGATCGCGATACGGATGCTGTCGCCGGCAACCTGGCCGAGTTCGATGCCAACGGCCACCCGGTTGACTCAGGCATCGACTCCAGCGTAGTTGTGGTCGACTCCGACCTTACCGCCTACGCCCAACTGGCCAGCGCCAACTTCACGGCTCTGCAGGTCGGCGGTGAAGATGTCCTGACGACGTCGGACCAAGTCAGCGGTAAAACCATCTTCCCGGATGTCTCTACCTCTGTTTCAACGACGCTCCCATCGGGCACAGTCCCCAGCCTTTCAGAGGCGATCAGCGCGACCAAGACCATCGTCATTCCGACAAGAGGAGTTGGCACGCTTTGGATTAGTGATCTCTTCCTGGAGGCGACTACATCCAACGCAGTCACCGGCCCGCGCTTTACCATCGAAGTTGATGGAACTTGGTATGACCTGGAGGGCGAGGATGTTGATCTGAGGGAAACTGGAATAACAGTTACTTCCGCAACCGACCCCGCAAGAGCGCAAGGCCTTATTGGCCCAGACCTTATTGGTGCCGACAATATTGAGGTTCACGATTTGTATGTGGGTGTCATCGCATGGACGGTTCTAAACAAGCTGGACTCCATGCCATCTGGCTCGCGCACTGTTCGATTTGGAATCTATACCCCTGACACTGCGGATCCAGGAGTAATTCGATTCGACCTTGGGACTCCTAAAGTGGAGCTGATGATATGATTGATGAACTCAGGGCCTGCCGGCATTTCTATACCGGCGACGAGGTTCGCCGTTACCGTGACGGGCGTATCACTCGCAATGGTACTGATCTCAGCCGTGCCGAGATCGACGCAGCCGTTACCAACTTTCAACCAGTCTATGACGCCTGGGTAGCGGCGCGAGCTGCGGCAGAGGCAGCCAAGGTGCAGCGCGAGACGGACGCAGCGGCGATCAAGCAGGACAACGCGGTCAAGCAACTGATCAACGCCAGCCCGGACCAGATCGAGACCTGGATCACCAACAACGTGACCAACTTGGCCGAGGCCAAGGCGGTGCTGATCCGCCTGACCAAGGCCCTGAGTGCGGTAGCACGCGAGGCGTTCGTAGACGACTAACGCCACCTGGCTCTCAATGCTGCGCGAACCTCTGCTGGCAGCGTCGGTGCAATATCCTTGTCCTGGTGGGTCATCATGGTCCTCGACTTCTGATCAACTGCACAGGCCGTGCACTGCCTCTTATCGTTGCGCAGCTGCCCCTGGTTGACCGTCTCCTGGGCGCCGCAACTGCACTCGACCTGGTACCAGTGCTGCGGCTTCGCCAGGTGCTTCCCGGTGGCCGGGTTGTCGCATGAGTGTATGAGGTAGCGAAGCACTTTCAACTTGCCAAAGGTGTCGCCCTTCCTGAAGGCGGGGGTGGCTCTCATCCGGCCGCCGTATTCAATCTTGATGCTCATTCCCCCTCCCGTGCCCCGGCGATGGCAGCGTCGATTTCTTCTTCGGTAGCTTCGAGCCACCCCATGCGCACAGCCATGCGATACCGCTCAGCGTCTTTCAGCGATTGTTCGTAACCGCTGCGAGACATTTGTATTTCCAAATAGTTGACGCGTTTTCTCATCCGCTCGTTTTCTTCTTGAAGCCGGTCCTTCTCATCCCGCACATTATGCAGCACTGCAATCTCGCGGCGCTGCGCCTCTATCAGATCATCCTGCTCCCGGATGCGCCGTAGCAGTTGCTCACACTCGCGATACTTGCCTTCATACTCACTCATCACTCTGGTTTCCCGTCTAGTTTCCCGCAGTCGTAAGCGTATTGCTTCCAGTCGGCTAAGCATTTACGCGCTTCGCGCAAAGTCTTTGCTGCCTTTTGGTCTGCGTTCAAGATTGCCTCTAGTTCGGCGATCATGCTTTCCAGATTAAACCCCATCACCTTGCTCCTTTGTTGTTATGTCAACGTCGTTAAAGATCTCGGCGGCTGGGATGCGATCCGGATAGTCCAGGCACGACACACCCTGAATCTCAATAGGGAGGGTGTGCGGGCTGTAGATCTGGATCTCGCCAGTGAACTTGTTGAAGGCGATCATCAGGGTCAGTGTCTTGGTGACGATTAGCTTGATACACCGCCAGTTGCCGGCACGGTCTTCTTCCAGTGTGCGCAGCACCTCGGTCTCGGTGAACCCGTCCCGCAGAACAGCACAAACATGGGTCTCAGTCTGCTCGATAATCCTGCCGAGTGGCCACTCTTCGGCTATCATGCCGGGGTCATCGAACAGCGTACAAAGCTCTTTGTACTGTTCGTGGGTCAGGTACATGGCGTCACTCATCACCTTGCTCCCTCGCCGCGTCGATGGCGGCGTGTAGGTCTGCGTTGTCTGATTCGTTAAGCATCGAATCGTATGCTTCCCAAATACGCGGCCAGTGCTTGCGCCACCGCTCGGCGTCTTTGCGCAGCCGCTCGTTTTCCTCCTCAAGCTCCCGGATGCGCTTGTCTGATGCATCGCCGTTGACCCACTCGCCTTCTTCGTCCAGCCCCATGCGCCAGATTAGCTCGGGAGTATATCGTTCAAGGTCACTCATCTCATTTCCCCCATGTCATAGCCGACGATCTCGGGGTACTTGCCCCTGGTGTCGACCCGGATCCGCTCA
>Ga0180438_10010332_pt1 | contig 11467 bp, 11 predicted proteins | sample SS_ome_12_FD_132455 | JGI IMG/M metagenome (GOLD analysis project Ga0180438, IMG submission 132455) | Hypersaline lake sediment archaeal communities from the Salton Sea, California, USA - SS_3_D_2 metaG | ecosystem: Environmental > Aquatic > Non-marine Saline and Alkaline > Hypersaline >...
GCAAAATCAACTGAAGGCGCTACCAAGGAAGTCGCTGGAAAGGCAGGCAAGGGTGCCGCGTCTGATGGCGGTGGTAAAGGTGAAACTGCTGCCCGGTCGGCAAAATCAACTGAAGGCGCTGGCAAGCAAGATATTGGCAAAGCTGGCCAAAGAGCCACAAGCAAAGGTGGGCGCGCGGCCGAAGAGGCAATTGCCCATGGGAAAGAGGGGCTAAAGAAAGCTGCTGGAGAGGGAGGAAAGGGTGCTGCGTCCGATGGAGGTGGTGGTAAAGCTACTGAGCGCGTTGCAAACCGTTTAACTGAAGCATCAGATTTGAAAAAAGCCACCAAAGTGGCATCCAAAGGTCTCACGAATTCTCTAAAATCCTTGATCGGCGCTTTACCTGGCAAGGGCGTTACTGCTGGCATCATCGGTGTCGCTACTCTGGCTGCAGGCACTGCCCTTATCGTAAATGCCATTAATAGTCCCAAGAGTTCCACGTTGCCCGGGAATGTATCTGCTACAGAAGTTATTTCTTTAGAGACTCGTGGAGAAGATAGTGGCGATGTCTCCGACGAAGCAGAGCTTCCTACAGGTGGGGGCTCAAAAGAATCCGATTCGGGGGCATCCGTTGATCCAATCGCTATTCCCGATGTAAGCCAACTAACTTATAACGATGACACAACCGTTATCTGGTTCTTCGAAATGGTAAGTGACACTACTCCCGAATATCCTGAGTGCGGCGATGGTGCACCCTACAACGGGTGGATCCGAGATGTGACCTACCAGGATTCGAATTTCATCTCCAACACAGAGGAACATCCTTATATCATAGGCGCTTGGAATAGCGCTGGGGATGTACTTTTTCAAATCACTGGCGATGTGGAACACACAATAGATGGCTGTCCTGATCACACCGATCTTCAAGGCAAACGTACGGGTCAGATCATCGAAGGGACCTATTCTGGTCATGATTGTTCAAACTCCTGCATTTGGAGCGGCACTTTCCGGGTAACAATCGACGGCTAACCTTCACTCATCATTTTTAGAGTAATACAACTCAGTTGGTAGAAGAGCCTGGTGAACCGGGGCACCCTCCTTGATGGTATGAACCAATGGGATTTCATCTATCATCTAAGAGAGGTCCAAAGATGCCAAAGGATCATCAACTTTTAAGTCCCAGTTTGAAAGCTTTACACAAAAACCTGAAATCTGGGAATACTACCGCCCTGGATGATTTCTGGAATGAGATACTCCAACAAGGCACGCCCTTGGTTGAACCCATTGAGGGTGAAGAGAAGTATAGCTTCGTGACCTTCCTTTGGCGGTCTGATGAGATTCGTGGCGTTTCCGTCATCAGCCTGCTTACAAATCCCACCACCTACCCCATGAATCGATTGCTGGATACAGACCTTTGGTACATGACCTGCCGGGTACGCAAAGACGTTCGCACAACGTATCAATTTTCACCTATTGATCCAGCTCGAACCAAAGGGAGTGAAAATCCCTGGGCTCAGTGGCGTTCCGATCCGCACAATCCAAAAACTTTTGCCTTTTACACAGCGGATGAAGACCCAACAGGGATGAAATTAGAAAGATCCATTTTGGAATTGGAAAACGCCCCGGAACAACCCTGGATCGCTTTCCGAGAGAAAGTCCCCAGAGGAGAGATCACGCTCCACCATTTAACGAGCGAGATCCTCGGCAACGAACGGCGTGTCTGGGTTTATACCCCACCAGGATACCCTCATGACAGACAGAAAGCCTATGCGTTGCTCATTCTCTTCGATGGCTGGGGTTATTTACATCTCATGCCCACGCCCACAATCCTTGACAATTTGATATCTGCTGGTCGAATCCCACCCATGATCGCTGTATTCGTGGACAGTTTGAGCTTAGAGACACGATTGCGGGAACTTGTCTATCACGACCCCTTCAACGACTTTCTGATTAAAGAACTTTTACCCTGGATACAAGACCACTTCCAGGTCTCCTCTGATCGCAGACAAAACATCCTGGGCGGATCCAGCGCGGGCGGGTTGGCAGCCGTATATGCAGGGTTGAAGCAGCCAGAGACCTTTGGCAAACTACTATCTCAGTCAGGTGCTTTCAGGTTGGCACCTCCCGGGGAGGATGACTTTGGCTGGTTGGCTCGACAATTTATCGAGAGAGAGAAATTACCCTTGAGGTTTCATATCGACGTGGGTACTCTTGAGGAAAACAGTTTACGAGATCTTGGAGATGGTCCCAGTCTACTGGCTTCCACGCGACATATGCATGATGTCTTGCGAGGCATAGGTTATGAGGTAGACTATCATGAATTCAGCGGTGGGCATGATACCATTTGCTGGCAGGGAACGTTATCCAGGGGTTTACAATCCTTGCTCAATGAATCTCCCGGCTGATGGCATCTCGCTTCTATCATGCGATTCGTTTTCAACGACAAAGGCAAGGCGTGACCTATGACCCGAGCCCCTTTCCAGGTACTCGTTTTCCCCTATCGAAAAACCAACGACTTAACCTTTGAATACGCTATCTTGCGCAGGTCAGACGAAGGCTACTGGCATGTCGTGGCTGGCGGTGGTGAAAACCAAGAGACACCGCTCGAAGCTGCCAAGCGGGAAACCCTGGAAGAAACCGGCGTTCCTAAAGATTCGTACTTCTTTGAGCTTGACACTGTTTTCCCTGTACCTGTAACCATCTATCAGGATAGCCAAATTTGGGGTGAGGATCTGTATGTCATCCCATCCTATTGTTTTGGAGTCCTGGTTGAAAAAACAGAAATCGTCCTATCGGAAGAACATCTTGAATACAAATGGGTTACCTACGAGGAAGCTCAACAGCTATTACGGTACGAGAGTGACAAAATCGCACTCTGGGAGTTGGATAGGAAGATCAGAGGTCTGGGTCCACGCGATGAACCGGAGGATTGAGTGACCTTCACTTTTCAACTCTTCTTGATCTTGATGGGCATCGCCATTGCTATCCTAGGCATCTTATGGATCGTTGTTCCCATCTTCACCGGCTTACCTTGGATCCCGACACACCGACCCAGGATCCGAAAGGCTCTAGACCTCGCTCAGATTCAACCGGACGAGATCCTCTTCGACCTTGGTGCGGGGGATGGGAGGGTGTTGATCGATGCTGCGCGCGAGTATGGTGCACATGCCATAGGGATTGAAGTTAGCCCATCACACTGTTTAATTGCCTGGTCGCGAGCACTTTTTGCAGGTGTTCTTGATCGTGTATCCATCCGCTTTGGTAATTTCTACTCGCACAATCTGGCGGAAGCAGACGTTATCTACGCGTATTTAACCCCCAAGCATGCAACCCGATTACGCGCCCACTTAGAACAACAACTACGCCCAGGAACACGCGTGTTAACGATCTCGGCGGATATGGATGGTTGGGAACCCTCAGCATTTGATTCCAGCGACCTGATTTTCCTTTACCGGATGCCGCCTACTCCAGGTGGTTTAGAGACCTACCTGACGAAACGAGAATCTACCTCTGAAAGATAAATCTTTCGTAAAATAATTCCTTCCATACCACCTACGTGGCATTACAGATTACTTCCAATGCTTTTCCCAGGTTAAAAGTGATGGCATACTGTTTTATAGGATGGGTATATGTTGTGAGAACGTAAAGGAGTAGTGATGTCAGACAAGGATGTGGATACCAGTGCAGGTAAACATGTATTATCAGAGGGCAAAGCACTAGATCCCCAAGTCCAAGACATTGAACGCAGATCCGGGAAAGATCGACGTTCCGGGGAGGATCGAAGAAAAAACCAGGACGCCAATTTCAGTGGCCCTGAACAAAGAAGCGGTGAGGAACGACGCTCCTGGAGAGATAGGCGATCCAAGGCCCTCATGGTGTATACAGGGCCAGAGCGAAGATCGGGAACAGATCGCCGCTCTGGAAGAGATCGACGAACCAAAGCCATCATCGTTTACACGGGTCCTGAAAGAAGAAGTGGTGAAGAAAGACGATCTGGAAAAGACCGGAGGGAATCTTCCTAGCCTTAGTTCGGTGTTGAAAAGTCTTCGCATCCTTAAGAAAGTCCTAGGATGATTAAAAAGTCGGTAGTTCTTTCTTCATTTGTTGGTATTCAAATTAAGACCCTTTCAACCATTCGTAGGTAAATTTTCATCTTTCGAAGCACAAACCATTGAAATCTTGTTCCCAGTATCAAATTCACTACCACCTCTTTCTAAAGGGGAAGAGCTGTGAGGTTATGCGTTGAAATTCGAGACGACATTGACACATATCCCGAGACCCATAAAAGGAATCGTGGTTTGTTGCTTTATTTTGACATTCTTTATGGTCGGTTGCCAGAAATCACAAGGTCTTACACCGGGGATATCCTCAGCCGTACCCTTCTCACCTACTCCTTCACCCTCGCCTGTTAAGAAACCTCTTACCATATTGTTCATTGGTAACAGTTACACAGACTTGTACTTCAGCATTCCACAACTCTTTTCCGAGCTATCCAAGTCAGGGGGCCATGCTGTAGAAATCGATGTGTCTGCTCCTGGCGGATGGACCCTTGCGCAACATTCCGAATCTCAAAATACCGAAGACATAATTCGCTCCAAGAATTGGGATTATGTTGTTTTGCAGGAAAATGGTCGAATAGCATCCAATCAGAACACATGCATCGATGAAATTCTCCCAGTTGTAAAGCTTATTGATAAGAAAATCCCTGCCGAAGAAACCAAATTGATATTCTTTATGCAGTGGGCATGCCGGGATGGCACAAGTGCATGTGGCACACGAGACTTTGATGAGACTCAAGCTGAATTGCAATTCTGTTACGAGAATCTTGCAAATGAAATGCAGAGCTTATTAGCGCCCGTCGGAGTAGCTTGGGAAAAGGCAGTATCACAATATCCTGAACTCGATGTATGGCATGGGGATGGAATCCACGCATCGAACTTGGGCGCCTACCTGGGTGCTTGTGTCTTTTATTCCCTCCTTTACCAGGAAAGTCCAGTGGGTATACCCTACACCGAGAATCTGTCTGCGTATGAAGCACGATCGCTACAGGCCATCGCAGCCGAAACCGTTTTGGAAGATCCTTAAACTCGGTGCCTCTCTGAAAGGACTGCTTCCCGGAATACCATTCCCAATATTCAACCTAGGATCATGCAGTCCATAGATCATGTTACTTTAGGAACAAAATGCCATTCCCCATTGAAACCGCGCGACTCATCCTGCGAAAATACAATGATCGAGATCTCATGGATATCATGGAGTACTCCACAAGTTCAGACTTCTGGTTGTCGAGAAATCTGGACTGGCATCCACAGGAAGAAGACGCAAAGAAGTATTGGGAAACGCAACGTGATCTTCGATTCGAGGATGATCCCCAGTGGCTTTCCCTGGTTATTGAGCTTAAGGACCAAAGGAAAGTTATCGGAAATACCGGTCTTGGTGTTATAAAATCGGGAGAGTGTAAACAGGGCACGATCGGTTGGCTATTAGGAAGCGTGTATCAGGGAAAAGGATATGCCACAGAAGCTGCCAGGGGGTTGCTCTCTTTTGGTTTCAAGGAAATGAAACTACACCGGATCTCTGCTCGCACAGGGCTCGATAATACACGCTCATGGCGATTAATGGAGAGATTGGGTATGCGACGAGAAGCTCATTTCAGACAGAGCCATAGGGTGAAAGGCGAGTGACGAGACGAAGTGATCTACGCCATCCTGGCTGAAGAATGGAAAGAAGAGGCTATATAGATGGAATTTCGAGATACGGTCCTAAAAAGACGAATGGTACGGAACTTCTCCACCGAACCCGTTGATGACGACGCGGTGGATCGAATCCTGGATCTTGCCCGACGCGGCCCCAGCGCCGGATTCACTCAAGGCCAGGATTTTATCCTCATCACCGATCAAAAATTGAAGGAGGCCCTTGCAGATATCTGTGGCGAAGAAAAGTATGTGGCAGCCGGCTTCGACCCCTTCATCTCCAACGCACCCCTTTTAATCATTCCTTGCACCAACGAAGCAGCCTATCACAGGCGGTATCAAGCCCAAGATAAACTTCAAGAGGATGGAACCGAAATCCACTGGCCGGTGCCCTACTGGTTCATGGACGTCGGCTGTGCGGTCATGACCCTCTTGCTCGCAGTTGTCGATGAAGGTTTAGCAGCGGGTTTCGCAGGTGCCCTCGATCTAAAACCACTTCGAGATCTGCTCGGCATTCCCGAAGAAGTCACACCCGTTGGTGTGATCCCCATCGGACATCCCGCGAAGGATAAACCTTCACCCTCTCTCAAACGAGGTCGTCGACCGAAAAATGAATTAGTCCATAAAAATCAATGGTAGTGTGGAGCGAATCTACTTAAGCGTTACCTTCTGTCAAATCCTTAGTAGAATACGCTATCAAGAATCAATTCATTTTCAGGATCTCCAATGAAAGATTTCTATCAGCTCACCTCCCGAGGGCGTGCTCGTCGATTGCGCCAGATGGCTTTTCTCGCATTAGAAAAATATCCGCTGGTTGTAAAACGTGTTCGGTTGATTACAAATGAGACCAACTGTATCTTCAGAGTCGATGCGCAAAATGGTTCCAAGTACATTCTCCGGATCACAGATCCCCTTGGAGCTCACAGCGTGGAAGAGGTCCGCTCAGAAATGATGTGGTTGGCCGCTCTGCGACAGGACACCGATCTGGGGATCCCAGAACCCCTGCAGAAAGAAAATGGTGAATTTGTAGTAACCATCAAGATCGACGACGTACCAGAGCCAAGGCATTGTGCGGTATTCAGCTGGGTACCCGGTGTGGATTTGGTGGACCGGTTATCAACACAAAATATGTTTGCTTTGGGGGAATTAACCGCTTTCCTGCACAAACATGCTCAAAACTTCAAACCCGCGGACAATTTTCGTATCCGAAAGCTCGATAAGGTCTTCCCCTATTCAGACCCTGGTTTCCAACATGTTGAACCGATCGTGCTATTTGATAAAGAGAACCAACATCTTTTCCCTTCGGATGGGCTCGAACGTTTTCGATGGGCAACAGAACTTGTGCAAGAAGCCTTGGACAGCTTGTACGCCAACCCAAGCGCATTACGAGTGACGCATAATGACCTGCACCAATGGAACATCCGGGTCTATCGTGGCAAACTTTTCGCTCTAGATTTCGAGGACCTTGCTTGGGGTTACCCAGTTCAAGATATCGCTACAACCCTCTTCTACTTCCAGCGACACCAACAGCGCGAACAACTCATCCAAGCTTACAAGCAGGGGTATACCCGCATTCTTGAATGGCCAGAATCCTATCCGGGACAGATCGCGACCTTCATGGCCGGGCGTGGCATCATGCTTGCAAACTATCTCCTGTGTTCAAAAAATCCTGAGGACAAGGCATTTGCTCCAGAGTATCTCGCTCGAGTTGGAAATAGACTTGCGGCCTTTCTCGATGGATTGTAAAGGACAATCACAACCCTTCAAATCCAAGTCAGAACACAAATCCCCTTAAAAACAAAGTTCTCAGGGAATGAGTTAGTGGACATTACCATCTTATTCACCAGCGTCCTGATCGCGTCGCTTGCAACCTGTTTCGTTGGGGAATCTCTCCATCGGGATTTTTGTGCCGTGGAACTTTTTGGATGGATAAACCGTTCCGCGGGTCTACTTTCCGGGTAGGAAAAGATCCGACTTGGACCCACTGATCAATATGAACAATTCTGTATGAAACTTAGGGTTTCAAGATTAAACCATCCTTTTCCCCAGGAGATGCTCAATCCTCGGGCAATCCCCACAAGATGATCTTTCCAGAGTTGTCTCCGGAGGCGAAGAGTGTTCCTTCAGGATTCAAAGCAACCGCGGTAATTCTCTCCCCATGGCCCTGAAGTTCCCACAGAAGTACTGCATCTGCCACACGATAAACTTGAATTTTATTATCCTCCTCAACGCCTGCGAAAAGTAAATCTCCGCTTGGAGAAAATACCATGCTGATAACCAACATTTTTTCTTCGGTCGTCCTGATCCGCGATCCATCCGACATATCCCAAAAGATGATAGGAGAGATTGGATCACACCCACTCTCCTTAGGCCAACAGGATGAAGAGGCGGTAGCAACTACGGATCCATGAGGGGTAAGGGCAAGGGCGTGAATTCCACTGGGGCCGAGTAAAGTCCACAGCAACTCGCCTCCATCCACCAACCAAACACGCGCTCTGGTTTCAGCCGAGGAGGCTGCGATCATGCCACCATCCGAAGAGAAGAAGACATGTCTTAGCTGCTGAATGGGCTCATCGAGACGATGCAAAACCTCACCACTTTGCACGTCCCATAAAATGACCCGTCGATCTTCACCACCTGAAACCAGAAGTCGGCTATCTGGGGAGAAGGACACCGTGTTGACAAAACTCTCATGCCCATCAAGCTTCTTAAATATAGACCAATCGTTGACATTCCAGATCAGGATGGAATTATCCTGTGACCCTGTCGCCAAGAACTTTCCATCTAGAGAGAACGCTGCACATAGGATGCGAGCGCTGTGACCCGTCAAGGCCACCTCCAAGGATCCATCCTCGACCCTCCAGATTTTAAGATCCTCATATCCTGCAGCTCCTGCGAGCAGGGTCCCATCTGCCGAAAAGGTCAAACTTTTAATCCAACCATAGTCTTGCTGAATGGTGAGCTGAGGTGTTAGCCGATTAACGTTTTCCAAACCTATCTCGAGTTGTGGCTTAGATGTAGGGATAGGAATAGGAGTATTCGTGGGTTCTTCTGTTGGGATTGGAGTTTCAGTAGCCTCCATTTTTGTCGGTGAGGGTTCAACCCTATCCACAACAGTGGGAGATTCAGAGGAAGGAGCACAACTAGCACAAAATTGGATTAGCACTAAAATTATTGTCACAGATCTGATCCATGGACGCTTCACGCTGAATTTTCCTTTTTATTCATATTCTGGAAATATTTCTGATGATACCATGGACAATGGAGTAATTTGAAACATCTAATAGTCCTGTGTCGCCGTTTTATCTGTATGGGTCCAGGTTCGATTTGAAAGTGTAGGTCAGATCATCATGCAAAGGGAGAATTTTCCATTACGAAGCTACTTCCGAACAGCGGCGCTATGGGCAGCGGGGGGGAGTGTTGGTGGTATTGGAATTGGATTCATACTGGTAGCCCTACATGGCTTTTCGATCGTTTCCCTTTCCTTTTGGTTCAGTGTGGGTATTCTTATTGGCGCCGTTGCTGGATTTCTCAGTTTTTTCTTATACGGCATGGGTTACAGAGTTATAAAAAAACGGCATACACCTCATCTACTCCACGAATCCAGGGGTAACTGAAACACCCCTTTTTTTTCAATCAGAATACCACAGCCAAATTGTTCCTCCCTTTCCCTTCCAATTGAATATAGATTCCTTTTCCCACAAGGTTCTTTTGTGGAGTCCTGCACCTTCTCCCGTAGTTGGATTACAAGTAGATCCATATTTAATGCTAGACTCCATCGATCCTGAAGTCTGTAAAATGAATGAGAGGAGAAGCTTGGATGATCAGAGCGGTGGAACTCTATACCTTCCTGGAATACTGCAACAACAGCTCCCTGGAAAAAGAGGTCTTGGAGTGCGGCGCCGGAACAAGCCCGGACATGGAACCTCTTTTGGTTCGCTTTTTCGATTATGGCTATGATACCCATGGCATTGAAATCTCGGATGAGCGTCTACTGGCAGCTCAAGATTATTGTACGGAAAACGAATTGGATCTGGATATCCGCAAAGGAGACATGCGTAAAATTCCCTTTGCAGATGAAAGCATGAGTTTCATCTTTTCCTACAACACCATTTTTCACATGACAAAGCAGGATATCGGTATTGCGATGGCAGAGATCCATCGAGTGTTAAAAACCAACGGCCTTTGTTTTGTGAATTTCCTATCTGTGGATAGCCAAAGATTCGGACAGGGAGTACAGATAGGGGATGGCGAATTCCAAGAGGAACAAGAGGGCATGGAGTTCATGCACTCTTATTTCAACGATGACGAACCAGACCCTTATTTTGCTGACTTTGCGGTGTTACATAAGGAAAAGAGGATCCGAGATCAGTTGATCAGCGGCGAGAGAAATGTACGCGCATACATTGATTACATTGCCATGAAGAAGTAAGCTATCCTTCATGCTGGTGCTTGGATGGGAAAGAACACATGGATGAAAAGTTCTGGTCTGCGGTGGATGCGCTACTCGCGAAATCCGAAATCGTGATCGATCGCCCTAAGGGTTCCATGCACCCTCGTCACTCAGCGGTGGTGTATCCAATGGATTATGGGTATTTGGTCGGTACCCATTCGAGGGATCAAGCTGGAATTGATCTATGGATCGGAAGTCTGGAAGAACGAAGAGTTACCGGCATCCTATGTACGATCGATTTGGATAAAGGAGATGCAGAGATAAAGGTTCTCCTGGGCTGCACGGATGATGAAGCAAGGGAAACCTTGGCATTTCATAACCGGGGGGAACAATCAGGGATACTCATTATGCGGGAAAATCCCTAATCAACACAAACGTAGGGATCGTCCTAATCCATGATCCGCGTAGGGGCGTTCAATTGAACGCCCCTACGACGCCATCGCTAAATCGTTAGCAAGAACACAGTCATTATCCCCATGTTGACAACAAATTCTCAAAAATTTCTCCTAAGAAGGGGTCTCTTTCCATCATTGTAAGAACATTAATAGATTCAGTTACGAGAAAATGTCGTCAAAATGGGCGAAATGATTTTGGATGACAACGTAGTTTTTACGATCGAATCATCAGAAACGAAAAGGAACTGGATCGTATTAGAAAATATATCGTGGATAACCCGCTGAAATGGGAATTGGATCCCTATCATCCGAGAAGACATTCGCAAAATCAATCCATTTAATAAAACATTTGGGGGATAGAAATGAGCGACAAGGGTGAAGTTCATCGCAGATCGACTCGGTTACCAGGATATGACTACGCCCAGCCAGGGGAATATTTCGTGACCATTTGCACGCAGGATCGAACATTATTCTTTGAGGATAAACCGATTCGCTAGTTCGTAGAATCGTGTTGGTTAGAGATACCTGACCATTTCCCAGGCGTGGATTTAGACCAATGGGTGACCATGCCCAATCATTTGCACGGGATTATCCTAATCCATGATCCGCGTAAATTCTCTAAAGAAACACCATTAAGTGTGGAGACGCACTGCTAGTACGTCTAAGGGGCGGCTTCTGAGCCGCCCCTGACCATCTTCAAGAATTTAAACTTATGGCTTCCATACCTGGTAATCGAAGGTCATCCCGCCACTGTTGAAGGAGGTTACCCGGAACCAGCCATAAACGGTATCGCTGCCATAATCCGTCCTGAAACACGCATAATAATCAGGTTGCTGGTTGAGGTAATGATATCCATCCAAGTAAGTAGAATACGCTTCGCAATCCGCTTTGGAAGGAGCATCACTGTCATAATAAATGGCGAAGGCTAACTCGGTGTCGTTGAGCGA
>Ga0180438_10010334_pt1 | contig 11467 bp, 7 predicted proteins | sample SS_ome_12_FD_132455 | JGI IMG/M metagenome (GOLD analysis project Ga0180438, IMG submission 132455) | Hypersaline lake sediment archaeal communities from the Salton Sea, California, USA - SS_3_D_2 metaG | ecosystem: Environmental > Aquatic > Non-marine Saline and Alkaline > Hypersaline >...
AACAGTCCTAAGATAATGTGGCACAGATTTTATCCCATCAGGTTGCCACAAACGTGGAATAATAAGCAGACATAAGATACCATAGATAACCATATCAAGAAAAAATATAAGAAAGCGCGAAGTAAGACCAAAATATATTACAGAAATAAGGCCATTAATCCAAGAAACTAAGTAAGATGTAGCCCAGAATGATAAGAAAACAACTAGGATTAAAAGATATCCTCTCCTCTTTTCTGAGTCCGATACATCTTTGTGGTTTAGCTCCATATACTTTCCTATAAATATCTATTAATTATTAATTTAAATACTTAGCTTTTAAATATCTTGAAGTTCGATGCACCATTTTCATGTATAGGAACACTCCTTTATTGAAACAGAGAAAAGTTTTGATCCAAAAATTTTAGCAATTCATGATAAAAATCATTTGTAATGTCTTTTCCCTTTATCATATCAAGTACCTTATATAATGGTTTTAATTGTGGCTTATTCTCTAAATATTGATTATCCCCAGAAAGTACTGAATGAAGATAGACCGATATCCCTATAGATAATAAGGCTTGACCATTCAGAATTTTGTCACTATCGTTTTGTATCGCCCTTTTTATAGAAGAAATTTCATCATTTAAATCTACCTTTTCTGTAATCCTAGGATAATATGATAATTTTATGAGATTTCTCATAATTCTAATAATCGGCTCATTATATTTCGTTAGAAAATCATAATCTAGTTCTCCATGAAGAATTTCTTTTTTATTTTTATAATGTGGCATTTCAAATTCCAAACCTAATTCAATCTTCGTGAGAGCCACAAGAAATTCAGTTAATTTATTCGCATAACAATGAGTAATAAGATTTAAGGAGGAGCCAGCTCGAGCATAAATATAATCAAGCAATGCCATTCTCGGATCATTCGTTAACAATATAAAACAAGAAAGATCAGGATATACAAATGACCTACTAAATTTATGATCCAAATTAATTTCTTCCTGTCTATCAAGATAAATTGTCCCTTCTGCATTTCTCATTATAGCCAACGAAGATGATGTTATCAATTTGTTATGCTTTAGTTCAAATGAAAAATTTTTCATATTAAGATGATTCTCAAATTTCTTGATATCATTAATAAGCTCCAATGGGATAATAATTATTGGTTTGTCGTTTAAATTAATATCAGGAAGAATTTCATTAAATAAGTCTCTATACTCTAAGGGCATAGAAAAATAATCTTGATAAAAAGGATCTTCGTAAAAATCTCTTGGGAGATCCTTTAAAGAGCTCAAAATTTCAGTAATTTCTGCTTTCATTTTACTTATTTCTTCTTGTTTATTTGTTCTCTCATATACTTCAGTAAGTTCTTCAAGAATACTTGCCATTGTTTTGTAAAAATCAAGTTTTTCTGCGATATATACCGCATTTCGATAATTTTGGATTGATGAATCATAATTGCCTTTCTTATATTGTTCCTCTCCATTCTGCTTGAAAATTTCAATTAAATCCACTAAAATATTATTTATCTCGATATAGATACGATTGAGGAAACTAATTTCCTCTAAAATAATAGAATAAACATTAAACCTAAAAAGACGTCTGGTTATAGGTTTGAATCCTTGATCTGGAGCTTTATGGAAAAAATCATAATACTTTCTCTCTTTAGAATTAGCAGAAGAATGAAATTTACCCCCATATAAGATGGTATTAATATAATCTTTATGGTAGTATAAATCTAACTTTTCTCCATTTACTGTTATTTTAAGAACAATTGGGGGTTTCTTATCAAGTAAATCTTCAAATTGGGTAATCAAATGTTCAATGTTTTTTCTCTGAGTCCTAAATTCATCGGGTATTTGGTGAATAACATTTTTTTTCAAGTAATTAATGGAAGTTATATCTTTTTTTAAATGAAACTGTCTAAAATGTAGAACAAAAGCATCAAAGATCTCCTCAGGAGGTTCATTGAGAGAGACCTTCCCACTTTTTAATTGAGGATAAGCAACTTGATGGAACCTTAAACCTCCTTGAGTAAGAAAAAATGAATTAAATTTAGTTTTCATAATCAATCGAAACTTATTATGGAAAGCTATTAAGCTATCAAGAGCTTTCTTTTGAAAATTAATTTTCAACATTATTTATAAAGTAGATAGTACTACATGGATTGTTATCAAGCTATGAGTATGGTCTAATACACTTAAATCTAGTTATTGGTTTATTAATATAAGAAATGTATCAAATCATATACTTAAATAAACAGTCTGCAAAAGTTTACTAAGATATTTATTATGAATAAATAATAATTTCAACCATAGATCATACCCTAGTCAATAAAAGAGGAGATAGAGAAATGTTTAAAGAAAAATATTATATAAAAGCAAGAAATTGGTTTGATAAAGCTAAAAAGACCGAAGATCCTTGGTTTCAATTTGTTCTGTTATATATTAGTTATGAAATTATGTGGAAAATTTTAAAATTAAAAAAATATGAATTGAATAACAATGATTGGATAGCCGAGAAAGCTCTAGATCTATCAATTGTGAGATACGGTTTTGATTGGATTGATAGTAATCAGCGATCGTTTTGGACTGAAAGAAGAAGAAAAATTTACTTATGGGCAACTTATGGCCCTGATGTTAGTAATGGCGTCGTTTGGGAGAGTAGGAGTGGTCAGACAGTAAGTAGTAAGGGCGACGTCGCCTATCATATCGCAAGATTTGATCCCGCTTCGGGTGCTTTAGTGAGATGTCCTTCAGGAGGAACTGCAAATAAATATGCTCTTGAGGCTGTGAGAGCTATAAAGGATGGAGATTGTGATTTAGCCGCAGTGTTAATGGGTTGGATTTCGCATTATATCTCTGATTTGTCTTGTTTTCCTCATGTATGGGAAGGCTGGTTCATGGATCCCGATCACGCTAAATTTGAAAGTAAGATATCTGAAAGAACCGACTCTTGTCTAGGGGTGGGTAGGCCGTCAGCTGAGGCTCCTTATAATGATGCCTATATGTATGAGTGCTTTCGTGTGTATGCAAGCCCCCTCTTTGTTGTATGTGATGAGACACCCGAGGAGCTTGCTATAAAGCTTGCGTATGATACTCATTTTAATCCACCTTTAGAGGATCCATATGGGGAGGGTATTTATACCGCTGAGTGGATGGTTGACAATTTTGATAGAATTACTTGGACGGATGGAGGGTCGAGACATGACACAATAGCAGACCAGCATGCTGTTTGGACTGAGTGGGGCTTACATAAAAACGATGAACTTAAATTGGTTTGGTATCACTTTATGAAGCGAGTGGAGGAAAGTCTTAATTTAGCAATACAACATGTTGCAAGTGCGCTTAGTTGGATAATTGATGAAGTCGATGTGTATCAATGCAAGGGTGGAAACTCAGTAGAATCTGCTAACAATAGTCTAGTGAAGCATTTGGTGCTTTACTCACTTATGAGTTTGGCTTACTGGGCGGGACTCGTGGCATCCATGTATGCACTTCAGGTTACAGCCTTTTCTAAGATTAAATTGTAGCCATTTGGGGTCAGATTTGTTACTTTAAGTTTTTCTCCTCAGAGCGCATCTGCGTCCTGCTTTGTATTTTACCGTCCTGCTATGGGTTTTATCGCAAATTATTTAGATGTAGTCAGGCCAATTAAGGTTACTCTTATAGTGGATTAATGTATTTACCCCCTTTTTTTTGTAGAATTCCTCGAGTTCCCTTATCTCCTTATCAGAGACCTTTATATTATGGAGTATTATACTATAGCAAGAAAGACTTTTTAACCCCTCTAAAGATTCTAGAGGATTTCTTGAGAGTGATAGTTCAGTTAACTTTGGAAGCTTTACGGCACTCCTAACTTTCTTAATTTTATTATCATCCAGATTTAAATAAATTAAGGTCCTTAAATTATCTAAATTCTTAATTTCGGTAATTAAATTCTCATCTAACACAAGCATGGTTAAATTTTTAAGGTTTTCTAAGCCCTTTATCTCCGTTATTTGATTGCCAATTAAATCTAAATGTTTTAAGTTATTAAGATGCTCTAAGCCCTTTATTTCTGTGATATTATTGAAATTCAGAATTAAGGTTTCTAAATTTCTCAGGTTATCCAATCCCTTGATTTCTTGGATGTGATTATATGAAAAATCTAAATATGTTAAATTTTCGAGAAACTCCAAGCCTTGAATTTCTTTAATTAAATTTCCTCCTTGTAGATGTGAGTCTCCAAGCTTCAACTCACGAAGACCTTTTAACCCTTCCAATCCTTTAAGTTCTATAATTTTATTACTTACTAAGTTTAATTCATACAATTTACTAAGGTCATCTAAACCTCTGATCTCTGATATGTTATTACTTAATAGATCAAGTTCCTCTAAATTAACTAAATTTTCAAATCCACCTGTGTGAGTTAGTCCACATCCCCAAGCTTTAATACCTCGTAATTTTGTCAGATTATCCAACTCTGTTATTTCTTTCAAAGGATTTCCACTGACATCAAGACCAATTAGATTAACACAATCCCTTAATCCTTCCACATCACCTAAATCCTCGATATTAGAACACGATAGATCTAAACAATCAAGCACAATGGGAATCTTTTCTCCCTTATAAACCACAAACTCATTTGGATTCACTTTTATTCAAATCTCTTTACTTTAGTTTGTCATTAAATATAATAAATTTATTCTATTTAACTATTCTCCCCCACATTATTTTGTAAAACTAATCTCTGGTCATAAAATAATTAATTTAGTTTTAGGAGTGACTTTATATAAATACCCCTAATAGAATGAGAATAGACGCATCAATTGCCTATTCTAAGAACGACTACGATATATAATAGTATGGATACTATTATTAATCATCGGATTTTATTTAAATAAGTTAGATACTATTCTTGTATAAAAATTTGCGATTTATAAAAAATCGTATTTCAAAAAAAAAAATAGAAAAAGATTATTATGTATCATCTAGACGGAACGGATATTTTAGATGCAAAATACTATCGAAAAACGTTCAGTGTTTGTCCTGAGTGCTTGAATCGTATTCCCGCAGAAGTTAAGGAAGCTGATGATGGAAAGGTCTACATGTATAAAACTTGCAAAGAACATGGTGATTTTAAAGATCTAATTAGTTCTTCAGCGAAGTATTATAAATGGACTCATTATGCGAAAAAGGATAAAGACGGAAAAGTAGTATGGCAATTCCAGAAGAATGGGGAAGCAAATCCTCCTGATTGTATTGGAGAGGATCCACGTGGATGCCCCTATAATTGCGGTCTATGTCAAGAACATCTATCTACATGCTCACTTGCCCTCATTGATCTTACAAATCGCTGCAATTTTAATTGTAACTTTTGTTATGCTAATGTTGAAAAAGCAGGGTATTTGATTGAACCATCACTGGAAGAAATCGAGCGAATCATGGATCACTTTCGAAATAAACCGATACCAGCTGTAGCTATTATGTTTACGGGAGGAGAGCCAACAGTTCGTAAAGATTTTCCAGAAATTTGTAAAATGGCTAAAGATAAAGGTTTTATGGAAGTTATTGTTGCTACAAATGGATATGGCTTCCAAAAGAAGAATGGAGGTCTAGAATGGACTAAAAAAGTTTATGAAATGGGGCTTGATACACTCTATTTACAATTTGACGGAATTAACAACGCAACTTATGAAAAAACCCGTGGAATTAAGAATTTAATGCCCTATAAAATGCGTGTAATCGAGAATTGTAGGAAAGCAGGGCTTTCTTCAATTAATCTTGTAGCCACCATTGCTCGTGGAGTTACGGACATAGAAGTAGGAAATATTATTCAATTTGCTCTCGATAATATTGATGTAGTCAGAGGGATTACCTTTCAACCAGTCTCTCTCTGCGGAAGGATTAGCGCTGAGGACATGAATGAACTCAGAATTACTAATGCGGATGTGATACAAGAGATTGATAATCAAACTAGTGGAAAAATTGGCATCGAAAACTCGTGGTACCCTTTAACTACCATCGTGGAGTTTGGCCGAGTCATCGCCTACTTAGCTGATGTTGAACCAATTGAGTTCACCTGCCATCCAGACTGTGGCTTCGCAACTTATCTAGTAGTAGATCCCGATACAAATGAAATGGTACCAATTATGGACTATTTTGACCCATTAAAGGTTATAGATTTTGCTAACCGATTCTGGGAAAAAATAAAACACAAGGAAAAACAACCCATCAAATTCTTTGAAAATTTAATGGGTGATGCGGGAAAAACTTTAGATCAAGGCTTAAACCTTTTAGATAAGAACCAACTTAAAGCCAGATTCTTACTTGGAGTTTTACAGTATATGAAGAAACCGGGAAAATTAATGGAATTATTCAGTAGACTACTGATGAGTGGAGATTGGGAAAGTATCAGCTCATTTACACACGGTACATTACTTCTATCATCGATGCATTTCCAGGATGCCTATAATATGGATATAGAGAGAACCAGACGATGCATTGTTCATTTTGGCGTAGCCATGCCTGATGGGAGTGTAAGAGAGCTTCCATTTTGTACGATGAATACCCTCCATCGACCACATATCGAAAAACAAGTGGCAAAGAAACTAACTCAAAAGGTAAAGGAAGAATTTGATACGAGTCTTGGTCAAGCACGGAAAGATATTGAGCGTGAACTTCAACCGGAAGTAGCACAGAATGGTGGTATTGATAAAAATGAATTAGGTACGGAGGGTGGTGAGGAATAAATGCCAGAAGAGGTCATTGAAACCAAGGATGGATTAAAGCTACGCAAGTTAGTAGAACTCAAAACTACCACCGCAGAAGAGTATCAAAAAGCAATGCTCGATCGAGTAGAATATTTCAAACAGAAAAATCAGGAGAAGAGCCAATTTAATAGTTTCATTCAAAATACAGTGGTTAAAACTTTTGGCACGATTTTAGATTTAAAAACCAAGGTCGACGAAAGCCTCGGCGAGGAAAACCTCAAAAAAGTCCATGAAGTGTTGGATAGCCTATTACTCTTTGGACTTTAATTTAATTACTCGATTTTTATCTTTTATTTTTAAATTTATCATTTTTTAACTGGATTTTTCGGTTTTTTTTAAAGAATCTGGATTCGCAACATATTTAGTAGCAGAGAGATACTATAAGTTACGATTTTATCTTTTAAAAGCAAAATTTTTCTGTAGATATTTTTATAAGTGTAAAACCAATACTTCTATATTTATTTAAATCATAATCGCAAGATTTAAAGGATTTTTGTTAATGTAGATCTTGGAATATGGTGATATAAAATGAAATTAAAAGTAAAGTTATATGGAACGTTAAAGGAAAAAGTAAAGAGTTCGGTTTTAAGTGGAGAGGATTCAGAGAGATTGAGTGTTAATGGTAAAGAAACCTTTCGAGTATCTGATGCATTGGATGTACTGGGTATTTCTGAGTCAGAAATTAGTCATATTTTTGTGAATAACCGATATTGTGGTATTGCTAAAGAAGTTAAGGATGGTGATCGTATTGGACTCTTTCCAAAAAATATGGCAATTATGTTTGCCGAAATCCCTAGGATCAACGCGATTTATGTTACGGTAAAGCTTTTTGCGAATTTGAGAGACTATGGGCCATCTAAATCACTAGTGGATGTTCCAGAGGGGAGTACTGTTAAATTACTTATTAGAAAGTTTAATATTCCAAAAAAAGAAGGAAAATTGATTACACTGATTAACGGACAACCTTGCCACGAACATGATTGTGTACTACATGATGGCGATATTATTGCAATCTTTCCTCCCATTGGTGGGGGTTAAATCGATATTATGCTTTTAAATTAAAAAAGATAATATTTTGGAAAGCTATTTTTAAGATTATAATTTAGTTTAAGTTAAGATGGTCTATAATATATTCACCATTCCAGTAACTCTCTTTTTTATTGCGAATGGATTTACTCAACTATATTATGGATTTAAATTAAAGCGTAAATTCCCCGAAGATCATAATTTCTTAAACACAATAGCTATTTATATCCTATGGATTATTGCAGGAGTGCTTTATCCCATTTTTTTTGAGAGGGATTTTTTTAATATTAGATATTTTGAATGGCTTTCAATGACGATTATTTGTATCTATGCCCCCCTTCTCATAATAAGTATTTTATTAATTGAATATTTGTTTGTGATTAAACCTAATCCGGAAAAAAGGGAGGAGAGAAACATCGAAAAATTTTTTAGCTCATTTAATGATTCTAACGAAGATTTCTGTAAAAATGGAGGGCATTCTTTCAATACAGATTTACATAGAAAAATTTTTCATTTATTACCCGCTGTATTGATTATTTTTTTATGGTTATTTGCAATCTACATTTGGGAAGGTATCTGGAACGCAAATTTATTCTGGGGGATAACTGGTTTAGAATACGGTATCTTTTTGATTTTAACGGTTGGATATGCAGCTATTTTTATTTTTGCTGCGTTAGATTACGTACGATTATCGTTCATATTTGAAAAGAGAAGTATATTCTATCTTATGCCGCAAAATGTTTCAAATTTACTCTTAAAGACTTTAAAAAAAAAAGAGAATTTTGAGTTTACCAAACCTGTAGCTTTAATTTTGTCTCTGGTTCCTATATTTTTCTGGGCTCCTTTTAGTATCTTTAGCGCTACCGCTTTAATTGCAAGCTTAGGTGATGGTGCCGCTTCACTCATAGGTTTACGTTTCGGAAAGTCTCATTTTCCAAAGGATAGTTCAAAAACAATTACTGGATATATTAGTGGTTTTTTAGTTTCTTTTGGAGCAACTGTATTAGCATTTTGGCTCTTTGAACCATCGACTGGAATAGTAAAGATCTTCATAATTGCTTTTGGAGGGGCATTAGGATTTCTTTTAGTTGATCTTTCGAGTCTAAATCTTGATGATAATATCCTAAATCCAATAGTAAGTTCCTTAATTATGATCCTAATCTATGTAATTATTTAAGCTTAAAATACGATTTTTAGTTTTAAATTCAAAAGAAGGAATCCATCTTTTTTATGCCTTTAATTTCTTCAAATGTAATCCCGAGTGCATCTAATACTTGCTCTAAAGCTGATCTAAGTAATTCTTTATATTTCGGAATATCAATATCTTGAAGTTTAGCAATTTCTATTGCCTTTGCCCCAACACTGTCTTTACTTTTGATTAATCGTATAGTTTCTCCTTTTTGAAATTCTCTCCCGGTTATATTTTGAAGTTCAACTGCAGCTCTTACATGTTGAGGAATAGTTTTATTGTAGTTGCTAATTTTTTTCTGCATAGAAATATTGATAGCATAATCCTCTAAAGAAAATGCATCTGGTTTACCAATTTTTTTCAAATTTTCTCTTACAATTTGTATAATTCGCTGTTTTGCATCCATGAATTCTTTATCATTGGTTATTTCTTTTAGAATCTTGAGTAACTGATTAAAAACCTTCTTAATAAAATCCGGAGTATTCTTCTTTTTCGCTAGTAAGCCTTTAATATCAACAAATTTAGTATCTTTATAGATTCCAACGTAATTTTTTTTCCTTTGAGAGAGTGCTAAAAATTGGTAGGTTTTTTCCTCTTCTAAGTCTAGATCCAATTCTTTTTTGCTCCATTCAGATATATCTTGTAATTGTTCTCCTGTGGGATTAGCGAGAAATACCGAATCAGTGTCTCCATAGAGAACTTGTACCCCAATATCTTCAGCTTTTCTTATGGTTTGTTTGATAGAATATTGTCCAATCCCTGTAGTACTTTCTGCTACGGGTAAACAAAAGAGGGGAAAGTTTTGACTTCCAAAGACACCATAAGAACCGTTAATAAATACTTTAAGAGCTTGTTGAATGGTCATATAATAACTTCGCTGCTTCTCGGATAAAGATTTATCACTTGATTTCGGTTTGAAGTATTTTACTCTAATATCACGAAAGAAACCAACAACATAAGCAAAAATACCCATTTTCTGAGTACAAATATGGTATGGTGTACCCTTTACCAGATTATCTTTATCTTCTTTATGTGGACATAGCACAGTTTCATAAGAAAGATTATATTCCTTTATAATAGAAGGATATAGCGAAGCAAAATCCATAACTACTACGTCAAAATGAATACCGGGAACAGGCGGAATTACATATGCGCCTTGAAATTTCTCATCATTTGCTTTTGACATCATTAATCCCCCTTTTTTCAGCTCAGATATTTCAGATCTACGTGGGATTAACAAGTTTTTTCTACGGTGTTCAAAATAAAATATATTTTGGATCCATGTTGATATCTGTCTTCTGATCATCTCGTGAATCGGCATTTTAGTTATGCGACAAAGAAGAATTATTAAATTCCAAACGAGTGAGTTATTGAATTGAGTCAACTCCAAAGTTAAGATTGAATCCTTCAAATTATACCATGAGAGAATTCCATATTTCATTTCATGGATTTCTTCTTCATGTTCATATTTTTTCTTTCCAAGTAATGCAGCACTTATCGCATTCAAAGAGGCGCTACGATATGCTCCACTAAAAGCATAGCCCGAAATGCTCCGATTAAAAAAGAAATTGAATACATCAATATGAATTCCTTTTCTTAAATCGCACTCAGCTTTAGATAAGATACCAAATCCTCTTTTGACTTGTATTGGATTTAGATCTTTATCAATTTTCAACTTATCTGCTCGATGATACATATAGTTAAGATCAAAATTATCTCCATTAAATGTAATAACAACGGGATAATTCCATAATATTCGAAATGTTTCAATTAAGAGATCCTTTTCGGACGTGAAAAAGTAGATCTTTGCATCTGGTGGAAAGTTTTTATGGAGTTTTTTAAACGTAAAACCCTCCCTTTCTAATACATACACTAATTTCAATCCATCTGTTGAGACAAATGAGACGCTAATGATTTCTTGTTTAGCTAATTTTGGATCGGGTATGCGATAATCATGTTCTCCCATATTAACTTCAATATCCATTGCAACACGCTTCACATCGGGAATAGGAGTTAAAAATATGTCTAAAAACTTTTCTGCAAATTCCTTGATCTCAGGATCTTCATCAGCAAAAATCTCACGTAATTCTCCAGCTAACTTTTTTGAATCAGCATTTATCTCCTCGTAATTAATTTTTTGAATCTTACCACTGCGAATCGAGTAGATTAATCCAGGAACTAATTGACGATCAAATATATAATTGAGATGATATCTAATATCTGCTTCCCAGGCGTTAAGATTATTTCTCTCTAGAATACTACGGATATTTGTCCCTGAACCTCCAATATCTGAAGGAGTCTTTCCATAAATCTTAGTCAAAGCGATCTCTTTATCGCTTAAAAGATCGAGACGTGAAATAGATTCAAATCTTTTAAATCCTTTATACTCTGGAAGTTTTTTCTCGATTTTTGTACTACCAATCTCTTCTACGAATCTCAGATTTTCTAATATATTGATGTCTGTTTCTTTACTTAAGCAATAAGGTTCATGATTTGTAGTATCAATCCAAATT
>Ga0180438_10010335_pt1 | contig 11467 bp, 13 predicted proteins | sample SS_ome_12_FD_132455 | JGI IMG/M metagenome (GOLD analysis project Ga0180438, IMG submission 132455) | Hypersaline lake sediment archaeal communities from the Salton Sea, California, USA - SS_3_D_2 metaG | ecosystem: Environmental > Aquatic > Non-marine Saline and Alkaline > Hypersaline >...
AGGGCCGGAGGCTTTACGCTCTCTCGGTTGGCAGTTTCTGCCTGGAAAGGGGCACTGTTTCTGGGGCCGCGGGCAGGGGGCTCAGCGTTCCTCGAATTATCCGCCGTTTCCAGTTGCACCACCAGTAAAGCTCTACCAAGCAGGCGCAAGCAGCCCATTCGGGTAACCGAAGAGGAGGTTATCAGGTGTGAAGTTGTCCAGGACAGATAAGCCTCAAGCGGAGAGCGATATCGTTCCTGGAGGAGGGAGCCGGTTCATACGTCCACTGAAACGAACTTCCTCAATGGCTTGGCCGATACCCAGACGGTCGAGTTCACGGCGAATGAAGGCCGTACGCGAAAGCCCCAGCAGCCTGGCAACACGGTACTGGCGGGCCCAGTCAGCCAGGCTGCGAGCAATGGCATCGGGGTCAGAGTGCCGGTCAGCTTCGCCGGTGGTCAGCACATGCCAGACAAAGACCAGCAGCATGCGGGCGATGGCGACGATGGCTCTGGCCCGCCCCCGCCGCTCAGCGATGGCCTCAAACTTAGCTTTCCAGTAATCGCTAAACTGAATGACCACCCATGCGGCCTCAATCATAGTGGTGCGCAGTTCTTTGCGGCCGGATTTGGTGATGCCACCGCTACGGTGAACATCCCCTGAGCTATGGATACGAACGCCCAGGCCGCTGTAGCCGACCAGTTTCTTGGGACTGGGGAAACGGCTGATATCGCCGATGGCGCTCAACAAGGTCATGGCACTCAGCATGCCAATCCCGGTCAGTTGCACCAGGCAGGTCACCTGAGCACACCATTGCTCACTGACGCTCAGCCGGGCCAGTTCATCCTCAACCTCGTTGATAGCTGCTGAGAACTGGTCGAGCAAGGCCAGGTTCTGACGGGCAATCAGTTGGCCACTGGCAGGTAGTGTGACGTCTTCCCACCAGACACGTAGTTTGGGTGCCCCAATATCACCAGGCGGGGGCTGTATCTGGTAACGAAGCAGTAGCGCGCGCAGGCGCGATTTGGTGGCACTGCGCAGCTTGACCAGATCCTGCCGGTGACCGACCAGTTCACGTAGTTGTCGGACACGAGGAGGCGGTACCCAGACGGAGGGAATGAGGTTGGCCGCCAGCAGACGGGCCAGAACCAGCGCATCGCGTTTGTCGGTCTTGATGAGCGAACTGGCGATCATCTTAACGTGGGTGGCATGGGCGATGGTCACCTGCCCGACCAGCGGCTCCAGCATATCGTGGAGGGTCCAGGCCATGCTGCACGCTTCCAGCACCACGGCATCGCTGGGCTGAAGATGGCCTTCCAGCCAGTTGGGCAGGTCATTGATGGCGATACGCCGTGGTTGGAGTAAGAGTGATTGCTGCACATCGACTGCGGCAGCGACTACATAGGATTTGTGAACATCCAATCCGATGAAACGTTGGGCTTCCTGAGGCATCGTCAATCCCTTTCATGCTATCATGGGGACAACAACAGGCGTGTCGTTTGGGCTGACGTGTGTTGCATACACCGATACGGGCTTGGTCTGTTCGACCTTCCCATGCGAGCGTTCCGGGCGGGTGCACCAAACAACCTGCGGGCTTGTCACAAGGGACTTCCCAGTAGTACGCACGGTGCCAGCCCGATGCCACACGCCATTCTGGCATCTCCGCCCTTGCTCGCCAGCGTCAGGCCGAGCCTACCAGACGACACGCCTCACCTCAATCCGAGGCTCTCCGGCGAACGTCTTCGCCGGGTCTTTTCATACTAACAACCTTGCGAGACCCCATCAATCGCTGCAGGTCCGTGTTCGTGGACCCAGCCGCTGTCGCCACCGAACGCCTGCCATGGCCGCAGGCCTGACCGGGCAGCGCTGGTCGGTACGCAAGATCTTGCTCATGCCGTTATTGCCACAAGGGCACGTCTCTCGATCCCTTCTGGCAGCTTGAGCTTCTCAGACGACAGAAAACCCACCCTGGAGGTGGGTAAGTTCAGCATACTCCCGTGTGCCTCTGCGGCTCGTTCGCCGTCCGACGGCACCCTCGCCAGAGATGTCGCCTTTATCCCCCATTTTCTACGGCACTACCACCTACTCATAGGTGTGCTCACGCAGGACGGTGCCGTCCTGACCATGAATTCTGACCTGACAGGGGGGCCGTTTCTTGGCCAGGTAGATCGCTGCACGCACCGCGCTCTCTTTCCTGGCGTAGGCCCCACTGTTCCGCGAGTCCCCTTCTTTTCTCACTGCCCACTCGCCAGTGCCCGTGTCGAGAACAACATGGTAGACGGCAGGCTCTATCTCACCCATTCAGGCTCCAATCCTCGGATTCCGTCGCAGCCAGCCACAAGTATAATCAGTTTTGCCCATGATTGATTGTGGCAGAATTCAGGTTCTGAACCAACTTCCCTCATCATGTGAGAGTTACTCATGCTCGGTTACAAGGCCAAGGTTTTCAGGCCCCACACCGAGGTCTCACTCGAGGACCCTGTGCCCCAAGACAATTTCTACCTCAGTCACCAGACAACCGATTACTTCCCAACAAAGGGAGAAGCCAACACCGATTAGCCTTCGGCGAAACTGCAGACTCCGGTGGGGGGTCTCTACAGAATCGGCGGAGCGGTTGCCCTGGTTGTCGTACTTACTTGCAGCGCTTGCCGAGATCACTATTCCATTAAGAGTATGGTACATTATGTTGCGGGTCCCCCCCAAGTGAAGCTCACGCAAAGCGAAGGGGCGATCGGGGATGTAACCTGTCCCTTTTCTGAGGCGAGTCATATCTCATGCTTATGTTCTGTAGTTGAAAGGACCCAGGATTTTGTGAAGCGCGTCGCTTTAGCGGCTCTTGTGCTTTGGACAGTCGTTCTCGTGGGACACGTGAACGCTCAGTCCGTTGAAGATACCTGCGACGTGGTGATTAAAGCCAGCGCTCTGCGCGTTAGAACAGGACCGGGCGAAGCGTACGACTCGATAGGTTCGGTAAGCGCGGGGCAGACGATTACGATCATTGGACGCAACGCTGAGATGACGTGGGGACGACTGTGGTTTCTCGGTGAGGCTGGCTGGCTGTCACTTGCGCCGTCCTTTGTTGATATACCTCAGGACTGCAAGCTTTCCCGGTTGCCGGAGGTGGCGGTGGCACCACCACCTGCAGGGGAACGTGCCGATAACGGTGAATCGTTCTCTGAGACGACGCAGGCTGCGCCGACTCAGACTGTGGCAACCTCCACTGCAATTCCAGCGGCGTCTCCCACCGTGCGGCAGAGTCAGGACGAAGGGCAGATGCTTTCTCCCCTGACAGCGACGCCTGCGACTGACACCCCATCCACCCCAGAAAGCGCAACGAGCCCTCGTGCCGACTCTGTTACTCGAGAAGCGCCCTCCATGCCAGGCCCAAGCCCTTTTGTCTTACTTGGCGGTATAGTGGGAGCACTGGCTGGCGCGATGTTTTTCATTATGCTGCTTTCAATCCGACGCACAAAGACACGGGAAGCCAGCTATGACGCGGAGCTACCAGCGGCTGACGTCGCCGAGACGTCTGCGGCGTCATCATCTGCGGCGGTTACCCCACAGGATGACATATCTGACGGACAGCAGGCAGATGCCGTTGAGGTGGAGGCAGAGCGCGTCACTGAAGTCGCGCTGGATGCGACGCTCGCCGACTTGCTTTCCACTGACAACCTGCCAGCTCCAACGGTTGATGGCATACCAAGTGTGAGTGACGACAAAGAACTGCTTTTTGGCCTGTATCTGAAGGCCTGCAGGGAGCCGGGGCGATATGTGGCTGTCGAGAACCTGGTGCAGGCCGGACAGGAGATGGGAAGGGTTCTATCGGAAAGCCTGGTACTGGCGACCGCGCTGCGCCTGCGCCGAATTAACCCGGTAGCGATCAAGCTGGGCCAATACGAAGATGGGCGTTACGCGATCAAGATCTACAAGCACTTGCTTGCCCCCTACGAGCACCTGACGGAATACGACCATGAAGATCAGGAGAATGACCCATACAACGACACACTCTTCTTCTGAAACTGTTGGGTAGCACGAGGATGCCCGCAGGTTGGAATCCCAAGTATGGCCCGGCACTCAGAGAAGCAGCCACCTTGACCTAGAAGCGGAGCATTGCCCCCTCTCCGGTGGTAGTTTCTGCCGGAAGGCAGCATCATTGCCGAGGTCGCGGGCAGAGGGCTCCACGGCCCCCCAATTATCCATCGTTTCCAGTTGCACCACCTGAGATGGCGTTGCGCGACACGAACTCTATTTTGGGCCTCTCATTGAAGCCATCCTGCTGCTTTGGCTTTGTCAAGGATGGCCTGGAATTCCGCTGGCGGGGCGATTGGGGCGAATTGGCCCCAGACCCATTTTCCTCTTGCTCTTCCCTTCTTGCCGATGATGTAGTAGCCAAGTCGTAGTTTTATCCTGCCGTCGTGTTGAAACCGCAACTGCTGGAGATAGAAGATTACGTCGGGATTTGATTGGGATTGGTGGGTAATCTCGCCGATGATCAACATGTGCTGCCGTGTCCCATCTGGCATGAGGATCTTGCCTTTCTTGCCAATGGTGTTGGGTTGCGGGGGGTACGCTTCGTCTTTTTTGGAGCTCATATCTGTGTCTCTCGCTATGTCCTTCTTTGTGGTCTTCTGTGCTCGCTGAATGTCCCTTATTGGTCGTGTGGTGAATAATCGTCTGTATCCATTGGAGTGTTTCCAGTACATCCTGCCCTAGAATACAACGCTGGTATCGGGAGAGAACTGGTTATCTTTGTATATCTGCTGACCTGACATTGTGTCCTCTCCGCTGCTGCAGCAAGTGCAGGACGGATTAAGCTAGAGCCAGTCCTTGCTCTCACTCTAGAACTCCTGCTGGATGGCGTCGCATGACACGAACTCGTGCGCCGCGTAACGGATATCAGCATGCATCGCCCCCCAAGGAGCTCTTATGAGGCAACAACGGTAAGAGGGTCATCCGAGTTAGCCCCGACGAATACCTGCCAGTGAGGAAACTTCCTGTTCCGGGGCAGTCGCTAACTTGGTCTCGACCCACAGATAACCGACGCTGGCACCCACTGGGTGTCGGATACTATGCAGGCGCGCGTTGGACGGTATCTCGTATTTCTTCTTGCACGCCGTCCTTATTGAGAGCGTTCTGGAGGGTCGACACCGCGCTCATTGTTCAAGGGTCCTTGCCACAACAGTCCTTGTGGTCAGGTCGCTGTTGGGCACGCTGACCAGCCCGTCCTGGGTGGCGATCGTGCACTTGACCGGGCCAATACTCTCCAACGTGCCCTCGATACCGTCGAGACTGATGGTTTCGCCCAACTCAAACAACTCCCTGGCGTAGTGAGCAGCCAGCACATTGGCAGCAACGTCCCGCCCACCGAGGGCAAACGCCAGCGCTCCACCTGCTAGAATGGCCGTCAAGGTATTCGTCAACAGGCCATTCAGGACAGCCGTGTTGAACCCCAACTGGTCTATGGCTAGTACGAGGGCCAGGGAGACGACGAGGACCTGGCCGACCTGCCCGAGCGTGTTGCCAAACTCCAAACCTGCGCTGATGGCCATAGCAGTGACAGTTTTGGCCACAAGCGAGGCGAAGAGCAGACCGCCAAGGAGCACCAATCCTGCGGCCAGGATGCGTGGCAAATAGACAATTAACGCCCGCAGCGGCTCGCTGGCCGCTGCCAGACCAAGGGTCTCGACCGCGCTTGCCAGGAAGAACAAGAAGATGATCCAGAAAACGAGTTGGCCAGCCAGCTTGGAGATGCTGGCCTGAATATCTGCCTGTGCGAGCGTGTGGGTGATGCCTGTACGCTCAGCCATCCGGTCCAGTCCTGTGCGGCGCAAAACCTGTTCGACCAGCAGTCGGCTTAAGCGTGCCACAACCCAGCCCACAACCAGAATGGCCAGGGCGGCGAGGAAATCTGGGGCGAAGGAAGCTACAGAGTCACCAATATCGGACCAGAGGTTCGCGAAAAAGTTCCCGATGGTGTCAGGCATGAACTTACTCCTTGCAGCCAGCCGCCGACTCGATACCCGGCCCGTTGCGATGAGATTGTCGGGGGGCATTGGAAAGATGGAGCCCCTGGCGACTGCCAGCAACACATAATGAAAGATATCCTTGACGGACAGGTCGACGGGGTGGGGGCGTTAAACTCCCACCCCGTCGAAAGATTGCCAGACTAGCGGCTGATAACCTCACTGGCCAACTGGCTATTGGGGACGATGACCTGTCCCTGGTCGTGCTGCAAGGTGGTAGCTGTTGCGCCTACTTCGGTTACGGTACCAGAGAACTGAGCAGTCTGGACCATGTCGCCTACCTTCAAGTGGCCTGCTAAGGTCCACCCGGCCACCAGATCGGCAGCGGTCTCGCGCGTGCCCAGTCCGAAGGACAGCGCAAAAGCCAACGCCGCTGCGCCGAACAATGCGGTGTAGAGCGTCTCGGACAGAACTGTGGCGATGCCCAGCTGCTGCAGGGCCGTCAAGATGGTGATCACCAGGATCGACCAGTAGACGACCGTGCTGACTGTCATCACCGCACCCTCCCCCGCGCCTGCCGTGGAGACTGCGCCGCGTGTCAGGTCACGCAGGAAGCGGGCCAGCGCCGCCCCCAGAACAAAAATGATGACCGCGACAGCCACGTTGGGCAGAAAGGTCAGCACCTGGTTGAGAAACTCGCTGACTTGGGGCATGTCGAGTGTGTTAGCGGCAGCGACCACAAAGATGATGCGCACGAACCACTTGACGAGCATGCCCAACATCCCCGCCGGGTCCAGATCAGTCCCGGTCCGCTCCAGAAATACGTCGAGTTCAGCGCGCTCGGCCAGGGAGTTGAAGCGCACGGCGCGCAGCACTCGGCTGATGATCCGTGCGAACAACCCGGCGACTATCCAGCCGATGATCAGGATCAGCAGCGCGCCCAGGATCGTCGGCAGCGCAGCCATCAATCCAACCAACGCCTCACTGAAAGCCTGAAGAACTGCATCAATGAATGTCACGATACGACCTCCTCCTATGTTTTCAATACGTATCTGTTGAGTTCTGCAACCCTTTAGACACCGGACACTGAGAAAAGTCACTTCTTTAGCCAGAATCTGCCAAATACAGCTCCCAGAATAGCGAGCACTGCCTGAAGATAGCCAGCAACCAAGAAGATAGCCGACTGGCGAATGGTCTCATAACGGGCCACGCGTCGCATGATGAGCTGCTCCAGATCGCGAGCCGAGGCGATGTCTTCTGGACTGCCGAGGTCGATATCCCACGCGGCTTCCAACCGGGCCTGACAGGCCTCGCAGGTGGCCACATGTCTGATGAGGTCCTCGACAGTCGTCGGATCCAGTTGCCCGCCCGCTAGCAGGTCGAAATCGCGATCGGATAGATGTTGATCAACCATGTGATCCCTCGCTATCTTGCTCCATGAGCCGATTAAGTTGGGCGCGCCATGCATGGCGCGCCCGGTGAATGCGCATCTTCGTGGCACTAAGCGAAAGCTTGAGTATCTCTGCAATTTCCCTATATGGCAGCCCATCAATTTCTCGCAGGACCAGGATCGCGCGGCTGTCGTCGTCCAGGGCATCCAGCGCGCTTTGCAGTCGCTCCGACCTCTCACGAGCCGAAAAGACGTCTCTAGGGTCAAGGGCGCGACCGGGCAATACTTCGTCCAGTTCGTCGATAGTTATGTCGCTGATGGGGGCTCGCCGCTCACGCTTGCGGATGGCGTTTCGGCAAGCGTTGACCGCGATCGCGTACAGCCACGTCGAGAAGGTGGAACGGCCTTCGAACCGGCCGAGGCTTTGATATACTTTCAGGAAGACTTCTTGCGTCAGTTCCTCGGCGTCCTGGTGATTGCCCATGATCCGGTAACAAGTCGCGAAGACCTTCTGTTGGTAACGGCGGACCAGGGTCCTGAAGGCGCGAGTGTCGTCTGGCAGGCGTGCCTGACACAGCGCGACTAGTTCGGCATCGGATAGGTCAGCCAGGGAGGAGGTCATCAGGCTACAGTGTGAGCATCACATGAGATACAATCGCCTGGGTAGGGGCAGTATCATCTGGCACGCCTGGCAACAACCTCACCCCTGCTCCTCGTCATTCTGGCTGCCGGCGATGACGACCTTCACCCCGGATTCATCGGCTATGCCCTCCGCCAGGGCCTGCAACCCTTCAAGCACGAAGACACTTCCTGGCCCGGTTGGCGTGCCCAGCACGACCGTCGTCACGTCCTCCTTGCGGATCGCCGTCAACAGTTCGTCGCGCAGATAACCGGATCGTACCATGATCTCGGCCTCGACACTCTGCTTCTGGGCGCGCTCTTGGGCCACCGCAAGCAGGAATTCGCCCATGCTCTCCAGTTCAGCCTGAACAATGTCAGGGCGCACGGCAGCCACGCTTCGTTGGAGGAAGTCAGTGTCCACTACGAAGAAGAACAGCAGGGCATCACCCCGGTCTTTCGCCAGGCCGATGGCTGTCTCTTGCGCCCGTACGGCGGCTTCCCCCCCGCGCGTCGCGCACAAAATCTTACCCATATTTCATCCCCCCGGAATCAAAAGCGAGAAGCGGATCAAAAGCCACAGCGTGCCTACCGCTACGGTGATGACCATTGCCGGCAGGCTGACCGAGACAAAGCGCCGGAACGTGATCGGGTAGCCTGCCCGCTCGGCGATGCCGGCTGTAACCAGGTTGGCCGAAGCGCCGATCAGCGATGTGTTGCCGCCCATTGCTGAGCCGACAGACAAGCCGTAGAAGAGGACCTGGTTTCCCGCACCGGGAATGGTGCTGGTGAGAAAGCCAGCCACTGGCAGCATAGCTGCCGTAAAAGGGATGTTGGCAATCACCCCTGAAAGAATCGCAGCCGCCCAAACCAATACCAGCACGCCAATCAATAGACTGTCTCCAGTCGCGGACTTCAGTGCGCCCGCTATCAGGCCTATCAGGCCGACCTCCTGCACGGCGCCAATGACGATGAAGAGCGTGATGAAGAACATCAGGGTGGTCCAATCCACCACCTTGAGCATCCGCTCAATGTCGGGGTTGACCCAGAGTAGCAAGGCTGCCGCGCCAATGAGCGCCGTGACCGCCGGGACCAGATGAAAGTCCTCGCCGAAGATAAACAGGGCCATCATCGCCGCGAACACCACACCCGCCTTGCGCAGGCTGTCGGGTTGCCGAATGCGCCCCCCTTCCTCAAGGCGTTTGAGGAGCGCGGGTGACAGGTCGCTGCCCGCGCCCTGATATTGCTTACGGTAGCGTAGGAGAACGTACCCTACGAGTGCTGCCAGGGCCAACAAAACCCCCGGCGTCAAGTTGACGAGAAAGCCGCTGAATCCGATGCCCGCGTAGGAGCCTATCAGGATATTGGTGGGTGTGCCAATAAGCGTACTGATACCACCGATGTTCGAGGCCATGACCTCCGGCAGCAGCAGTGAGAGGGGATCGATATCAAGGGCGATGGCAATTTGCAGCGTGATGGGCGCCATTAGCAGCATGGTGGTGACGTTATCAAGCAACGCCGAAGCGACAGCGGTGATACTCATCAAGATGATGACCAGCAGAGCCGCTCGTCCGCGCGAGATGCGATAAGCCTGGTAGGCCAACCACTGGAAGATGCCGGTTTCTTCGGTGATCCCGATGACGACCATCATGCCCAGCAGCAGGAAGATGACGTTGAAGTCCACGTACTCAAGCGAGCGCTCAAAGTCGAAGATAAATAGATCGTGGGTTAGCGCACCGCCCACGAAGCTGACTCCAAAAATGACCGCCATACTGAGCAGCGAGGCCATCGTGTTGTGTAGGCGCTCTAGCGCAATAATGAACAGCATAGCGACAAAGACAGCGGTGGCGACCCAGAAGCCCGCAGTGACCTGGCGCTCGAGAGCGATGTCTGGTACGTGGACCGACTGACCATCGCGCAGTGCGGCTAACTCCCGTGGTCCGGCCGTCCAGGACTGGGGGGCGAAGTGCGAGCGCAGAATCTCCAGGCGCAGCGACTCGAAGGGAGTATCGGGTAGAGCGTTGAGCGTGACCATGAACGAGCCATCCCCCTGGCTCTCGGCATCGAGCTCCTCAAATTCGTCGTTGTTGACGTAGACTGTGATCTCTGCGCCTCTCACGGGTTGATTCTGGGGGTCGAGTACACGGCCAGTGAGGGCCGGAGCCGGAGGTGCACTCTGGTTAGCGTGTGCAAAGTGGGGCTCCCACGGGCGGAACACGAAGAGGACGGCAACAAGGGTCAGGGCAAACAGACAGGCGCTTGCCCCGTTGGTCAACGGACGCACGACTTAGCCTCCTTTAGCGGCTACTTGTACTCGCTGCTTGCAGATGTACATTCGCGATTGTCGCGGTACTGCAATCCTCTAGACACCGTTTCTTCTGAGAAGTCACGCTCCCCTGTTTCAAATTGGTACCAATGGATCAAGAAGCAAGCCGTACCACTGCCGGCACGGCCTTCGTGGTCTAATCCGGACGCCATGTACCAGATCACACCTCAATGTCCGTGTGAAGACCGATCTAACCTTGCGCAGATCAAACCACTCGTCGTCTTTCGCTCTCAACTCCAGGCCACGCGCTGCAAGTTGAACGGAGCCGATCTTTCGGAAGTAGGTCGTTCCGCCGGCAACTGGTCTCTACCTCTTGACCGATAGAATATCGCTCGAAGGGACAGAAAAAACGCCCCACTCCGCGCCGGGGGTGGGGCTCAATCGCCCGAGGCGTCGGGCTTTGATCAGCGGCGTGGACCGGTCTCGAGGCCGCTGAAGCGCCGGGGACGCGTGGGGCGAAGCGCTGCTGAATTGTACCAGAATACATGTTCTAGAGTCAAGGTCCGGGAAGTACAAAAACTTGTAGTTCGTTCGCTCGATCCGGCTGGTATCATGGTGGCTGACCCGTGAGCATCAACATGGAGAGACTGACTCAGACCGACAAGATGGCACCCCAAGACAACAGCCGCTGGAGCACCAGACCCGGTTCCTTTGACAGTCTGCACACCAGCCTGATCTTCTCCTCGGACAACCCGCTGGGCATCCCGGCCCTGCTGCATACCCCCACGACGGCCATCCCCAAATGGCTGGTCCCCTACCGCACGCGCATTCGCACCACCCAGGACGACCTGGCCGAAGGTGCGGTGCATTTCTTCCTGGACGACTACCGCTTCGAGACGGTGTGGCGCAGGCCGCGCAAGGCGCTGGAGGCGCTGGCCCCCTATGCCACGCTCCTGACGCCCGACTTCAGCCTGTACCGCGACTGGCCGCGCGCGGCGCAGATCTGGAACACCTACCGGTCGCGCTGGTGCGGGCGCTTCTGGCAGTCGCTCGGCTACCGGGTCATCTCGACGGTAGCCTGGAGCACGCCCGACTCCTTCGACTTCTGCTTCCTCGGCGTTCCGCACAACGGTACTCTTGTCTGGAACGACGGATAATTCCAAGGTCGATTTAACAGGGTAAAACACTCCACACAGGTTGACAAGCTCCCGGGTGGCGCTAAGCTCCGGGAGCTTACTTTCTACTCGGACC
>Ga0180438_10010337_pt1 | contig 11463 bp, 8 predicted proteins | sample SS_ome_12_FD_132455 | JGI IMG/M metagenome (GOLD analysis project Ga0180438, IMG submission 132455) | Hypersaline lake sediment archaeal communities from the Salton Sea, California, USA - SS_3_D_2 metaG | ecosystem: Environmental > Aquatic > Non-marine Saline and Alkaline > Hypersaline >...
GCTCGGAACGAGCCTCGAGAGGTGTGCGTGAGCCCCGCCCGGAATCCTCTGGCTTTAGCCATGGGGAGGTTCAATCAGAAGGCGCCTTCATAAAGAAAAATAATGAGGCAGCTATAAACCCGGGTTATAATGGTTGTTGCTGAGCTAATGAGAGAACGATATGGTCAAAAGAAATCCTCACGTTGCAAAACTCAAGGATAGCTATCTCTTTGAGACGGTCGAACAACGCAAGCAAGATTTTCTTGCCAAACATCCTCAGGTCACATTGATTAATTTAGGAATAGGTGATTTTGTTCATCCACTTCCAAAGTCTGTTGCTGCCGGTCTTAGCGCTATGGCTGAAAATCTCTCAACACCTTCGGGGTTTAAAGGTTACGGTCCCAAAGAAGGTGATAAGAAGCTTCGGTGTCGCATTGCGGACGTTTTATATTCTCAACGCGTAGCTCCAGAGGAAATTCAAATCTCTGACGGGATTTTGCCAAGCTTGGGGAGATTGCAGGTGCTCTTAGGTGCCAATACCATCATCGCTGTTCAGGAACTTTCTTATCCAGCCTATGTGGACACTGCTGTTGTCATTGGCCAGAGCTTCGACTTTGACCAGAATACCCAGCGCTATGGTCGTATTGTTTACATGAAAGGGTCAGCAAAATCCCCGTTTTTCCCAGATTTTTCTGATGTGCCACGTATTGATGTGATCTATTTGTGCTCACCGAATAATCCCACTGGCATTGCAGCAACGAAGGAACAATTGACAGAACTTGTCGCTTTTGCTCGAGATCGCAAGGTGATCATCGTGTATGATGCAGCTTATTCTTCGTATATTCGCGATTCTGAAATTCCTAAGAGCATCTACGAAATCGAAGGAGCCAATGACGTTGCTATCGAACTAGGATCTTTTTCGAAAATGGCGGGTTTTACCGGGGTGCGTCTGGGTTGGAGTGTGGTACCTAAGACACTTCGCTATGACGATGGTACTCCCATTAGCTCCGATTGGTCTAACGTCTATTCTCGCCTTTTTAATGGAGCCTCCAACATAGCTCAAGCTGGAGGACTAGCAGTTCTTAGTTCTAAAGGACAAGAAGAATGTCGTCAACTTACCGACAACTATCTTAAGAACGCTCGTTCTCTTAAAGATGCTCTCTCTTCAATGGGACATCAGTGCTTTGGTGGCATTCATTGTCCTTACGTGTGGACCCACTTCCCTGGATGCAGTTCTTGGGAAGCTTTCGATAATATCCTTGAAAACGCTCATATCGTGACGATTCCCGGCATCGGCTTCGGCCCCAGCGGGGAAGGATTTCTTCGCTTTAGTGGCTTCAATGACGCTAGTAAGGTCGAACAAGCGATCGAGAATTTGAGCGCTTTCCTAACTTGAATCCCTGATTGAGACCTAAATCAGAGGTTGAAACCGAACTCATGTTTCTTAGGAGGGTGTTCTCAAAATATGAGAACACCCTAGATCGCTTAAGACCCGAGTTGACACATAAATTCCGGCTCAAGTTGTGACAGCTTGAGGTTCCGCTTCTACTGAAGGTTCCTTTTCCTCCGTATCTTTTGTGCCAGTAAGAGCAACGAATTGTCTGTTCAAGGATTTCACAGCAACAAACCACAATGCAATAACGACAAGCAATATTATTGCAACGTAAGGAGCGATAGCTCCAATGGATCCTAGAAAGATCAACAATCCTTGTTGGATCAAGGATCCTCCTGACTTACCAAGACGAGCTCCCACAACGTCAATGGCGGCTTTGCCCTTAACTTTTGACTCTTGATCCAAAGGAATGTATGCCATTTCTTTTGTTGGATCAAAAAGAGAGTATTTTGTGGCCTTGCTCAAGATGTTTTGGCTCGCACCAAAGATGACTGCCAGCCACAACGGAGTTGTGCCCAACATGACAATAAAGCCTGTTAAATTTTGCTTGAATAACACGAAGGAAAAGAATCCCATTCCTGTCACAGCAAGAACGGTGGGCGTAATCATTGCAGCAAAACCCCAACCTTTGCGGATGCAACTACGAGCCACAAAAAGAATCGACAGAATTGTTGTGAAGCCTGTGAGCGTAGAAAAACATCCCATGAAGGTGCTGTAGTCATTAGGATTAGGAAATTGTAACTTCAACTGGTGCTTCCAAGAAATTTCAACAAGATTAATGGCGATGCCATAGCTAATCACAATCCCGGCTAAGCATAGAATATACTTAGATTTAGCAAGGAAAGCTAAGCTTTCACCTAGCGACATCTTCGGCTTGGAGCCCTTGGATTTTTTCACAGCAGAAGAATCATAAAAACGAGGATCTGTAAGCACATTACGATTAATCCACCAATAAGTGGCAATGATGATCAGTCCCGCACAGACGACCATGGTCATCAAGTAGTTAAGCGACACTCCCCAGGCATCAACATTAGCGGGAAGCTTAGCCCGGATGTTAGAGACTTTAACGATAGCTGGACCACTGAAAAGCAGAGCAACATTAGCTCCTAGTCCAAAGAGGTGGTAAAAGCGTTTTGCTTCAGATATGCGGGTGATGTCATTAGCAAAGCCCCAAAAGAGCAGAGACAATGCAACACTACCCCAAAGCTCTGCTAGCACGAAAAACGTCGCATATGTCCAGTTACGATAAATGGCTATTAAACCCTTAAATCCTACTGGAAGCATCGAGGCTAAGAAATCGGCGGATGTCGTTGGATGAAGAGCTTCCCTATTGGGATAAAGCACTAATGCAAAGGCCGCAAAGAAAACAATGAAAGGGAAAAGCGCCGTGTAAAAAAGCTTTTCTTTATTTAAAATGTTGCTCAACTTTGAATAGATGAGCATGAAAATGATTGCTGCAGGCACCACACACCAAAACTTAATAAAGGGGATGGCTTCAGCTCCAGATCCAGCAGCCGTGACAATTAACGTGTCTTTCGTGTCTCTAAGAATTGTGTAATTGAATGAAATACAAAAAAACATCAGAAACATGGGAAGAATTTTCTTAAGCTCATAATTGTGGACCGGCCACAACAATGAACGCCATTTCCCAAATTCTTCAGGGGAGTCTTGTGACATCGCAATACCTCTTAATTTATACTTAAATGCTTATAACCTACCAAGTTAACATAGAAAATACGGAAAACACATTCCTTATTACTCTACGTTAACAACGCTCCAGGAAAAGATAGCCAGTATATGACTTGTAATAATAAAAATCAAGAAAGTAATGCCGTTAACAGTAAAATAAATTACCTTCACGGACTATTCGGCCCCATAAAAAAAATAGCCCTTGGATTTCTATGACCCAAAGGCTATTACAACAAAGGAGTGATATAAAATCCTTAAGATTGAACGGGTTGAGGTGTTAAAGTATTAAATGTCGTTGTTGTAGAATCTGTGTCATCAGTGCAGCTTTGACTGGTGACAATTTCACAGAAAGAATTCCACAATTCCAGCTCAACTCTGTTATGTCTGATTGACGCAATAAGCTCACGTTTTATTGTTCGTAAATCCCTTTTGGGCGTTAACTTTCTGATAAGATCCTTGTCACCAGCAAGCCGAGCAATACGAAGCATATGTTCAAGGTCTGATCTTGTAAAACTAATGTGATCTCGTCGTTTCCTTGAACCTCTAGCAGCTCGAGGCTTTGGTGTAACAGTTTTCGGACTGTCTACGTTAATAATAAATTTAGTAACCATCTTACACAATTCACTAGGACTTTGACTCTTCATTTTGCGTAAAGTGAAATGGTGCATATATCCACCCGTTTCCATAGGAAGATAACGACAAAGGTCATTTTCTTTACTTCCACCAACTTTTTTTATTGCTTTGGTTAAAACATCTTGTAGCTCCTTGCTACTAGTTTTCACCATCTTTTCTTGTTGTGTTGTGCTCATATTTGTACCCACCTTTCCTTTTTGAAAAATTTTCTTTTCAACAGTCGTTTTCAAAAATGACTTGCTAATGATAACAAACTGTTGTAACAACAAACCTCAACCTTTGCTGAGAAGGTGCTGTGTGTGTTTCTAGTTAACGGCAAATCATGTTTGGTAACAGGTTTTTTTCTTCAGTAGAAACAGGAAAACAAGCTACCATATTTTAGTTGCCTTTAACCCATAACAGTTGTGGACATTATTTTCAACAGATAATAATAAAATCTCGTGTTTTTCGGTAATGTAAATGTTCCATGATGGGTATACGTTAATCTTTGTGAGAATTTACAAAATTTTGATTTCTAACCGTTGATTTTGATAGGGTAGATCGAAAGTTAAGGGAGTTTGATGGACTTGATTATTGAGGTCGAAAGGTGGTTGTTAAAAGTTACGGGTTAGCATTAAGAGGACTTTTCAGCTTGGGATTAGCCTTGTTGGTTGCATGTGGGCAGCCGAAGGAAAAGAAGAATCATCATCAGGAGTTGATAGAATGTTGGATGACTGCTGATAGCAAAGTTAAGGTTCTTTGTACGACAGTGATGATTGAAGATTTGGTGCGTCGGATTGGAGGAGAACAAACAGTGACGTTGACGTTAATAACGGGACAATTGGATCCTCACTCTTACCAACTTGTTAAAGGGGATGCGGAGAAGTTAGCTTATGCTGATATCATTTTTTATAATGGTTTAGGTTTGGAGCACAGTCCTAGTTTACGCCATCAGCTTATTCAAAATTCTAGAGCGATAGCGGTGGGTGACGGTATTGGCAAAGCAGAACCGGAGGCTTTGTTGTATGTTGATGATGTTGTTGATCCTCATTTATGGATGGACATTTCATTATGGGCAAAGGCTATTGACGTTATTGTAGAGGGCTTGAAGTGGCAGGATCCTGAACATGGGGAGTTATACATTTCTCGAGGCGAAGAATTACGTCAAGAGATGCTTAATGCCCATGATTCTGTGAAAGGGTTTTTAGAGGTTGTACCTGAGGAGTATCGTTATCTTGTAACTAGTCATGATGCTTTTCGATATTTTGCTAGAGCGTATTTAGCGACGGCTGATGAGCGTATGTCAGGGACTTGGTTGAAGCGTTTTGCGGCTCCTGAAGGCATTTCGCCTGAAAGCATGTTAAGCACAACAGATATTCAAAAGATCCTTGATTATCTAGTTGAACATAATGTTCGTGTATTGTTTCTTGAATCGAACGTTAGTAGTGATTCAATAAGAAAGATTGTAAGCGCGGGTAGGGAGAGTGGTTTATTGTTAAGAATTGCTGATGGCGTTCTTTATAGTGATGCAATGGGAGGAGCCAATAGCGGGGCTGATACATATTTGAAGATGATTAAACATAATGTTGAAACTGTCGCTACTCAGTTGATGCTACGTGATGCTGAGGAGTGATTTTGATGGCGGAAGAAATATCGGCTCTGCAAGTTTTTCAATTGACTGTCAACTATGACAAGACACCGGTGTTATGGGACATTACCTTGGAGGTCCCTAGTGGTGTTCTAGTTGGTATTATTGGTCCTAATGGAGCGGGAAAAACGACGTTTTTAAAAGCGGCATTGGGGTTGCTTCAGCCGTTGTCAGGTAAGATGACATTTTTTGGAAATCCTCTTAGCAAGGTGCGTCAACGTGTTGCATACGTTCCTCAGCGCGCAACTGTTGACTGGGATTTTCCTATTACTGTTAAAGATTTGGTATTAATGGGGCGTTATGGACGTTTAGGTGTGTTACGTTGGCCTCGTAAGGCTGATTGGGCTGCGGCTTACCATTATTTAGAGATGGTAGGGATGGCGCAATATGGTCATAGGCAGATCAGTCAGCTCTCTGGAGGACAGCAGCAACGTGTCTTTATTGCTAGGGCGTTGATGGAGGAAGCGGATCTATATTTTATGGATGAGCCTTTTGCTGGTATTGATGTGGCTAGTGAGAAGACAATAGTGGAATTGTTGCATCGGCTCAAAGAGCAGGGGAAAACAGTTTGTACTGTGCATCACGATCTTAATACCGTTGAGAGCTATTTCGATTGGGTGATGGTTCTTAACATTCGCTTAGTTGCTTGTGGGCCCGTTGAAGAAGTGTTTAATGCTACGACTCTTAATGCAGCCTATGGTAAGAGCTATGCTTTGTTTGGAGAGGCATTGCAACGATCTCGAAGAAAGATGAAAGGTTTCTGACAATTCTCATGTGGATATATTTTGTTGATCCTGTATTAAGGGCTCCGACGATAGGTTGCATGCTGATGTGTTTAGCTGCGGCATTAGTGGGGGTTTTGGTCTTTCTGCGTAAGCAATCGCTGTTAGGGGAGTCTTTATCACATGCTTCCTATCCCGGTGTCGTTGTCGGTGTTGTGGTGGCGAGTCCTTGGATTACAACTAAGAACGAGGGCTTAGTCATTGCCGTGGCGGTAGCAGCGGGTGCTTTTGTGACGGCATGGATTGGACTGCTAGTAATTGAATTATTACAACGCAAAGTGGGTGTTCGTATTGATGCTGCTTTATGTTTTGTGTTGTCGGCATTTTTTGGGATTGGTCTTACTATTGCTAGTCATGTGCAGTTCACTCATACAACTTTATATCTCAAGATGCTGCCTTATCTTTATGGTCAACCAGCGACCATGACTGACGTTCATATCGTGATCTATGGTATATTGTCATTAGTTATATTGTTGATGGTGATTTTGTTGCACAAAGAGTTGCAAGCAATATCTTTTGATCGCGATTTTGCTGCTAGTTTAGGCATTAATGTCAAAACCATCGATGCTGTGATTCTTTTTCTGGTTGTTTTGGCTGTTGTTGTGGGTATTCGTTCTGTGGGTGTAGTGTTGATGAGTGCCATGTTGATAGCTCCGGCGGTAGCTGCTCGACAGTGGACGAATAATTTTACGATGTTGTTAATAATAGCAGCATTAATAGGCTTAGTGAGTGGTTTTTTGGGAAATTATCTCTCTGTCGAAGGTAATCGATATTTCAGCCGAGGTGATGCCTATTGGCGCTTTGCTTTGCCTACAGGTCCTATGATCGTGCTTGTTGCCGGAGTGATGTGCATATTATCGCTTTTATTGGCATCGGAGCGAGGCTTGTTATGGCGAAAGCTACGAGCTTTGCGATTTCGCTATCGTTGTATTTGTGAAAACATTCTGAAGACATTATGGCACTTTGGGTCCGAGAATGAAATAGCACTCGAAGTAGTAGCTAAATATCAAGATATCTCCAGTATCTATTTGAAATTCATTTTATGGCGGTTGTCGAGTCATCGTTGGGTGAATAACACTAAGCCTCGTTACTATTGTTTAACGAATGATGGGCGGCAATGGGCAGCAAAGATTGTTCGATTACATCGTTTATGGGAATTGTACCTTGCCGATTATGTGGGAGTGGGTGTTGAACGCGTGCATCGCAATGCTGAAGAAATGGAACACATTATTAGTTCTGAAGTTGAAGAACAATTAACACAGCTACTTCATAATCCTAAACAAGATCCTCACGATCAACCGATTCCTTCTAAGGATTTCGTGATATGATGATGAAGACAACATTAATCGCTTATAGTAATCCGTACCTTGGCAAGGACTTTTTTCAGTTCTTTATGCAATTTTTCCGGCGTTTGTGGGCGATTATTATGGGTAATGTTAGTAGTGGGGATCTCGTTTCCGATGAAGTACAGATTTTTGTATTGGTGGGCATTTCCATCTCAGCAGCTGTTGTGGGAACGTTTTTAATGTTGCGCCATATGACGATGTTGGCTAATGCGTTATCACATACAATTTTGTTGGGTATTGTTTTTGTTTTTGTAGTTGGGCGTTCTAGGGGGGTATTTAGTCAAGAGGAACACCAGGGGTTCAATATTCAGGCATTATTGGCAGCTTCTTTAGTGATGGGTGTGGTAACGACGTTTTTAACGCAATTATTGACAAAGACAATGCGTTTGCAAGAAGATGCAAGTATTGGGATTGTGTTTACGACCTTATTTGCTTTGGGGGTGATTTTTGTCACAGTATTGACACGTAGTGCTCATATTGGCATTGAGGTGGTGATGGGCAATGTGGATGCTCTTCATGTTGACGATCTTCGATTAGTTTATATTATAGCAGCGATCAACGTGGTTTCGTTTTCGTTGTTTTTTAAGGAATTCAAGATTACGACTTTTGATCCGGGGTTAGCACAGGTGATGGGAATTTCTGTAGGTTTTTTCAACTATTTACTGATGATTCAGGTGTCGTTGACGGCGATCGGTGCTTTTCGAGCTGTTGGGGTATTGATGGTGTTAGCCTTCATTACAGGTCCTGTATTGATAGCGCGACTTTTGACTCACAGTCTCAGAATGTTGTTGGTTCTGTCATGTGTGATAGGGTCGGTCATTTCTGTTGTTGGAGTGGCTTTATCGCGGCATTTGCTATCTATTCATGGCATCTCTCTTTCTACGGCTGGTTTGGTGGTTTGTTTGATTGTTGTCAGTTATGTTTTTACGATTGTCATAGCACCAAGATGTGGTTTTCTTGCTGCTAAAGTTCAGGAATCCTCGAACAGTCACACCTAACCTTCCTTTTATTTGGTGTTACATGCTATGTTATGAGGGCGTGTAAGAGGCAACTTTTTTATTATGAAACGGATAGCTATTCTTGGAAGCACAGGATCTATTGGTACGAGTTCTTTGATGGTGGCTCGTCATCTTAAGGAGATGGTGAAGGTCACGGCTTTAGCCGCGCGCGCTAATATTGAACTTCTTGAACAGCAGGTGCGCGAATTTCATCCAGAGATTGTGGGTGTTTATGATGAGAACCAGGCGAAGTTGTTAGCGGAGCGTCTTCCGTACGTGCATGTTGTTGGGGGAATGGAGGGTTTAAAGGAGGTTGCCGCTTATGATCATGTGGATCTCGTCATTTCTGCGATTGCTGGTTCTCGGGGTTTGGTGCCAACAGTAGCGGCAATAGAAGCGGGCAAAGATGTGGCTTTGGCTTGCAAAGAGGTGCTGGTATCTGCAGGGGCGTTAGTCATGTCGCTTGTGAGGAACAAAGGAGTATCTTTGCTACCCATTGATAGTGAACATAGTGCCATCTTTCAGTGCCTTAATGGAGAAAAAAGTTCTTCGATTAAAAAGATCATTTTAACAGCTTCTGGAGGGCCTTTCCGTTGTTATAGCCTTCAAGAGTTGGAAAACATTACTGTGGATGATGCTTTGGCGCATCCGACGTGGAAGATGGGGCCTAAAGTGACAATTGATTGTTCCACATTGATGAATAAGGGACTAGAGGTGATCGAAGCCTACTGGCTTTTTGGTGTGAAGCAAGAGCAGTTAGAGGTTGTTGTTCATCCACAGAGTATTGTTCATAGTATGGTGGAATTTATTGATGGGTCGTTGTTGGCGCAGATGGGTAAAACGACCATGTTAACACCCATACAATATGCGATGACTTATCCTGAAAGGATGATGGGTTCTTTAGAGTCTTTTGATTTTTCAAAATATAATACTTTGCAGTTTTTTCCTCCGGATGTTAACAAATTTCTTTGCTTGGGATTGGCTTTTGAGGCCATCAAGCAGGGAGGTAGTATGCCGTGTTACATGAATGCTGTTAACGAAGTTTTAGTGGGACGTTTTTTGCAGCGGGAATTAGCTTGGAGAGAGATTGCCACTAAGCTAGAGAGGTTGATGATGCGTCATCGGAAAGTGCCGGCAGCGGCGCTTGATGAAATTTTGGAGGTCGACGCAGAAGCTCGCAGAGAGGCTAGCATCATTTAGATAATATGTAGGGTCAATGGCTATGATAAGTTTTATGTATATTATACTTGCGTTGTTGGGATTGGGAGTTCTCGTGTTTATTCACGAACTCGGTCACTATTTGGCTGCACGATGGGTAGGAATGCGTGTTGAAACGTTTTCTATAGGATTTGGTAAGCCAGTATATCGTTGGCAGCATCAAGGTGTCGAATGGCGTATTTGTTGGTTGCCGTTTGGAGGCTTTGTTCGTATTGCTGGTATGGAAAAGGAAGGGGGTAAAGAGCCTCACGAAATTCCTGATGGCTTCTATGGGAAAAAACCCTTAGATCGTTTGAAAGTTGTGTTGGCTGGGCCTTTAGTAAATATTATCTTTGCTTTTGTCTTTTTTATGATGCTTTGGGGTTCTGGAGGTCGTGATAAAAATTTTTCTGCCTATACTCATACCATTGGATGGGTTGATACAAAGTCAGAGTTATTCATTCATGGTGTGCGACCTGGAGATCGGATCACAGAGTATGATGGTCATCCTTTTAATAGCTTCAAAGATCATCTTTATGCTCCCATGTTTGGGGATAAGAAGATTCGTGTCCAAGGAACTAAGATGGATATGAATACTAAAGAAGAGATTCCTTTTAATTACCTTGTGAACACATATCAGCATCCATCGGTGTTGGAAGATGGAATCAAGACGGTAGGAATCTTAGGTTCAGCCAGTTATTTATTTTATGAATCTCTTCCTGGTAATAAGGCTCCTTTGATTGAAGGGTCACCTATGAAAGAGAGCGGGATCCAATATGGTGATCGTCTTTATTGGGTTGATGGTGAAATTATTTTTTCTCTACCACACCTATCATATCTTCTTAACGATGGACGTGCTTTGCTGACAGTTAAGCGTGGAAAAGATGTGATTCTTATGCGAGCGCCACGCGTCAATGTTGGTGAGCTTAGAATGGACCTTGAGCACCGAGAGGAAATTTCGGATTGGCAATATGAAGCCGGTTTGGGTGGAGTTAAGTTTGTTCATCTTTATACCATTCCATATAATCTTAATGACCGATGCATGGTTGAAGAAACCTTGAATTTGATTGACAGAGAACGACAAGAAGAGGTGTTCTCGGAACCCCCGTTTTCTCAACGGGAGCAGGCTTTACTGCCTGGAGATGTTATTATTGCCGTTGATGGTGTGCCGGTCACTCGTTCTTATGAATTATTGAAGCAGGTGCAGAGCCGACAAGCGCATATCATTGTCGATCGTAATAGTCCGGCAAGAGAGCCGATTCAATGGACTGGCGAGGAACCGTCGTTTGTTCTTGCTGAAGATAGCGAAGACCTCGAAGCGATTGCACAATCAATAGGAACGAAGTTTCCGGTGTCTAGCGCCGGTCGGTTTGTATTGTTGGATCCTGTGATTCCTAAAAAGCGTAGTGAGTTTACGTTGGCTCCTGAAAAGCGTGCTTTGCTGCAAGCTGAGAAGATGAAGCAGCGTAAAGAAATTGAAAGCTGGAAAGATGCCGAAAAGAGGTCTCAGGCTTTAGCGGCCTTAGAAGAACAAGATCAAGAACTACTTTTGGGAGTATGGCTGCAGGATCGGCAGATTCGATATAATCCAGGCCCCGTTAGCCTTTTTGTGAATGTTTGTCAGGAAATTTGGCGCACTCTTTCAGCGTTGGTTTTTGGATACTTGCATCCCAAATTTATGGCAGGACCCATCGGTATCGTTCAAGTGATGCAGGTGAGTTGGATGGTGAGCTTCAAAGAAGCTTTCTTTTGGCTAGGAGCGATCAGTCTAAATCTGGGCTTCCTCAATTTGTTGCCTATCCCATTCCTTGATGGTGGA
>Ga0180438_10010339_pt1 | contig 11463 bp, 6 predicted proteins | sample SS_ome_12_FD_132455 | JGI IMG/M metagenome (GOLD analysis project Ga0180438, IMG submission 132455) | Hypersaline lake sediment archaeal communities from the Salton Sea, California, USA - SS_3_D_2 metaG | ecosystem: Environmental > Aquatic > Non-marine Saline and Alkaline > Hypersaline >...
CACACCGACGCGCCGCCCTTCAGCCGCCAGCAAGGCGGCAACGTTGGCGGTGGTGTTGGATTTGCCCGTCCCACCTCGGAATGAGTGGATAGAAATGATTTTAGCCATCGTACTCTCTCCAATGATTCACTCGCTGACCCCCTCCAATATATCCCTCAGATTTTGCGCCTCTGCCTGCAATTGCCGGAAGTAATCTGTCTCGGTGATCTCGGCTACCTGGCGAGCCTGCCTGGCTTCGCTCAGCTCGATGCGGAGCTCCTGTACCTGCTGTTTCAGACGCTGCTCACGGGCATAGACCTCACGGGCCATGCTTTGGAAGACGCGCGCCAATTGTCCCAGCCCGTCAGTACGCTGAGCGACGTCGGCCAGGCTTTCCAGCTCAAACTCTCCGGCCTCGACTGCCGCCGCCGCGGCGGTGACACGGGCTACATTCTGCAGATACGCCACTTCCTGGTCACGCAGCCGTTTCTTCTCCAGACAGGCACTGATCCTGGCTCTCAGCAACACCGGGTCAAAGGGCTTGGGCAGATAGTCTTCCGCCCCCATTTCGATGCACCGTACCACGCTGTCTATCTCATCCAAAGCCGAAATCATGATCACCGGAATGTCTCGCCAGGTGTCGCCGTCCTTCAGGCGCTGGAGCACCTGATATCCATTCATCTCCGGCATCATGACGTCGAGGAGCACCAGGTCAAAACGGTGTGTTTCGACCATCCCCAGCGCCTGGCGTCCGTTTTCCGCCACCGCGACGGTATGGCCTTGTCGCTCAAGATGACGGGACAGGGTGTCACGGTTCATCTCGTTGTCGTCAACGACGAGCAGGTAGCCCCGCTCAACTGACACAGAATCGGCGCCATCCTCCACCAGCGGACGGATAGCGGTCACTGCGTCCCGGATCATGGACGATGTGGCGGCGGTCTCCAGGTCAGTGACGATCTCGCCAGCTTCGATCTTGGAGAAATTGACGATGTCGTTGATCTGCGCGAGGAAACGTTGGGCTGCGGCGCGAATCTTCTGCAGGTCCGGGATAAAACCTTCCCGTTCCTCATCTTCGGCATCCTCCAGCAACATTTCGGTATAGCCGATGACCGCATTCAAGGGCGTGCGCAACTCAAAGTTCAGTTTAGCGCCGATGGTCTCCGGAGCGAGGTCTGACTTGCCGGCCTGGATTTTGGCCGGGTCGAGGATATCGTTGACAAGCGCCAGAAGTTCTTTGCCCGCTGTGTGAATCTTTTGCAGATCTGGGCTCAAGTCTGCCAGTCCCTCGTCTTCAGCGTCCTCCAGCAACATCTCGCTGTAACCGATGATAGCGTTCAAGGGCGTGCGCAACTCGTGGCGCAGGTTGGCCAGGAACGCTCGTTGGGTCCGTTCCGCTCCAGGCTCCCCAGTGGACGCCCGGGCCGCTTCCCTGGGAGTCGTCCCGAAATAACTTTTTACTTTCGCCCACATTTTTCTAATGAAAAAGCTATTGTCGGTCATAGCATAACCTGCCTCTCCAAGAGAGCCTGGATCTTGCCCAGCAGCCGCTGGAATTCGATGGGCTTGGTATCATAGTCGTCACAACCAGCCGCGAGGGCTTGCTCCTGATCCCCATCCATCGCGTGGGCCGTCAGGGCAATGACAGGAATAGCCCGGGCCTCAGGCGCCGCTTTGATCTGCCGCGTTGCTTCCCAGCCATCCAGCACGGGCAAGCTCAGATCCATCAGGATCAGATCAGGGGCTTCCGACAGGGCCATGTCCACCCCCTGTTTTCCATCCGTGGCGATGACCACCTCGTAGCCTTTGCGTCGCAGTCGCCGCGACAGCATGTCCCAGTTCATCTCGTCGTCTTCAACTAAAAGGATCTTTGCCATGGATCTCCTCTCTAAAACATTGTTCCGTGGCGAACGCTGGCCGCCACCAGGTCGCGCACCTCGGCCAGCAACGCCTCGCGACGGTATGCTCTCTTTTGGAGGATCTCTTCCACACAGCCATTCAAGCGCAGCCGGTCTTCGGCGGTGAGATCTTTGGCGGTAATGACCACCACGGGGATCGAACGCCAGGCCTCATTTTTGCGCAACTCGTCCATAAACTGGAACCCGTCCATCTCCGGCATTATCAGATCCAGCAGGATCAACCCCGGCGGGTTCTCGGCCACGCGCTCCAACGCTGCCCGTCCATTCTCAGCCTCGCTCACGGCCCACCCTTCTTTCTCCAACGTCCGCCGCAACATCTGGCGCGTCATGGCCTCATCCTCGACCACCAGCACGCGGAAAGGCGAGGGAGCGCCCCGATATCTTGGCAACAGTGTAGCCCTGGGGTCGTCGCTGATAGCCGTGAAAAGGTCCTTGACCGGCTTTGCGCGGAAAGGCGGGGCGGCGTTCTGATACTTTTGCAGAATAGCGACCAGGCGCTCCCGGTCAATAGGCTTGGTCAGGTAGTCTGATGCCCCCAGCGCATAGCCCATGTTCTTGTCGTCCACGATGGTGAGCATAACCACCGGAATGTCGGCCAACACGGGATCGCTCTTAAGTGTCGTCAGCACAATCCAGCCATCCATGCCCGGCATCAGCACATCCAGGGTGATGGCATCAGGGCGCAGTTCTCTGGCGAGCTGCAGTCCCTCCTCACCACCCGAGGCAGTCTCCACTCGAAACCCTTCCTTACCGAGAAGTCGCCTCATCATATCGTGCACGCTCGGATCGTCGTCAATGACCAACACAGTGCTCGTCCCTTCGGCAGGCCCTGCGGCAGACTCAGGTCGAGGCTCTGCCACAGGCATCGGCTCAGCCTTACGCTCGACGACCTCCGCTGGCAGCCGGATGGTGAAGGTGGACCCCACCCCTAACTCACTCTCCACGCTGATATCCCCACCCATCATCTGACAGAAGCGCCTGGTCACCGCCAACCCCAACCCGGTCCCACCATATTTGCGCGCCGTCGAAGCCTCGGCCTGCGAGAAGGCCTGGAACAGCTTCTCTATTTGCTCCGGCGTCATGCCGATGCCGGTGTCGCTCACCCTGAAGGTGACCCAGTCGGTGCCGTCCACCGTCTCCCGGACCACATCCAATGTGATGGTGCCCTGCTCAGTGAACTTGGAGGCATTGCTGAGCAGGTTGAAAAGCGATTGGCGCACCTTGGTCAGGTCGGCGTGCATGGTGCCTAGGTCGTCGGCGCGGTGGAACTCCAGGGTGTTAGCGTTCTTCTCCACCAGCGGCTGAACGGTGCTGACCACATCTTCGATCAGGCGCGAAACCTCAAAGGTCTCCAGATAGAGCTCCATCTTGCCGGCTTCGATCTTGGACAGGTCGAGGACGTCGTTGATGAGCGACAACAGGTGCTTGCCGGCAGCGCGGATCTTTTGCAGGTCGGGAACAAAGCCTTCCAACCCTTCCTCGCCTTCAAAATCCTCGGCCAACATCTCGCTGTAGCCGATGATGGCGTTCAGCGGCGTGCGCAACTCGTGGCTCATGTTGGCCAGAAACGTGCTCTTGGCACGACTGGCGGCTTCGGCAGCTTCTCTAGCCTCCTGAGCCGAAGTGTACAGTCGAGCGTTCTCTATGGCGACAGCCGCCTGTGGCGCAAACAGGTTGAGCAGGCGCACGTCGTCGGGAGTGAATTGCCGCGTGGGGTCGGCATGCGCGATACTGATCGCACCGACCAGACGGCCACTGACCAGGAGAGGGGCAGCCAGCGTTGCGTGCAAGCGACTCGAGGCATATTTTGGCGATTGTCCTTCCCATCTAAGGTAGTCTTCAATGATCAACGGCTGGTGAGTTTGGGCCACGTGGCCCATCGCACCTTCGCCCAGCGCCAGGCGCGTACCAGCATAGTCCTGCTCCATGTTATGACTGATGACGACTAAAAGTTCTCTCTGTTCCTCATCATAAATGGCTAGCTCTCCGCCACCACTGGCGCCCAACAACATAGCCGCACGCTCTACAATAGCCCGGAGTAGTTTGGACAATTCAAGTTCGGCCGAGATTTCGGCCGTGGTGGCGTGCAGAGCGGCCAGATACCCGTTCTGTCGGCGTAGATCTTCAGTGCGCTCTTCTACTTGTTCTTCCAGGTGCTCATAAAGCAGGCGCAGTTGCCCGGTCATCTGGTTAAAGGCGCGGGCCAGCACACCGACTTCATCTTCACTAAGAACGGGTGCGGTCTGGGTCAGGTCACCGGCTGCTACCTGGGTCGCTGTGTCGGTAATAGCCAGAATGGGCCGGGCGATCTGGCGCGCCAGCAAATACACGCCCACCGCCAGCAAACCGGCCGAGATGGACCCGATCAGAACAATTGTCCCGGCTAACTGACGAGCAGGTGCAAAGGCCTCCGCCTGGCTCATCTCAGCCAGCAAGGCCACCTCCCGGTCATCAACCCAGCGGTAGACGCCGATCACCGGGACGCCCACGTAATTCAGGTAGAGCCCGGAGCCATCTATGCCCTGTACAGCAGTGTCAATTCCCTCGGAGTGAACGCCTCCGGGAAATTCCTGCCCACTGAAAAGAGCTTCCGCCGATACAAACGCATTTGAGGTGTTGACCACATAAGTCTCGCCACTCGTGCCCAAGCCGGTACGCTCCAGGATGAGCCGATCAATGCGGGCCAAGCTGAGGTGAGACGCCAACACCCCAACGCGCCGCTTACGCTCATCGAACAACGGTGTGGCAATGGTGATAGTTGGCTTGCCGGTGAGAGGGGAAGTATAAACGTGCTGCGTAAGCTTTGACCGCCCCTGGATGAAATAAAGGGCTTCAGCCTGCGACTGCCCTTCGTGGGCCTCGTCCGTCGAGAGGACAATGTTGCCATCCAAGTCAAGAATGAACAGCTCTGCCGAGTCTGACGTGCTGGTAACCAAGAATTTCAGGTATTCCGTCAGGAGGGCGTAGGCCGCCTGATAGTCCGGGTCGGACTCTGGATGACTCAACAGCGACCCGGCCTGCGCCCGCACTTCTGGCAGCCAGGCGATAAAGACCACATCCCGGCGTTGGTCGTCAATCCAACGATTCAGTTCATCTTCTTTGAGGGTGGCCACGGCATGGAGCCGGTCAAAGACCGATTGTTTAAGGGCTTCCCTGGCTCGAATGAAAGCGATGTAACCCACCAGGCTCACCGTCACCAGTGACAGGAGCAAAAAATAGCCGACAAGCCGGGCCATCAGGCTCTTTTTCCAGAATTTCATCACTGTTGTCCCCCAAATCTTCCGGGTCTCACCCTCGCGCTCGCGCTACGGGAGCTGGCCGAGGGCGTGAATGTCGAACTGACTCGCTGCTGTGGTGAAATCCTCCCCATAGTACTGCTGCGAAAGTTTCAGCAATGTACCGTCGCTGTGCATTTGCTGGATAATCTCGCTGACTTTCCGAACAAAGGCAACCGGTTCCTGGCTGCTCTTCTTGTCTATGGCAGCGGCCAGGTATTCAAAAAACACCGGCCCGCCCAACTGCTTGATCGGCATACCATCCTCGATCGCTTGCTGGCCGGTGGGTTGTGCCACCAGCACGGCATCCAGTTGCACGCCATCCCCAAGGGCCAGGTCTTCCAGCGCCGGGAGGTCAACATCGTAGCCAATGATGACAGCGTCCTTGATGACAAAGTCAATCTCTGTGCCAGGGATCACAAGCGTTCCTTGCAGGTAGGCGTCATAGGTGCAACCGGTGCACCCTCCCACCCTTTTGCCCGACAAGTCGCTGGGCTGCGAGAATGTTGTATTGTCCTGATGCACAAACAAGGCCGCCGGTGTGGCGTAGTACGGCTGCGTGAAGTACAGCATCTCCATACGCTCCGGCGTGGGCGCCATAGACCCAACGCTGATATCCCAGCGGTCGTCCCAATTGCCGGCGGTGAGTTGCGTCCACGGCGGCGTGACAAAGCAGGGTTCGACACCAAGCCGTCGGGCAATCTCCACCGCTGCTTCAATGTCAAAGCCCGTGAATTCGTCCGCCGTTTGCTCGGTGGGAGCGCACTTTGTGTTTGCGGCGCGTGTGGCCCCGGGTTTGAGCTCCGACTGCGGCGGATAGGCCGGATCGGTTGCGACAACGAGCGTACCTCGCGCCGTGATTTTGGCCAGTAGATCATCGGGCGGAGTGGGCTCCGGCGTAGGCTTTGCACCGCCGCAGCCAGCCAGTGCAACCAGCATCAGCAGCACACCAAACGCCAGCGTAGATTTGCTGGTGATGCCAAGGCTACCACAGTGTTGAGTCAAAAATTGCTTGATATTCATCGTAACCTCCTAATTTTGTTTGAATGTGAGCTCTAGCCGACATGCTGTGCCATCGAGCAGCAGCACAACCTGTCCAGCGGACAGCTTCAGGTCAAATTCCTTCTTTTCGCCGCCACAGTGCACTACCAGCCGCGCGGGCAGGCTCTCAGAGTTTCCCTCGGGCGTGATCTGGTGAGCCCACACTTTCAGCTCTCGGGCATCGGTGGCGGGCAATTGGAAAGTGGCGTAGCGCAGGGCAGAGAACGTCGGTATCTCTGCAGTGGCAGCCCGAACCCGTTGCTCTCCGTCAGCATATCCCAGCCGCACCTCCGCCATCGCCGGTTGACCGCCGGCTGTGATGGCGAAGGCAGCCTGCCCTTCGGGCTGAGCCCTTCGACTTCGCTCAGGACAGGCCTCAGGACGAAGCCCTCGCCCGCGTTGATCTTCCCGCAGTTCTACCACCACGCGCGAGGCAAAGGCCCCGCGGCGCGCCATGGCGATAGTCGCCCCCAGCATCAGCAAGCCGACGGCCAGGGCCGCAGCGCGCTGCACCGGGTTTTCCCAGATGACCAGGCCGTGCAGGAACAGGCTGACCAGGAACAGAAGATAGATGCCCGTCGTGACCAACGGATGCCCCAAGAAGCGGTAGACCACACCCGGCACCACCTCGCCTTTCCGCCGGCTGGCAATCAGCAAGAGTACCGGAAAAGTGCCACCCAGCAGGGAAATGACGATCACGCCGAGAAAGCTGAGGGGTTCGGCAAACGATTCCGCCCCGGTCAGCAACAGCCACTCGGTCAGCACAAAGACCGCCGCCACGGGGGCTACAGATAAGAGGTAGCGTCCACGCTTGCCCAGCAGGGCTTCCCTGGCCCATTGTAGAAACCCGGTTTCCGGCCCGCCTCTCACCGCTGCCTTTCCCTTCTCACCCAGGGCCTGCCCTAAGCGAGGTCGAAGGGCCTGCCAAATGTCCTCGGTAAGCTGGCGTCCCCGTCTGGCTGCCAGGCGAGGCCGGTAGCGGGTCTCACCTTCCCCTTCCAATTCCTGGATAAAGCCTTGCTCTACCAGCGCGTTCAACATGGTGCGGACTACTGCCTCAGATTGACCGGTATGCGTTGCCACTTGAGCCAGGCTCACCGTTTCCTGCCCCGTTATCCCCTCCCGCATCATCCAGGTGAGGATCTGCCGCTGCGAGTCGGGCAGGACGAAGACATCGGCCATGCTCAGGCCGGCGGCATACCACTCCCCCTCATAGGTCAGGTGCAGCGGCGAGCTGATCCGCAGGCGGACGTGCTCCTGGCTAGCCTCCAGGATCTCCAGCGCCAGGCGCAGGCCATGCTGGCGCAACGCTGGCAGGCGGTCGAACAACGCCGTGGCCTCCCAGGAGCCAGTCACAGCCATCTCCAGGTGGTGGGTGGTGCCGTCCATCTGGACGTCCAGACGGAACCGTGGGCTATGCTCGGGGCTGGCCCTTCGGTCTGGCTCAGGACTAGCTTCAAGCCCCAGGTAGGTCAGGCCGAGGCGTAGGTCGCCATCGGCGCTGGCCATCCCTCGGGGGTTGCTGCGCAGGAGCAGCCTCCCCCGCCGCCGGGGCAACATCACGACCATCCAGCGCTTTGTGGGCAGCCGCTCCCGGACCAGGTTAAAGAGGGGTAGGGAGGAATGGATTGTGCCCATGCCCATGCCGAGGATGACAAAGACCGAGCCCAACACGTGCACAACGGGGCCAATCTCTGCCGCCAGCGGGGCCAAGGCCGTGCCCGACTGGCCGGCCAGCGCCTGGGGCGCGATAGCCCCATTGACCGCCAACACCCAGATACAGTAAATCACCATAACCACTGCCTGTGCCGCCACGGTCCCCCAGATCAGGGCGCGCGCGCTGGGGTCACGGTGCAGCACGACCCGCGCGCAGTTGCTCACCGACAGGTGTCCGAAGTAAGCCAAGAGGATGACGCCAAAGATCAACTGCAAAATCGAAGGCTCAAACGGGCGTCCGCCGAGGAAAGGCACGTTCACGTGCAAGAGATTCGCCGATCGCAGGCTGATGAAGGTGAGCAGCGAAAGGACCAGGATCAGGCCGATATTGATCGCGCCGATCACCAGCGCCGAGGCAATGGTGGCACTGAGCGTTTCGCGTCGCAGATAGTATAGGCCGATGAGGAAAAGCAGGGCGACCCACACCGGGGCCGATATGCGCGTGGCGTTCGCCAGGGTGGTGGAAAGGCCGATATAATAGGGCCAGAGGGTCAGGACACACTCGGTGATCAGCCCTAACGAGAGGATGAGGGAACCGGCACGGCCCAGGTAATCGGTCACGACTCGACCAAGGAAGGCACTGCCATAACGGATAGTGCCGCTGCGGGCGACGGCTTCGGCCATATAAGTGATGGTCAGCACGTTGGCCAGACCCATCACGACCAGGATCGCCACGCCAGCCAGCGGGCCGACATCGGCCAGGGCAATGGGCAAGGCCAAGATGCCTGCGCCCACGGTCTCGGTAAGGGTCAAGGCAAAGGCGGTCCAGAAGGGGGGCAGGGACTCTAACCAGCCAGCCAGCGCGGCCCAGGCCCAGCGCAGCCGGTCGGCCAGGGTGGCTCGGGGGGCAAAGATCGTCTCCAGCGGTTGGTGGTACAGGCGTTGGTAAGCCTGCTGGACCCCTTCCTCGTCAAGACCCAAGGCCTCCCGGATGCCGGGCACTGTCTGGTAAGTAAAGCCATACTTTTGGCGCAAGAGGTGGGCCACAGCCGCTTGCAGCCTGGGGTTCTCCGGCACCAGGGAAGTCCACTGCGGGGCGTAACGCTCCAAATCTTGAATCGTGGGCCGCAGGGGAGGCTCACGGCCCAAGGCCAGGGCTTCCAGGAAAGCCAGCTCACGCTCCTCGGCCGCCTCTTCGGTGAGGAAACGCTCCATCGTCTGTCGCGATTGGGCCACCAGGTGCGCGGTCCGGCTTTCTATGGCGAACAGCACAGTGCTTGCTGCCTTGGTGTGCCCCCCTAACAGACCATCCAGCACCTCTTCGCGGGTGAGCAACCCAAGCTCGTTAGATGGCATGTCTGATCCCCCCATCTCGCCCTCTCCCCATGTTTTGTTAGATTTCATCACCGGCCAACTCGGCCCGCAAGAAGGCGATCAGCGCCTCCAAGCTGCTGAACCCTTTCCGGCGTCGCTCAGGCAACGCCTTGAGCTTGCGCTGTCCTGATCCTGCCGGAGGGCTGGAGGGCAGAATCTCTTCCACCGAAAAGCGCCAAAGAGGCTCTTTGCCCGATGCCGCTTCCCCCTCCTGCCAGCAGCGCAGCAGGTAGGCGCGATACGGATGGCTCTTTTCCCTTTGCATTGACATTGACCTCAATGACCCCTCGAAACCTTGGTAAGGGTTGTCCAAACCATTTTTAGCCAAAATCTTTGTCTTATCCTTGTCATAAGATACGCATTGTGTTATAATTCACTTCGCACTTTCGAACCCCTACTTCCGTATTCTACCCCAAAAGTGTTTGGCAACTCTTTGGCAACTCTTTGGCAACTCGGAGGAAGATGAGGATGGAAGGCACCCTCCAATTGCGGCTTTTGGGAACTGTACAGGTAAAGCGGGATGGAGAGCCAGTGCGAGGCTTTCGATCCCGTAAGGCCCTGGCGCTCTTGGGCTACCTGGCCTTGCAAGACCACCCCATCCCTCGCCAGTACCTGGTGGACCTGTTGTGGGGGGACAAGTCGGAAGCCCGGGGACGGGCCAACCTCAGTTGGGTGTTGAACAGAATCTCTACCCTGCTGCCCGGTTGCCTGCAGGCCGACCGCCACACCGTCCAATTCCAACGGGCAGCAGTTCCCTACTGGTTGGACATCGTCGCTTTCGAGGAACTGGAGGCCCAGGGCGATGCCCCTTCCCTAACCGCTGCCGTGGAGCTGTACCGGGGGGAGTTCCTAGAGGGGCTGTACCTGGATGGGTGCGCCGAGTTCGAAATCTGGCTGGTGGGGGAGCAGGAGCGCTGGCGTCAGCGGGTGGCCCGGCTATTGGAGGCGCTGGTCACGCACCACAGCCAGTGTGGCGAGCACCAACAGGGCCTGCGCTTTGCCCGGCGTCTGCTGGAGTTGGAGCCCTGGCGGGAGGAGACCCACCGCCAGGTGATGCGCCTGCTGGCGTACAGCGGCCAGCGAGGGGCCGCCCTGGCCCAGTATGAGACCTGTCGCCGCGTCCTGGCCGAAGAACTGGGCGTCGAGCCGTCAGAGGAAACGACCCGCCTGTACGAGCAGATCCGCGACGGGGAGTTGAGAGTGAGGGAGCGAGAGGTCAGGCGGGACTTGGCCGTTGCCCTTCCTCCCTTCCTCACGGACGAAGAGATGGTCGAGGTCGAAAGGCCCGTCTTTGTGGCCCGGGAACGCGAACTGGCGCAACTGGATGGGTTTCTCGATCAGGCACTGGCCGAACAGGGACGGGTGATTTTCATCACCGGCGACGCCGGCAGTGGCAAGACCACCCTGGTCCAAGAGTTGGCCCGGCGCGCCCAGGCCACCCACCCCGACCTGGTGGTGGCCAGCGGAAACGGCAATGCCTACACAGGCGTTGGCGACCCCTACCTGCCCTTCCGCGAGATCCTGGCCCTGCTGACCGGCGACGTCGAATCCCGGTGCGCGGCGGGGGCCACGCCCAGGGAGCAGGCCCGCCGCTTGTGGCAGATCCTCCCCTTCGCCGCCCAGGCACTGGTGGAGGCCGGCCCGGACCTGGTGGATACCTTTCTGCCCGGTGCGGCCCTGGTCGAGCGCGCGGCAGCGTCTGTGCCCGATGGGGCAGACTGGCTGTCCCGCCTGGAGGAACTCGTGGAGCGCACAGCCCTTCGACAAGCTCAGGACACAGCGGCCGCCCCTGGTGATCCCAACCTGCAGCAGAGCGCGTTATTCGAGCAGTACACCCAGGTGGTGAAGGCACTGGCGAGCGACAGACCTCTGCTCTTGGTGCTGGAGGACTTGCAGTGGGCGGACGCCGGTTCCACCAGCCTGCTATTCCACCTGGGGAGGCGGATAGAGGGCAGCCGGGTTCTGGTGGTGGGGGTCTTTCGCCCGGAAGAGGTGGCCTTGGGGAGGGGAGGCGAGCGGCATCCCCTGGAACCCGTGGTCAACGAGCTCAAACGCCATTTTGGGGACATTGAGGTGGATTTGGGAAAGGCTGAGGGCCAGCAGTTCGTAGAGGCTTTCCTGGACGCCGAGCCCAACCGGTTGGACGCCGCCTTCCGCCAGACCCTCTACCGGCAAACCAGGGGACACGCCCTCTATACCATCGAGTTGCTGCGGGGCATGCA
>Ga0180438_10010340_pt1 | contig 11462 bp, 13 predicted proteins | sample SS_ome_12_FD_132455 | JGI IMG/M metagenome (GOLD analysis project Ga0180438, IMG submission 132455) | Hypersaline lake sediment archaeal communities from the Salton Sea, California, USA - SS_3_D_2 metaG | ecosystem: Environmental > Aquatic > Non-marine Saline and Alkaline > Hypersaline >...
GCTTGCGCACCGCCAGCGCCTCAACCTCTTCTCGCAACAGATAGCGCCGCTGCTTGGCCATAGACGCATCGGGATCCACCAGCTCAGTTAGCCGCTCCCGGTTCATGGCCGAGCCCACACCCTGAGTGGTCATGCCCAGGATGCCAGCCGCCTCTCTCATGCTGACCACGTCGCCCGGGTCGATCTCGATGTCCTCATAGGTCACCCGTCTGACTTGTAATGTAATCATTGTGCCTTTCCTCCTTTTGTAAGCTTACCTCATTATACCACAGGTGGGGAGGGTTTGTCAAGAGGCGAAGCTTAAAATTTTGCGTGATCTTTTTTTCTCTTTTTCCGGGAATGGGGTACCGCGAGGGCAAAGGCTTCAGTCCATGGCCACTGTCTCAATCCCAACACGTCAACCGCTTGCAGTCCACCGAGTCTCTAAGACCCAATAGCGCCCCTAGATGGCGGCTTGAAAGCGAGGGCCTCAGACATGGCTATTGCCTCAATCCAGCAACGGCACCTTGCGGGGCGCTAATTCCCGTCACGCCTACCGGGCCAGCGAGCGGGCTAGTACGGCGCGGTAGACCGTACCTTGCCAGAGAAGGCCATAACCCGCGCCGGAACGAACAACGAACGAACGGACAACGTCCGGCGGACCTGATGGAAAACCCTTCACCACTAAAGAAGGTACTCCTACACCAAAGGCCCGATGGTAAAGAACGATCTCTTACAGCGCGGGCGGGTTTCCCACAGGCGCGCCGGGAAATGGGCCTTCGGCTGATGGACAACCGCTTGTTTTGCAGAGAGAAGGCACGGGTCAGGCAAAGGCTGCACGCTTGCCACTGAGCTCTTACGGCAAAGGCGCGGTTGCCCACAGCACTCTCGGCCCACCCCTCCAGCCTGTGCACAGCCGCTTGTTTTGCAAAGAGAAGGCACGGGTACAGCAAAGGCCACACGCCTGCCACTGAACTCTTACGGCGAAAGCGCGCCTGCACACAGGCTTCCGGGGACGCGGGACCTGATGGAAAACCCTTCGCCGCTAAAGAAGGCGCTTCTACACCAAAGGCCCGATGGTAAAGAACGATCTCTTACAGCGCGGGCGGGTTTCCCACAGGCCCCGCGCTACTACTACTAGATCCTCTCCTTCCCGCCAGGGGGTTATTTTCTTTTTTTAATTCGAGGCGGGTCGGTTCCGGGCTTTCGGGGCGCTTGGGCAGGCGAAGGCTCTTCGCGGTCTGGCCATTGGGGGTGGGGTCCCGGCCCGGCCGGGGCTTCCTGGTCGGGGCGGGGCTGGTGTGGTTGCGTTTCCGTTTTTTTTGTGGTTGCGTTCCGGGTTTCTGTCTGTTCTTTCCGTTCTTTGCGTCTGCTTTGTCTCCTCTTTCTGTTCTTTGCGTTTTCTCGCTTCGGTTCTTTCTGTTCTTTCCGGTTGGTTGTGTGGTTGCGTTCCGGGTTTCTGTCTGGCCTTTCCGTTTTTTGCGTTTTTTTGGGTTGGGGGGCTTGCTTTTTCCTCCGTTCTGTGTTACACTGGGGGTGTCTTTGGGGCGCTTCCTTCGCTCCCTTCGCTTCTCTCGCTCCCCTTGGTCTGGGGGGTGGGGCCGTCGCCGGGGCGGTTCCCTGGCTCGCTTCTCTGGGGGGTGTGCTGTGGCTTCTTCTTCTGGCTCTTGCTTCTCCTCTCCGTCCGGTTCCGTGGTCTTTTCCTCGGTCGGGGCCTGCTCGCGCTGTGGCGCGTCGGCTGTGTCCCTTTCGTCGGCGGGGCTCTGCGTTTCTTGCGCCCCGCGTTGCGCCCGGTGTGGTGGGCGGGTGGGCTTTTCCTGCTCTTGCCCGCCCCCTTCCGGGGCTTCTCCGTTCGGGGCCCCTGGTGCCTCTGGGGCCCCTTCCCCTTCTTCCCCCTCTCTGCCTTCTTCTCTCGCTTCCCCGCGCTCTCTGGCCTTCTCCGCTTTCCTCTGCGGCTCGCTGCGCCTCTGCCGCTTTCGCTCCTCTTTCCGGTCGCCGTCTGGCTTCGTGGTGGTGGTCGGGTTTGCGTCCGCCTCTGCTGCTGGTCGCTTTGCCGCGCGTTGGGCGGGGCGGCTTGGGGTTTCGGTTGCTGTGCGTCGGTCGCCGGGTTGGGGGTCGGGGCTGTCGGGGCGGGGTTGGTTCTGGGTTTCTGTGCCCTGCTTGGCGCCTCCCCCTGCGCTGTCGTCGTGTGGGCGGTCCGCTTGGGTTTCCGCGGCCGGGGGGTTGCGTCGGTTCCTGCTCTCTCTTGGGGCCCGCTCTGCTTTTTCGCCTGCTTTCTCGTGGGGGTGCTCTCGTGGCTAGGGGCGGGGGTTCTCTGTCGGGTTGCGCGGGGTCGCGGGGTTGCGGCGCTTTTGTGCCCCTTCCCCCTGGGGCCCGTGGTGTGCGTGGGGCGGGCGGTTGCGCCTCTTGCGCCCGCTTCCCTTCGTGCCGTCGCGCTGCTGCTTGTCGTTGGCGGCGGCTGTCGTGGGGGCTTTGGCGGCGGCGGCCTCGGGCTGGTCGCTTTGGGCCTGGCTGCCCTTCCCTTCCCCCTGCTTTCCCTCCCTGCCCTGCTGCTGCTGGCTCTTCCTCTTGCGCCTCGTGCCCCTGCGTGTCGTCGCCTGCGCCGGGTGGGGGCTCGGCTTGCCAGTTGTCGCTCTTTCCCGGTGGGGCCCCTGCTGCTGGCGCTTTCCCGCCCTCTGCTGCTGTCGGTGGTGGGGGCGGTGGCGGTGGCGCTTCGGGTGGCGGCGGCTCTGGCTCGTCGGGGCTTCCGGGCGGGCCGCTTCGCGGATAAGTGGCCGAAAGGAAGCGGCCACACCATGCGGGGATTCGAGCGGCCTGGTGGGGGCGAGAGGGGGAGATGATCAGCGCCGGGATCTCCTGGCCGGGAGGGAAGAAGCGAGGCTTTCCGGCGAGGCATCCGCTGCTTTCGGGGCGTTCTGGTCGCGGCCTCCCTTCGGTCGGGAGGGGGAGCGCGAGGCTCCAAGCGAGGTTGGGGAGGAAAAGCGAGGAAAGATGCGATTTCGAGAGGAAACGGGAGCTTTTGGGAGCTAGGGGGAGCTTAGCGGAGCTCCTGGGCTCAGAGCGGGCTTGACATGGTAGGGGAAGTGTGGTAAAATTATAGGTAGTGGGGAGCTTTGGAAGCTTAGGAAAGGGGATACAATGGCAGAGACACAGACCAGACTATTTGAAACACAAGACCTACCGCTTTTTTCGGGAACAGCGCCACGCACGAAACAGAAGGCTTTTCATCCTGAGGCAGTGCAGACCCAACGCTTGCCCGGCTTGGACATAGCGCCCGACTGGGCAGAACTGGGCAAACGACGCCATCAGATTGTAAGGAGAAGGAAAAGACGATAGCGGGCTAGTGGGCACTAGCCCCAAGGGCTGGAGGGGGCTCCAGAGATTGGGGCTGATGCTCACAAGCGGGAACCACAGCAGGCCGTGACGGCCATCGCACTCACAACGCACATAAAGCCGTCTGAATGCCGAGGGTGAAAATCGCACAGAGCAGAGCGCGGGAGCGAATATTTTTGGCCCCATTTTCTGAAGCCCTAGCCCGCTACAATCCACGGACTTGTAAAAAGGGGGCACAAGACCTCAGGCCCGGCCAGGCCAGGGGCACATTGGGAAGGTTAGCATGGGGGTGGGGAGACCCGCCCCCACCAAACCCAAGGGAGTAGAAGGAATGAGCCAGCAACTAGCACTTTTCAGCACAGAGGAAATTGAGATACCTACGCCGCGCAACTGCTACCATTGCGGATGGTCAGATTACAGCCACTACAGCAGAGGAACAAAGAGCCTGATTTGTCGCCTGCACAAACGGAAGAAAGTCCGCAAACGACAACGCGCTTGCCAAAACTACAGGCCTATGGTCGACGCAGCGCAACGCTGCAACTGCACAGAATGCCAGAGACTACTAAGGAGGCTAGAAGAATGAGCGCCACCGCAGTCATCGAATACGAATGGAAGGGCTACGGACCGCCGAACGACCGCCACGCCTGGGACATACAAGCCACCGTCTCTGAATTCCAGGGAGTGGCCATCGCCATGACGCGCGGACTACTGGCCGACATCCGCACCGCGCTGGAGGAAGCGGGGCTGGAGAAGCACGGCACAAGCCCGATCCGCAAATATGCCAGGGGCCGCTGGTTCCCGGAGTGGCGCGAAGTGTGGAGAATGGAGGAAGAGGAAATGAGCGAATTATCCCCACGCGCACAGAAAGCCCGCCGGGCATCAGCCAACCGCCAGGCCCGCCAGTGGAGGCAGGCCAACGCCAAGCGAGCCCAGGCCATGAAGCCCTACGAGGCGCGGATTGCCCGGCTGGCCGCCAACGCGGAGAAGAAATATCCAGAGCTTGCTGGCCGGTCCACCAGAGCGGCAGAGCTTTTGCGCCGGGGCCATGTGCAGCATAATGAGGGAGCGCGCTTTTCCGTGATGAGCCAAGATGGAGATCAAATCTACCTGGTGGACACGGAGCGCCGCCGCTGCACCTGCTACGATTTCAAGCAAGGCAACGCACCGCGCATCAATGGCGCGCCGATGTGCAAGCATCGCGCCGCCGCGCTGATGTGGCTCAAACTGCAAGCGCCCGATCCGGGCCGGATCCACGCCGAAGAGAAGCGCATCCAAGCGCTCCAAGCCGGAGCGATCTTAATATAGGCTTACCCTTTCAGGCTGACCCCCCAGGTCCTCCAGCCCGGAGGACCTGGGGCAGCCCCAGACTTGACATAACTTATCAGAAAGGAGAGAGAGATGGCAAACGAGAGACCAGACCGAACCCGCATTTTTTCCCACATCACCCGTACCCGCTTCCTGCACCTGGAGGATAGCCTCGACATCGGCAAAATCCGCTTTTTCATCGGCCAGTATCGTCGCCGAGATCGGGGAGGGGATGGCGCCGAGGCCGTCGCCTTCCACTTCCTGGACGCCGACGACGCCAGGCCGCTTTGCGCTGATTTGTCATGGGCCAAGGCCGCCGACTTTGTGGATTTCAAAGGCACCGCCAACGGCGGCCAGCCACAAAGCCGCGTGCTGAAGATCCGTGGGCCAAAAGACGGCAAATATTGGCTCCAGGTGGACAATGGCCCGGGCCAGATCATCGGCGAGGGGGCCGTCAAGCCGGCCGGGGATCCCGAGGCCTCGATCAGCATCGCGCTGAGCCTGTGGGAAGCGCGCGCTATGGCCCTGGCCGTCATCGAGTACATGAGCGCCTACCGCGTCGCCGCCATGATCAGCGCCGCCAATCCGCTCAATCCGCTCCCCAAATCCGTTGACAGCGCCCGCCACGTGGACCCCTCCACCGGAGAGATCCGCAGCGCCCAAGCCGACGCCGAAGATCTTTTCGGACCAGAGCCCGCCCGAGCTGGCCCGGATCCTGAGCCGGAGCGGTCCCAAAAAGCCGAGGCCAAAGAGACACCCGACGAGGTGGATCCGCCCACCTTTTTCGCGCTGGCCAACAAGGCCATCGCCGCAGGCTTTCCCCTCGATCGGCTCCGGGAGATCATTCAGAGCCAGGTGCCTTGGCGCGAGAAGCACATCACGCTAAGCCAGGCTATGGCCGCCTAGGTGTTGCACTCTGCAACAGTTTGCCCCTCCCTGGTCCCGGCCGGGGAGGGGAGGGGCTACACGGTAGCGGCGGAAAGCTTAAAATTTTCAGACTTACACGGTAACGGTCTTGACAATTAAATTTAATTGGTGTATACTGGTAGTAGAGATTTAAATTAAATTCACACACAAAGGAGGTAGGGAAATGAACTTGACAGCAGATCAAAAGCAGTGGGCGGCCACCGGGCCGCGAACAAGGAAAGCGTGCCAGGCTTACGCCAGAGAGCACGCCCCCAGGGGCCAGCGGGGCAAGCTGGCCGAAGCACTCTACGACTTCAGCAAGGAAGCCGCCGAACTCCGACAGGAGCGCCGGGAAGCACGCCGCGTAGAGCCTACGCCAAAGCTCCAGGACCGCCTGCACAACCGGCTGATCACCATCACGCAGCGCCAGGCCACCGAGCGCCGCCTGACCACCCCCACTTGCTCCCCCCGCCAGGGCACCGTCGAGGACTATGACCCGCAGCGCCGCATGTGGCTCATCAATGTGGAGCAAAAGTACCACTACAGCAACGCTTTCGGGGATTGGTGGGTGAGCGCCTCGTGGCTGGCCGGCCACGACGATAGCGGCTATTGGGCCGTGCGGGTGCCGGGCACCATCCTGGATATCGACGAGGCGCTGGACTGGATCACGCCGGCCGCTGTCCGCAAGGCCGAGAGCGAAGGCCGCCAGGTCCTCCGCCAAGGCGATGTCTACCTGGTGGAGAAAAAGCGCGGACCGGACAACACGCGGGATCTACCCCGCCGCCACTACTTCGATCCGGAGACGCGCACACTCAGCCACGCGGACCACGCCGATGTCCACATCCCCTGGCCTTTCCGAGCTTACGCGCAGCGGCAGCTTAGCAGCACCAGCCGGGGCGCATTTGGCCGGGCCGGGGACTAGCCAGCAGTTCAACAGCGAGGACAAGCCGGGGTGAGAGGCCCGGCAGAAAGGAGCTTCCAGATGAGAAAATACACCAAGATGCTGGAGGACCTGATGGGCAAAGAGTGGTGCGATGAGGCGTTTCCGCCTTTGCTTTTCATCTTCGACAAAGACGGAACCCTGGTCACCAAGCGCGGCGGCGGGGATCCCCCGATCCCCAACCACGTGGATGAGCAAATCCCGCTGCCCGGCGTGGTGGAGAGATGCCGGGAGCTCAGAGAGGCCGGCCACACCCTGGCCATCGCCTCGAATCAAGGCGGGGCGGCTTTTGGCTACCTGAGCTATGAGGAAGCTTATAGGCTCGTCGCACACGCGGCCGGGCTGATCAAGGCGGAAGCCTGGGAAATGTGCCCGCACCATCCTCAGGGCACAGTGGCCGCCTACGCCGTAGATTGCGGATGCCGCAAGCCGCGGCGGGGGATGCTGATCAGCCTCATGTACTATCTAGAGTTCAAGGCCGAGAACACGATCTACGTCGGCGACATGGACACGGATCGCCAGGCGGCAGAGGCGGCCGGAGTACGATTCGTGTGGGCCGATGAGTTTTTCAATCGAAAGGAGACCAGCTAATGAAAGACCAAATCCAACCCACCGTATCCATGACCGAAGCCCCCCCCATCCCCGACCAGTACAAGGAGACCATCGTCAACTTCCTGCACCACTACTACGAAGGGCGAAAGTGGGAGATGCGAGAAAGCTTTGGCTTCTACCAGTTGCCCATCTGGACCCACGACCAGCTTCTCCTCACCCCACTGGCGCACCAACTGGCCATGATCGCCCGCGCGGCAGCGGGTGAGATCAGCGGCGGGGACTTGGTACGAGGTACAGTCCACGAGGGGATCCAAGGCCTCATGGAGGATCTCTACTGCCCGCGAGGGCTGAACAACGCCTACGACATCCCGGCTCGCTTCTACGACACGCCGCTAGGGCAGATGGTGGCCCGGGCCTGGCTCTGGCTGCAAGGCGACGAGCTGATCACCCTGGCCGAGGCGGCCGAGATGCGCGGGGTGACGATCCCGGCCATGAGCCAGGCCGTCAAGGACGGGCGACTGACCCGCTACGTGGATCCCAACGCCGGGAGCCGACAGGGGCGGACGCTGGTCTCGAGGGCCGAGGTGGAGGGGATGGATGAGTAAAGAAAGCACGGAGCAATTTTTCACCGGACGCACCGACTGGTACAGCTCGGACGCGGAAGCATCCGGATCCAGGGAGAGCTTCTGACTCTGTGTCGCTATCGCCGTGAGCGACCAGATGAAGGAGGAAGGATTGACGGGCGTGAAATCCATACCGGAGCTTTCGCGCCGGTATCATGCCGTGCTGCGAGGCGAGATACCGTGCCCCGCCGTGCCCGATTGCCCGGACTATCAGCGGGCGCTGGCTGCGGGAAAAAGATTCCGGTGGGAGCGACATCAGCTAAGCTTCGCAGAGATGTAAAGCAAAAGGGGCCTCCCTCGAGGGAGGCCCCTTTCTTTGCGTCCGTTCAATCCGTTCCCCTAATCCGTTGACAGCACCCTAGTCAAACAACTCCTTGATATCCTCTCGCGTATTCGACCCGATCAAGGGCTTGCCCTTCATGCCCATCAGCGTCGCCCACTCCTGAAAGCCCCTGGCCTGCCCAATGGCCAGGACCACCCTGGCCACCCCGTACAGCGTGGTGCCGGCCGCTTGCCCAGCCGCCACAATGATCAGCGCCGTGCCCGCCTGTGTGGCAAAGCTCAGGATAGCCAGGCCGATGATGGCCAGGGCCACAGCAACCCCCCCGCCCAAGACAATTACCGCCCACCCATTCGGCCCCTCCGGTCCCCGCTGCTCAATGATCATCCCTTCCCTATCCATACCTTCACCCCCTAGTTTTTCGTTTTTCCCTTAGATTCGTTGAAAACCAAACAGAAAACGAATCCTTTTGCGTCCACCAGGAGCTCCGCGAGGCGCTCGCAGTGGTCCCAATCACTGCACCAACACGCCCAACTTAGCCAGCCATCGGCGCACCCGGTCCGCGTGCCGCTTCTTCACCACGAGCAGAGCCACCGCGCAGCCGTCCACGATGGTTAGCATCTTGGCATAGATAGTTACGCCCATGCCGGCCAGCTCCTTTTCCAGCCAGGGCCCGTTATGGCCCAGGGCAAAGACCCCATCTAGGTCCACCCATACCCCCGTTTTGCCCGGCTGAGCCAGCCAGAAATAACACCCAGGGTGATCAAACCAGTCCAAGCTCAGCAGGGTTCCCCAAACCGTATCCTCAGCAGCTTGCACCGCCGAGGCTAGCCTACCCGCTCCACTACTTTCCAACTGCTGCCCGGCTTCAAGGCCCACGCTTCTATCTCCCCATACTCATTTTCCCGCACCCGAAAGTTGGCCCGGAAGGTATCCCAGGCCTCATCGAACGGCACCGGCTGCCAGGTGTAGCCCTTGCGAAGACCGATCTTTTGCATGGCCTCGTTGATGGTGTTCCACTGAGCCTGAGTACAAACCCCGTCCTCCACCATCTCTTCCCTGGTCGGCTTGCCATGCCCCAGGCAGGCCCGCATCAGCATAGCGTGAGCCACCAGATATAGCTCTTGCTCCAGAGTCAAGGTGTCCGGGTCCCAATCGTGGTCCATGGGACCGCTGCGGATGTTTTCTTTGGCGCGCTTGGCGGCTTCCTCTTGCTCTTCCCTGGCCTTCTTCGCCAGGCCGCGCTGGTAGGCCCGCTCGTCGTCGTCTACATCCCAGGGCCGCTTTGCTACCCGGATCGACCAATCCACGCCGTACCAGCAGGCCACGGCCAGGCCTATAAAGAAGGCCAGGCCCAGGGTGGCCGCCCACACTTTCCAGGGTGGCCGTCCCCCAAACTCCTGGATCACGGCCAGGACCGCCCACATCAGCACCGTGAGGCCGACCGCCACGAAGACCCCGGCCGCCAAGGCGGCCCGGATCTTGGTATCCAGGTCGTAGGCCGAAGCCGGAGGCGTGGTGTCCGCCGTCCGCCCGCCCACGTCGGGGATGATGATGCGGCTACTCATCGTCCTCCCTCTCCCACCAGTAAATCAGAGAATCGCAATCGCGCTGAAGTTGGCCAGCCAAACTGACATAGCCAGCTTCCTCCAGCACCTTGCACGCAGCCGGGATGTTGGCAATCAGGCGCTCAAACATGGCGTCAATTCTCCAGTCGTCACCCATCGTCTTCCTCCTGAAACATTCCAAACAGATCCCCCGCTAGTTCCTCTTCGATGGCCCGCGTCTCCTGCTCGACGTCGCGGATCTCTCCGCGAACGTAGCAGCGCAAAGCGTTGACGATCCAGGCCGAGGTGGTCCCATCCGGCAGGCCATCGAGGACCTCCAGGATCTCATCGTGCACGCCCCGCCTCAATCGAAAGGTGATCCGCTCCGAGGTGCCCGGCTGGTAGAGACGGGGACGCCCCGGGCCTTTTTTTGTCTGACAATTATTCTCACCGCGATTATTGTCTGACAATTATTCCACCCTCAGCCAGCCAAAGCCGCCCCGCCTGAACAAGTCGCCATTAGGTAGGCGGCACATGGTGAGATCGTCGGGCAGTTCCATTGACAGATCCGTCACCCACTCGCCGGGCTGAGCGTCCGCAGCCCGGACCAGGGTCAGCACAAAGTCTATTTCCCTCTCCTGCGCCCCGTCCACCAGGTCTCTCCAGTCGCCGACTTTGAGCCTCAGGTCGTAGGCCCGGCCGTCCTTCGACACAACCGCCACATGGCGCGTCACCTTGTCCAGCAGGCGCATCCATGTATAGAACCGCTCTTCCTCAGAGACATCCGGCCCCACTTCCAGGCGCAGGTGAAAGTCCCCCGTCTTGGCTATTAGTTGCTCATCAGGCATTTGAACACTCCCTTACCCAAGGCCCACTTGGCCGCGCCCCGCGCGTTGCCCAACTGGTCCAGGGTCCAGACCTGATTTCGCGGGAAAGCCCGCATCATAGCCGGCTGGACCACTTTGGCCGGTCCCCCGGTCAGGATGATACCATAGAACCGCGAGGCGTCTTTGACCTTGCCGCTCACTTCGCTGACCACTTGCGCCGCCAGGTCGGCGCCGGCCTTCCTGGCCAGGGGCAACAGGTCCACGGTTTCGTCGTAGATGTCTATGGTGCCATCTCTAAGCGATTGCTGTAGCTCCGACAGGCTACGGCTGACGCCGTACCTCTGGACGATGTGCTGCTGCAGCACGCCCAACAGATCCTTGCCGCCCAGGAAGTCGCCGCCGCTCCACTGTTCGATAGGCGTCAGGTTGGTGACGCCCGCAATGTCTAAAGTATTGTGGCCGACGTCCACGACGAACCAGCCTTTGCGCAGGATCTCCTCGGTCATGCCGTTGCTCAGAAACGGCTTGCCGTCTTTGATGGTCAGGGCCACGTCCCACAGGGACATGACCGGCTGCCAGGCGGTCCGCACTTCGCGGATGTTGATCACCATTTCGCGCCGCCCGATCCGGACCGGGTGCTGGCCAATCCAGGATTTCTTCAACTGGCTGCGTCGCTCCCAGGCCATGACCGGCAGGCCGGTCACGATGCAGACGTCCGTCAGTTTGGCCTTGGCCAGCAGGGCCAGCAGCAGAGTGCGCTCTTCCTCCGAGCCGATGCGCTCGAAGGTCTGGCTCTGGGTGATCCCCAGGGGCGAGTGCAAAAGCGCATCCGAGCCCATCAGGAGATCCCGGCCGTCATACGAGAACTTGAAAGGCCGGTGGCGTTTGGGGCCACCGAGCCCCAAGTCCATGTTGCGCACCTGAGCCGCCAAGCCGTAGACGCTGGCCATGACCAGGGTCACCAGCTTGCCGTTCTCGTCGAAGTAAGCCACCTTGGTGTCGCCAAAACCGACGTCGGCGCCTATCCTTGTTGTCTCCTTCATGATCCCTCCTCTCTCGCAATCTGCCGCAACAACCCGGACATGAGCATAGCCAAGGTGTGCGAGATCTGGATGTAACACGCGCCCTCTGGTACGTCCCTCTCTGCCCCCATACGCTCAGCATTGTCAA
>Ga0180438_10010341_pt1 | contig 11461 bp, 5 predicted proteins | sample SS_ome_12_FD_132455 | JGI IMG/M metagenome (GOLD analysis project Ga0180438, IMG submission 132455) | Hypersaline lake sediment archaeal communities from the Salton Sea, California, USA - SS_3_D_2 metaG | ecosystem: Environmental > Aquatic > Non-marine Saline and Alkaline > Hypersaline >...
TCAAACCGGCCTGTTGCGCCCGCCACGCTGCCACGAGTCCGGTCAGGCCCCCTCCAACGATCAACAGGTCGTATTCGTTTTTCTGCATGCCTTAGAGATTTCCATCAATATTCAAGCTGCCGCAGTAGATCGCCTCCAGGAGCTGTTCCTGACGGAGTTGTTCCCCCCAGAGCATGGGCTTGATCCCGTTCCACCGCCCCTCAAGGAAATCGACGAGCATCTCGTTTCCCTGCTTGTTGGACACAAAACCCCTTTCGTACAGGGCGCCGATGGTACGATACCCACAGAAACCACCCTGGCAGGAACCCATGCCAAAACGAGAACGCAGCCGAATCGCGTTCGGGTTTACGGGATGCCCGTTTCGCTCGAGTTCCTTCACGATCTCCTCGACCTGCTGCCGCCCCACCATCTCGCACTCGCAGAGGACTTCCCCGTCCGGCGGTGTCACACGAAGCCGATCCAGCCGGAGACCGGTGTCCAGGGTCTGCCCCTCCCCGCTCCCGGGTAGAGGCACTTCGGCCGTACGGCATTGGGCATCCTTGCCGAGCCGCCGGCAGACTAGGTCAACGGCCGCTTCTGCCATCAGGCGATAGGTGGTGAGCTTCCCCCCTGCGATGCTGACCAGGTTCTCGAGTCCGTCCTTCTCGTGGTCGAAAACGGTAAAGGTCCTGCTGATCTCGCGATCCTTCTCACCCGGGTCAGCCAGGACCAGGGGTCGAACGCCGGCATAGGCCCTGATGAACCGGGCCGTTTTCAGGACAGGGAGCATCTTGGACGCCTCCGCAACGAGCTGATCCACCTCGGCGGCGCTCGTCCGCAGGTGATCAAGATTCTCCACACGCATCGAGTTGGTGCCGGTGATCGTGGCGGTTTCCCCGGGAACGATGATGTCCCCGTCCGAGGGAGGCCGCAGCCGGTTGATGACCCGGTTGACCAATCGGGAGTTCGTGATCAGTAGGCTGCCCTTGGAGTAGGCAATCCGGAGGTCGGCTCCCGCGAGGGCCCCGACCTGATCAACCCATGGACCTGCCGCACTGATGATCTGGTCGGCAAGGATCTCTACGGTCTCGCCCGTCTTTGCCCGGATGGCATCGACCCTGGTGACCCTTCCTTTCTCACGCAGCATCGAGGTCACTTGGGTGTGAAACAGGACGCGCGCGCCGAGGCCTTGGGCTGCCTCCAGATTGGCCTGCGTGGTCAGGAAAGGATTGATCGATGCGTCCTGGACACGGATGGCCGCCTTGATTCGGGGCTGGAGGAAGGGCTCCTGCTCCCTGACCTCCTTCAGGTCCGCTTCCTCGGCCGGGAGCCCGATGCGGGCGGCAGCGGATAGGAAGTCGGCAACGAACTCGTCCTTATCCTCTTCGAGGGCGACGAACAGCCCGCCCGTGTCCTCCACACAACCGGAGGCGATCCGCTTGAGCACGTTGTTCTCAAGGGCACATTCCCGGGCAGAGGCAGGGTCTGTGACAAGGTACCGTCCTCCGCTGTGGAGCAAACCGTGGTTCGCCCCGGACGCTCCGGCGTTCAGGTCCCTTCGCTCGAGGAGTACCGCCTGGATCCCTCGCAGAGCCAGATCGCGCAGAACGCCCGCACCGGTCAGGCCACCACCGATGACGAGCACCTCGGTTTCGATCCTCATGGGTCAACCACCCTGTCTATTCAGAGGCTGTATGTCGCTCCGGCCTTGAGCACTTCCACCTCCGCATCCACTTCCTGCGAGATACGGCGGAGGGCATGGTCGCAGGTATCGTGGGCCGAGAGAAGAACTCGCCGCGGCTTTTCTTTCTGAATCGCCTGGATCGTGTCCGTCAGGTCCTCGTCGGTCACCCGCTCCCACCAGGGCTTCCCGGTGCCCATGATCATCTGAATCTGAAACCCACCGTAATTGCCGCGACCGGCGGTTACCGGAAAGTGCAACCCGCCGGCAATCGCATAGATGGGTTCGTCCGACAGGCGACGTACCATTCGGATCACCGTCTCGATCGTGGGGTGCCCGCACCCTGTCAGGACGAACAACCCCTTCCCCTTCAGGTGAGCCACCAGGGCCTGCTCCTCGGTCAAGCCAAAGAAATACATGCTCCTGGCCAAAGGGCCTGTCGAGGCAATCCCCCCTTCGAGCAGCTGAGGCTCGCCGGCAATCCGCACATCAAAACCTTGCGCTCGAGCAGTATCCGGCAGGTAGCAAGGCTTGCCCTTCACCTCACCGAACTCCGGAGGCAGGGCTACCTGCCGCTTGCGCTGTGCCTTCAGCCCCCCCATGTGGTCCGCGTGGAGATGAGAGATGGCGAGCCCGTCCACATCCTCCATGGTCAGGCCGAGACGAGCGGTGTTTTTTGAAAAGGTGTCACCCTGGACACCGAACCCGATGTCATACAGCAGGGATCCCTGGTCGGTCCGCAGAAGATACGAGACCCCCGGCTCGCCCATGAATCCATCCTCGTGCTCATATTCGGAGATGACCGTGAGGTCGAGCTTCTCCAGGGCCGGCAGGGCGAGTGGTCCCGCCGCCTGCATCCTGTCCTGATTCAGCCGGGCAACCTTCTCACGGTTCTCCTTGAAACGACGATTCTTGCTCATCATCCAGGGCACGAGCACCGGAGAGACAAGCGCGAGCAAGGGCCACCAGTGGGGAGCAACGCGAAATCCCATGCTGTCTCCTTTTCAGGTTTTAGGTATTAGCTCTTAGGTATTAGCCCACCACCCCTCCCCCTGCTCTTGAGCCTCCTGACACCTAACACCTATAACCTACCAACCAACTTCGCCCGTAGCCTTATCACCTGGTAGCATAGCACCTGGCGACGTAACGGACAAAGGGTGGGTGATAATCCCTGGCGGCGGGCACATGTAAGGGGGCACCAAGGGGTCAGATCGTCAAGTAACAACCTGACCCCAAGATTCCGGGTTGGGTGGGGCAGCTGGCGCTACCCCCTGTTCCAGGTGAGATTTGTGCCGGGCGACTTTGTAGGGGGAGGGAGAGACGGAGCCCAAACAAATCGAATCGGAACAGGGGTAGTGTTCAGCCGTCGATGATACGGAGGGCATCCTCCCTGTAGGCGTCCATGACATAAGGGATGCCCGTCACCTTTGCGCATTCCTCTGTCAAGGAGGTGAGATCATACCTTCCGATCAGGTCCGTTCTCCACTTCCTGGCGCCGGCCATCAGCTGCTGCAGGCCCACACGAATCTTCTCCGTGGCACTGTAAATGCCGATCGCACCGAGGGGCATCGTGTCGGCATCGGCACCGTATTTCGCCTTGATCTCTTCGTAGCAGACGAAGATCTCCTCCTTGGTGGCGCCGTGTTTGGACACGGACTTGGGCAACCCGCCGTCCTCACCCTTCAGCCAGCGCTCGATGTTCTTGCCGACCATCCCGGGGATCATCAGGGCCCGGCCCATGCACACGGCCTTTACGTAAGGAGCGCCCATGGCGATGCTCTTGAACACGTGGTCCTCAGAGGAGAAGCCTCCTGCGAAGGCAAGATCCGGCACCCACTCACCTCTCTTGGCCAGCCTGTCGCTCAGCTCTACGGACATGGCGTGCAGGTAGATGGCAGGGATCCCCCACTCGCACATCATCCGCCAAGGGCTCATACCGGTACCGCCGGGAGCGCCATCGATCGTCAACAGATCGATCTTCGCCGCTGAGCACCATTTGATCGCCATGGCCAGCTCCCGCATCGGATAGGCGCCGGTCTTCAGGGTCACACGCTTGGCGCCCAAGCTGCGAAGCCGCTCCACCTCTTTCATGAAGCCTTCCTGATCCACGAAACCGAGACGGGAATGCCGTTCGAACTGCTTGATGGCCCCGTCCTTGAACGCGGCCTGCATGGCAGGGTCTTCCGGGTCGGGCGTAACGATGTAGCCCCGCTTCTTCAGCTCGATGGCCCTTTCCAGGGTGTCCACCTTGATCTCACCACCGATGCACTTGGCGCCCTGGCCCCATTTCAACTCAACGCACTCGACGCCCAGCTTGTCGATCACGTACTCGGCAACGCCGAATTTCGTGTCCTCCACGTTCATCTGCACCAGGATGTCACCGTAGCCTTCGTGGTACCGCCGGTACTGCTCGACGCGGGAGCGCATGTTCGGGGCTTCCACGATCTTCCCCTTGCTGTCCAACTCGAGTTCAGGGTCGATCCCGCAGACATTCTCTCCACAGACCATGCTGATCCCCGAGATGGCGGCGCCCAACGCAAAGTGCTCCCAGTTGACCCGGGCGATGTCCGTACTGCCGAGGGCGCCGGTAAAAATCGGGACCTTCATCTTCACCTTGTTCTCGACACCATATTCGGTCTCGGTGCTGACCGTCGGGAAGGTGGCGTGATCCGGATCGGCCTGCGTTCCCTCTGCCCCGAGGGCATACCCCATGATGTTGAGATGGGAGTAGTCGATCGGATAGTCCTTGTCCGCTCCTGAGGTGGTTTCGCCGTAAGGCCCCGGGTAAAGAAGCTCCCTGCCTCGAAAAGTGGCATTGAACATGTCGCAGTTCCCGCGGCACCCGTCTACGCAGCGCGTACAAATGCCCGACTGGGGTGCTACGTGGCGGGAGCGGTTGGCGGTCATGAGGGCTTCATTGGCGTTGGGTCTGTGCAGATTCATCTCGTTCCTCCTTCCACTGTTTGGTTTGTTCCTTTTAGGCTGTCCGTTAAGCGAGACAAACAAGGGATAGAAGACAATTTAGAGTTCCTAAACACTCGATCCAAAAAAAATTCTCTCCAGGCAATTCGGGCCATAAAAAAAGGCGTCCACCCCGTCTCGGCAGACACCTTTGTCTTCTTCGAATACGGCCAATCGCCTGCAGGGGGTCTTCCCCTGCTATGAGGAGCACACCTTTGTGCCCCTTTTCACTCAGATGATCTTGAGACTATAAATACCTGTTACAACTGCATTTGTCAAGCTTCTTCCGACGGGGACCATCAACAGAGAATCCAGACCAGTTCCACCTTGCCGGTTCCCTCGTTACTCCATCGATCGAGCGTCTGGTCTTCGAGATATATGCTGTCCCCTTTGCGGAGGACGATCTCCTCCTTTTCCACGACGATCTTCAAGAGCCCGCTCAGGATCCAGCCGAATTCGGGTCCCTTGTAGTCAAAGAACTGCCGCGTGCCTTCTGCGCCGACACCCAACCGCAACAGATAGGGTGTGACCCGTTTCTCCCCCCCATTGCCCGGCAGGAGGGGTTGTATCTCGACCCTGGACCTGGCCGGGCCCTTGCCCGGCTTGGCGACTGTCTGGTCCTTCTTCTTGTGGACGAGCCATCCATCCAACCTCCCTCTGCCCAGGGCCCTTTCGCCGAAGAAGTCGTCGAGGGAGCAACCCAGGGTGTAGGAAAGTTCGAGGAGGAGGGGCAGAGAGGGATGTACCTGATTGTTTTCGATCTGGCAGAGGGCACTCGGTGTGACATCCAGCATACGAGCCAGTTCGGCCTGGGACAAGTTCTTGGCAACCCGGTGCTCCCTGATTCTTTCCCCGATGCGAAGCTCTTTTCCCGGCATCCTGTCCAGGAACTGGATGGTCTCCTCTGCAACCCGGTACCGCAGCACATCGTGGAGGATCCGGGAAGGCCGATCCTCGGCCTTCTGAAACTTCATCTCGAAGAACCCTTCTTCCATGTTCCGGAGATGGATCACGACCTGGGTAATGTGCGTCAGGTTGGCAAGGAAGGAGCTCGGGTGTGCCTCCTTCTCGAGGGCCCAGTACGCCACGGCCTGGAGCTCGTAGAGCTTGGGGCAATGGTGGGTGAAGAACCGCTGTACGTCCCGGTCGCCACCCCAGAGCTCGCTCAGGCCTGTGAGACTGTCGAAAACGTACCTCGCCCCCTCACCATACCTTTCCTCCACGGACGACAGGGCACGGTCGAAGGCCATCGCGTCGGAGGGGTTTTCCACACAAAGGCTCTCGAAGTTTCCGGGAAGGCCCGCGCTCTCGTAATGGCTCCGGAAGACACCGTCACCCTTGCCTTTTCCGTATGTGAAGGCATCCACGTGGACGAAGCGAGACCCCGGGGCCATCTCCGCGAACCGGCGATGAATGGTTTGGGGGGCGTAATTGGAGTTCACGTACACGACCGCGCTGTCCGGGTCCCGGGCTGCCTCCCGGATGAAGGCACCCACAAAGGTGTGCAGAAAGGTCCCGGACTCGACGGCCCAAACAACATTGTCCCCGGGTTGATATCCCCCCAGAAACCGATCCAGTTCAGGAATGCCGGCACTTACGGTTGCCATTCCCTCTCTCCCGCAGGCTATTCTTCCAGGCCGGTCTCGATCTCTTCCCCTGTCGGCTGAACCTTTCGGTAGACCTTTTCGGGCGGCCATACTTCCGAGCCGACCCTGAGGAGGTCTTCTTCGATCGAGATACCGAAGAGCCGCTCGTTCTCTCGCAGGTACGGGAGAATCAGAGTCCAGTCAGAACGGGACATCTCCACGATCTCCCCTTTGTTGAGCTGATCCGGACTCACCTTTCCATGCGGATCCCGGACATAGATGGCACCACCAGAGGCCAAGGAGAAAAGATTCGAGCCTGGGTAGGGCGACGCCAGCTCGACCGCTTTGCCCTGATCATCAAAGGTCATTCCGTTCAGTACGGCGAAGCCGCCACCATTCAGGGGATTCCCCGCCATGAAGGACTCTGCAAGGAAGTCGAGACAGGTCCCATTGATAACGACCTTCGGCTTCCCGACCGCGTTGATCAGGGGTCGGCCGGCGGCGTTGCCCATCACGTATATCTCTCCGCCCTTTGCCCCGTACAGAAAGGTCTGCCCCACATCCCCATAGATCACGAGGCGCCCTCGCTTCAGGATCTGGCCCAGCTGGTCTTGGCCATTCCCATGGATCCGGATTTCCATGCCGTCGATCCCGGATCCAACATAGTCACCCGAACTGCCGTACAGGTCCAGACGGACGCCATCGGTGGCAGGGCCGAGGCCACATCCATGGAACCTCTGACCTTTGAGACCATATACGATGAACTGCCTCCAGCCCGCCTCGTATGCCTTTACTATCAGCCGGGCATCGCAATCGTCTCCTTCAGGAGGGAAGCCAGCAGCAAGGATGACCAGGGTGGCCTCCCCACCCCCGGGAGGGCGGAGTTCTCCACGGGTTTCCCATTCGATTCTCTGGAAACGACTCGGCTTGCCGTCCTGAATGGCCGGAACGCTGTCAAGGATCCCGGCAATCGTCTGGCTCAGCATCTGCTCGACCGCACTGGCCCGTATAGCCCCGCAGTCGTAGCGACGATCGATCAGCACGGTAAGCAACTCGAGGGCGAAGGCAAGGCCTTCGTCGTCGCGCCGGGCAACATCCCTGACTTCTCTTGTCAACCAAAGTAGGTTATCAGCCTTCCAGGTGGCAATCTCCCTGGAGACAGCCTTGAAAACCTCCTCTACCTCGGTCGCACCCTTGAGCTTCCCGGCGAAGGCCTGCACGCCATCGGGTTCCGAAGGCGCAGATGCAGGATCGATTCGCCAATCCCCGGGAGGACTCTTGATGACCTTACCGAACTTGTCCGTACAGGTGAGGGTGGATGAACCATTCGTTCCCTGAACCGTGAAGATAAACGCTCCTCCGTCCGTGTGGCTTCCACCTCGCGCGTTCCAATAACGGTCGGCTACGGGCCGGAACCTGCCGTCCTCCTCGGAAAGGGAGTGAAGGGTTGCGTCGATGGCCTGCTTTTCAGAGGCTACCAACCCGATCGAGACGTCCCCCTCCTGAATCGCAAAGACCTGGGGTCTGAGCATGGAGGTGTCCGTGATCCCCAGGAGCCGGAGGCAGTCGTTCTCCGGTTCACTCCTGGCGATGATGAAGAACCAGGGGCCGTCTGGCGAGCCGTGCATGTGCAGTGCCTGTATGGCCCGGTAGGCCTTCTTCTTCTCTTCCGGGAGCTGATCAAAATCCAGCTCCGTCGTCGGGGCGAGGGCCTCGATGACAAACTCGAGCGGATACCCGTACGTACGGGACCAGAGATCAAAGAGCAGCACCGAGACCTCTGTATCGGTCAGGAATTGCGGCACGATGTTGTGCTGCCGCAGGTACTCGCTCACACTGTGGTAGTTGGCAAAGTCACCGTTGTGAACCAGGGCATCGTTAAGCCCGATGAAGGGGTGGGCTCCCGCAGGATGCCACACCCGTCCCTTGGTCGGGTATCGCTGGTGGGCGATCCAGATCCTGGCCTCCAGATCCTCGAGGCCATAGTACTGTACCACCTGTTCGGCGTACCCCACGATCTTGAAGATCATCAAGTTGCGGGCATGGGAGAGCACAAAGGCCCGTTTCTCACCGAGGGAGGCATAGAACCGGTGGTTGAGCTTGACGCTGTTCCTGTATATGAACTCATCTTCGATCGCCCGCTCCGGTGCCCCTGCGAGGCCGTACGTTTCCGCGAATTCCTCGAGCGCCTCAGGCCTGGCCCTCACGAAATACCGAACAATGTCAGGGGGCCTTGTCTCGAGACCCAGATCCTCGTGGCTCGCTGTGGGCTCCACCGGCGTCCTGTGGTCGACCGTCAGGTAGGGTTCGACGCATTCCCTCTCGACCTCAGCCAGCGCATCCATGTCGAGGAGGGCAATCTGAAGAAGGTAGTCTTCACGCAAGGTGGTTTCGTCCACTCCGAGTTGTCCGGGATTCAGGCCGGCTGCTGCAATGCCCCCACCCTTTCCGTTCCCCCGGTTGTGCATCTGGATCGATGGCTCGAAGATATGCCTGCCCCGCACGGGCACGCTGGCCGCAAACCCCACCACCCCACAACCCCCTTCTTCGGCTGCCTTCTTACGGGGCAGAGCCGACGCAGGGGCAACCAGCTCCTTTCTCGACGCCAGGAGACGTTTAAAGAATTGGCTCTTGTCAATTGCCATCTATGTCATCCTTTGTCAGCCGTCAGCTTTCAGCCTTCAGGGCCCAACCCTTCCGCCCCGTTCTTTCGGGCCCGGGTGCGGGCGCGGGGCCTGACCCCTGACCCCTTCTTTCGCCTTTGCCCTTTCGCCTTTCGCCTCATGGGGTGTGGGGTTGGGCCTGACACCTGATAGCTGACACCTGACCCCTGCTTTTTCACGCTGCCTCGTTATGGGCGAGGGGCTTCTTCGAATAGTCACGATGAACGAGCAGGTCGGTTCGGCCCACGAGTTCCCTTACGCTCTTCATGCCGAAGCGCCACAGGATTTCCTTGAGCTGCATGCTCCAGGAACGATACAGATTGATGATACGTTGCGCGCCCCAATCGAAGCCGTACATACCGGCCAGCTCTGTGTCGGTCGTGGCGATTCCACGGGGACATCCACGGCCACTCTCACAGTTTCCGCACCGGATGCACTCAAGGGCTACCATCTCCGCCGTACCGATCACCACACCGTCAGCACCCAGGGCAATCGCCTTGGCCACATCCCAGGCAGTACGCAGTCCACCCGATGCGATCAGCGTCATCTCCTCCCTCACACCCTCCTCAACCAGAAAGCGGTGAACCTTTGGGATGGCATATTCGATCGGCATGGCGATGTTCTTCTTGGCGATGTCCGGAGCCGCCCCGGTGCCCCCGTAACTCCCGTCCAGGTGAATGATGTGGGCACCTGCGTAGTAGCTTCCCACAGCAACCATCTCCACATCCGTGGGTGTCGAGACCTTCACCGACACGAGTGCCCGCGGGTTGATCACCTTGATCCAGTCCACATGCTTCTTGTGGTCCTCGACCGAATAGACCGAATGGAACGGAAAGGGGGAAAACAGGGCGCTCCCTTGGACCGCCTCCCGTCTCTGGGCCACAATGGCAGTATTCTTGTCTCCCAGGAGATGACCGCCCAGGCCGGGCTTCGCACCTTGTGCATACTTGAACTCGACGATACGAACCCGTTGAATCGTCTCCTCCTTGACCCCGAAGAGACCGGTCGCCACCTGGGTAATGACATGGTCGTCATAGCGCTTCAGCCCGTCCGGGTAACCTCCCTCTCCTGTGCATGTAAAGGAGTTGAACGTCTTGTAGGCTCGTGCCCTGGAGACCATCGTCGCCAGACTGATCGACCCGAAGCTCATCCCGCCGCCGTAAACGGGGAACCCGATGGCTACCTGGGGACGACCGTCGCCTGTGCGGTTCAACGGGATGCTTAGATCGACATCCTCAAATCGCAGCGAAGGATCAGGGGCCCTTTCCGGAAACACGAAGTCGATTCGGTCGAAGCCACCACCCGATGCCCCAACCTTGTACTCCAGCCCTGAGTCCACTGGCGGCAATCCTGTTTCCGCCTGGAGCCACGTACTGACAATCAGGTCTGCTGTCCACCGGTGATCCCCAAAGGTCTCCCACAGGGGATTTCGTCCGACGCGAACGGCCTTCTCCGGACAGTGATCCGCACAGAAAGAGGCCTTGGATCGGCAAACCACGGGACCCTTGCAGCGATGAGCGTTCACGGTCAGGACCCGACCCCCCTTCTTCTCCAGAGCTCCATACTGACAGACCTCGGCACACTTGCCGCAGTGAGTACATGTCTTGGTCAAGACGACTTCGTACTTGCCCAAGGCGTTCCGGAACCGGGAAGGGCAGCACGCAACCGCCTCCCCTCCCGTGGTCTCCTCTCTCATCGGTAACGCCCGCGGTTCGAGGACAGGGGCTTCGGTCTCGGATTCCTCGGGCCGTCGATCGGGGCCACCCACCCTTCGGTCTCCGGAGGGCGGGGTGAAGTCGGTCCGTTCTCCGAAGATCGGAAAAAAACATTCCCGTTCGAGATCCTCGAAGAACATGGCGCGGCCCACCTCACCACGCAACCTCCGCACCTCCCTCAACCCCATCGCCCCCAGGACTTCGAGCAGTTGGGAGTGCCAGGAACCGAGCAGGTTCACGATACGCTGGGCGCCTTCCAGCTCGTCCACCCGGTCCAATCCGACGGGACACTCGACCTGGTCGTCACAATCGGAGCAGAGTCGGCATTCGAGGGCGACCATCGGCGCTAAGTCGACCCCCACGCCATCTACGCCGCACAGGATGATCTTGGCCATGTGTTCGGCCATGGCGATTCCGCCCGTGGCAAGTACCGTTACCTGTTCGCGGACCGAATCCTCAACCAGCCTGAGGTGCACCTCACGGACGAGCTTGGTCACGAACCTGTCCCGGTTCTTCCCGAAACCAGCTCCCTTGGGATCCGCTTGGAGATGAATGATGTCCGCCCCGTTACGGGCGAGGTCCGAGGCCCGATCCGCCGCGTGTTCGTCGAGGAGCAGCCTCACGGAGCCTATGATGCCGTCCTGGACCTGCTTGATCTCGGCCAGCTGGTCGATCACAGCATCGGCGTAACGCAATTCCACGATCGGAACCCCTGCAAGACCCGCCACATCGTCTGGCCCCGGGTCAAACTGCACGATCAAGTGCTCCCTGAACGAAGCCAGGGGCCCCTGGGCTTCCTCATAGGTAGCAACGGCGACCGTCTCCAACCGGCCGGCCGCACGGGTCATGGCCCTTCGCGTGCTGTCCCCAAGGAAA
>Ga0180438_10010343_pt1 | contig 11459 bp, 13 predicted proteins | sample SS_ome_12_FD_132455 | JGI IMG/M metagenome (GOLD analysis project Ga0180438, IMG submission 132455) | Hypersaline lake sediment archaeal communities from the Salton Sea, California, USA - SS_3_D_2 metaG | ecosystem: Environmental > Aquatic > Non-marine Saline and Alkaline > Hypersaline >...
ACCTAGCTTACAATAGCGTGGGAACTATCAGAATCGGCTCTGTATTGAATGGTATTGGCTTTTTAGTACTATATGCAGGTCGTGTGTTAGCATCTGAGTTGGTTCAACAAGCCCTTACACCATGGGTTTCTGCAATTCTTGCACCCGGCTTAGTAATTTTATCGTTGCTCATAATTTCATATGGCAATCAGTACGAGTTACTCACTTAACCCTCGACCTTCTCTTTTTCCTCTCCCCTTATTCTTCTGGGTCAACCATTTCAACCCAGCCCATTTGTTCCAAATCATCTACTTTTATGATAACTTCATCTTCTGGTATACCTACTTCTTCAGCAATATCTTCTATAGTTCTTTTGCCGTCACAAAATTTGCCAATCTTACTCAATGTTTCGTCCATTAATCCCATTTTGACGGCCATTTTGGGAATCTTTTTAATTAGTTTAGGCAATTTAATGGGAACTTCGGCTATCTTACCTTCTTTAAGCTGTTCATCCATTATATCAATGAAGTCTTCAAAAACAGATACATTACCCATCCAGCTAACCAATTCTTCTTGATATTTCTCGTTAAAGGTTTGAACCAATATCTCTAATGAATTCATAGCGATGTTCTTGTCATCTAATTTGTCCGCAGCTGCGGCCAGCATTAATCCTTCTCTAAAAACAAGAATGACATTATATTCCTTCATGTCTATGATCCTAATAACCCCTCTGCCTGCAGTAACCTCTGTTGTAAAGTCCTTTAAAGCAGTTAGAAACCCTGCAATCAAATCCTCATCGAAAGTAATCTCTCCGTAACGCTGTGAAAGAACACACAAACCGCTACTTGCTATTATCACATATATACTATGTATCAAGGAATACCCTCATGGTTCAATGTGTTTTCTGTTTCAATTCCCTGTTATTCAAAAATCATGAAGTCCATTTCTTTTAAACTACTATATTATTCCTAAAAAAGCTTGTGAAGATTTTCGACTCTCCTAATTATAAACCAAGCTTAATTAATTCATTGTATTGTCGTTTTCCTTTCTATAAAACTTCGTTTCGTATTGTAGAATGGATTACAGTATATTCTTATAGAAAGTTATTAAGGGCAAAAAATATGTTTAGGATTGCTCATAAGAATAACAATGAATACGACAAAAAACTAAACTGACCGTTTTATGGGGGATTTTTGTGTCTGAAGATTTTAAGTTAGAATTATTCGAGAGATTAGATAAACTTCCGATGAATCAAGCTGTTGCCGAAGCCCTTCAAATCTTAGAAAGGATACGTACCGAGGGTTCTCCAGAAGAGGCTAACCAAGCAGCAAAACACGCTGTTGAACTTCTTTGGCTAAACGCAGAACGTATGCGGGACTCGAAATCACTAAAAAATGCAGCGTCACAGTTGGCAACAGCGTATACTATCGCCTACGAAGTTCTTGATGATAAAGAAATGGCAAAAAAATCTATTTTACAAGCGGCGGAGTACTTGATTCAGGCGGCGAATGAATATCTTATTTGGGAAGACGTAGACAGTGGTACTGGAATGTTGACTACTGCTAGTTTACTGAAATTTTTAGTAGACGACTATGATTTATCACTAATCGAATCAAAGAAAGCAACGATCAATTTTGGGCGAAGTATTTTGGGCGCGGATCAGATGATTGAAATCCCTGAATTACTTGCTCAATCGATCTATAAAGTAGACCCGAGTATGCTTAACAAAGCAAAACAATGGTGCTTGAGTTTACTTCCGCGTGTAAAAGATGCGGCAGAATTTATGGAACTAATCAATAAATCTTTAATGCATGTAGAACAACAACTTAGCAAATCGATTGCGTTTCCTGATATTAAGAGTATTGTCGAAATACCAAAAGATTTAGTTCTGGGACAGGAATTCATGGCAAATTTCAAATTGAAGAATATTGGCGAAGGTAATGCTAAAGATGTTTCTTATTCGATAGATATCCCAACAGAACTTAGGATAATTGGAACTACTAAGGATTCTATTGCAGAAATGAAACCTGGTGATGAAGTTGAGAAAAATCTTGAATTGACAATTCCAGAAGCTGAAACTGCTACAGATCAAGAATATAAAATCCGCATCTCTTTATCGTTCAAAGATATTGTAGGTAATATGCAAACGCAGACCTTAGGTCCCTTTTCATTAGTAGCTGGGACAGTAAGTAAATCTGAAGAAACCGAAAAAGCAATCAACACACATAAAGAAGCGCTTTCTGCACTTTCTTCACGGATAGCAGGAATTACTCTTCCAAATGTATTTCAACCTTTTATTAATGGCATGACTGACTTGGCATCTGATATTCTCAACAAATGTAAAACTTATAGAGAAACTGAAGAATATAAGCTGATTCCGGCATTACTCAAGGTTTTTGAGGATCTAATTTCAAAAACAAATGAGACAATGCCCGATGCTATAGCCAATTATGAATCTGAAAAACAACAATTTGATGATTTGAAAGAAACTCTTAATGCTTTAACGAATAAAGTTGATGAGTTAGACCAATATGCCAAGAAAATTCAGGATATTGCTCAATTAATAAATGAAACAGAGTTAACAGATGAAGGACAAATACTAGTCAAACGAGCAATTCAAGAGTTAAATGATGCAAGTAAATCACTCACAGAGACGGTCTCTCAAACTAAAGAACTAACTGAAGAAAAGAGCTAAATGCTCATTCTATTTTTCTTTTTGCTATTTTCATAGCTAGATTTACTGCTTCTTCAGGAGTAGTTGCTATTTGGATTTTCTCTTTTGACCATGGTAATTGCCATTCATCACTCGTATGTAGTTCACTAAACATAGCTGCGACACCACCACTACCTTTAAGCACAATTACTGGAATTTTATAATTCATAGCCATCGCAATCTCGCTAAGTGTACCTGTTGATCCATTTATAGCTATCACAGCATCACTAGCTAATATTACTGTCGTATTTCGTGAATAACCTAAATCTGTGGGTATTAAAATGTCAATATACTCATTTGCCACTTTTTCTTCTGTGGGTAAAATTCCGATAGTTAAACCATTATTCATTTTAGCCCCTTTAGCTGCATATTTCATCACTGATCCTAACCCGCCACAAAAAAGAACGCCTCCCTTTTGAGCTATAAGTTTGCCGACTTCTTCTGCTAGAGTTTTAACAGAATCTGGTATATCTCCTCCAGCACCAATAACCCCGATTTGTATAGGCAATGCCATTCACCTCTTTTGTCTTTAACATCCATTCAACAAAAAGATTTAAAGATTGACTGATATTAGTTGAAAGCATTTAAGATTTAAGAATCTAAGGCGAGGACTATGAAATATCAGACGCCACGAGGCACATTAGATTTTTTGCCTGAAAAATGTGTAAAACGAGTGTATATTGAAGAGAGGTTTAGATATACTTTTACTCGCTGGGGTTATGCAGAGATAAGAACCCCGACCTTTGAATATTTTGATGCTCTCAAACTAGGTACTGGCGATGAACTTATTAAAAGTATGTTTACCTTTGAAGACAAAGGGGGACGTCTTCTAGCTTTACGTCCAGAAAATACTAACCCTGTTTGTCGAGTAGTTGCTACCAAAATGCAGCATTACTCAAAACCAATAAAACTCTTCTATATAGGATCACAGTTCAGATATGAAGAACCCCAAAGTGGAAGACAAAGGGAATTTTTTCAAGCTGGAGTGGAATTGCTGGGAATAAACACACCTGAGGCTGATGCTGAAGTTATCGCCATTCTCATTGAGGCGCTTCAAAATATTGGCTTAAGAGATGTTAGGCTTAATTTGGGACATGTCGGAGTGTTTAAAGCTCTCGTACAAGAAGCTGGTATGAATCTATCAGATGCCGCAGAATTACGAAAGAATATTGATAAGGGTAACATTGAGGCATTAGAGGATGAATTAAGTAAATTATCAATTCAAGATACGTTAAAAGAAGCATTTCGATTGCTTCCAGAACTCAAAGGCGGAATAGAAGTAACTGACCAACTACTTGAATTAATTGACAGTCCAGATGTAGAAGCCTCAATTGAAAATTTACGAGCTATTGCTAAAGTGCTTGATGGATATCCATATGCGGGACAGATAACATTTAACTTAGGAATTGTACGAGGAATTGATTATTATACGTCAAGTGTCTTTGAAGCATTTGTTCCAGAAATGAGTGAATCTGCATTAGGCGGTGGCGGACGATATGATAATTTAATTGCAGAATTTGGAGGACACGATGTTCCTGCTACCGGTTATGCAATTGGTATTGACCGCTGCCATCTCGCTCTTGAAAGACAAAACTATGAGTTTCCAAAGCCTGAAATTAGAATACTAGTCCTCTATCTAACTCAAGAAGAAAGAAATCTTGCCATCCAAACTACTATTAGTTTAAGACGTGTTGGTTTTCCAGTTCTTCTAACTTTTGAAGAAAAAGGAATAGTAGCAGGATTAAAATTAGCAGACAAACAAAATGTTCCTTTTGTAATCGTTATTGGCGAAAAAGAAGTCAAGAAATCAGAAGCTACGGTGCGAGACATGATGAATGGTTCTCAAGAGTCTGTTTCTTTTAAGAATCTTATTGAGTATTTTTTCTCCAAAATGGCCAAATAAGCTCTATGTCACTAAATAAAGGAAATGGTTGCTTTTAATAGTGTCACTAAAAATTACAATCTTAGGCTCAGGAGATAGTGTTGGAACTCCTAAATGGGACTGTCACTGTGAAACCTGTGAAACTGCAAGAAAAAGAGGTACTCCCTTTTCAAGAACTCGATTTGGGATTTTAATAGAATTACTTGACACCAATAAACGAATATTGATTGACACTGGACCTGATTTAAGATCTCAACTATTGAATCATAATATAGATAGAATTGATGCTATTTTCTTTACACATGGGCATTACGACCATCAAAGCGGGTTTGCAGATTTCTACCGCACACGTATACCTGCAGTAGAAATTTTTGGAACTGAAGAAACCCTTAATTACATCCTTTCTTCAGGTGGAATCATGAAATCTATTCGATACAGACCTCAGGAAATCTTGCCTTTCCATCTCATTGAATATGGCGGATTTCAGTTTACTGCATTTCCTGTCTTGCACGAAACAAGTCCTACTAAACCAGTAGGTTATGTAATAGAAAAACCAGAAAACGAAAAAAAATTAGTTATTACAGGAGATACAGGTCTTAATATTCCAAATAAAAGTCTTGAGTTAATTACCAATTCGAAGAATCCAGACATCCTTATAGTGGACTGTTTTATAGATAATCAAGACGAGACAATTAAGCGGTTCAAGAATTTTGTATTTAATTTTGATTTATTTCGCGCTAATCACATGATTTTTCCAGACGTCCTTGAATTTATAGAACGTGTAAAACCTAATAAAACATATTTAATACATCTGTCTCACTTATGTGCACCTCATGATCTATTAGAATCTAACTTGAAAAAATATGAGCATATTAAAGCTGCTTATGATGGACTAACGATAAATTTGTGATCCTACTTATCTTTTCAATTAACAATTTCACAAATTCAGCGTTCTTAATGCATCTTTATTGAGTGGAAAATGAATTACTTTTAATTTGCCTCTACATTTAGGGCATTTTTCTATCATTTTTTTTGTAAGTTTGTCAAATTGTCGTACAATCGCTACATTACATAAGATATCTTTACCACAAGCAGTACAATGATAGAATATTTGATCGTCTTTGGGATTTTCAAGTACTGAATTTGCCTTACATAAGAAACAGAAGTTTTTCATATCGCAAATGACTTTGTTTTCACCGACGTCTATCATTGAATCTAAAAGCCCCCGAAAGACAATCTCTTAATATACTGGTTTGTAGATAGTTTTTTAATTGCTTGAGGCAGTCTTTTAGTAGTATAACGGACTGGCTTCTTATATGCGTTTCACAACATTTTTGACCTACAGTGAAAACTTAGGATTTAGAATTAATATTTTCTTCTTATCTGTATTCTTATCGCTGTGCTGATATTACTTCGTAGATTGTAGAATGCTGCATTATACTTACAAAAATTGCATTTTGTTGATAAATTTAATATATCAGACGAGATAAATATGAATTAGTTTTCATATCAATAGAATCTCTTAATTAGGGGTAAGTCACTTATACAATTTATATTAACATCAAGGTCTGTGGGGGTCCAGATGGAAGAAATACCTAAAATTCAAACAGGAATTTCCACTTTCGATGAGTTCTCGGGTGGTCTACCGGAAAAAGCACTTTATCTAATAACCGGAGGCCCTGGTACTGGAAAAACTATATTTGCGTATATGTACGCTTATTTTGGTGCACTCAAATTCAACGAGAAAAGCATGATCATTACTACACTAGATAGTCGTGAGCATATTCTCCGTTATATGAAAACTTTTGGTTGGGATTTTGAGAAATTGGATAATCTTCTTATCAAAGATTTAAGTAAGATCCCCGCAGCAGAGGATTTTGGAAGTTCAATTCTATTTAACAGGCTAATGGAAGCGGTCGTTGAGGCTGAGGATGAGGTCGAAAAGGTTAATAGAATTGTACTAGACAGTGCAACCTCAGTCATCTCATTATATACCGATCCCATTAGAGCAAGAAGAGATTTAATTCAATTAACAAACCTGCTAAGACGCACAAATGCTACAACTATTATTACAAATGAAGTCATATCTACAGTTCATCAAATGGAAGAATACCTTGTGGATGGCGTTATTAGATTATCAATTATACCAAAAGCAGATGAGTTCATACGCATGCTTCAAATTTCTAAATTACGCGGCAGCAATCATCCAATGAGACAAATTCCATATAAAATAACTGGAAAAGGTATAGAATTAAGTAGACAAACTTTATGAGTTTCGTTCTTTACGACCTGCTATATTTGCAAGATTCTGTTTTTTTATTGCTTTATTTTGTTATATATACTGAAATAGGCGGTTGTATGTCTCTTAGGCTGCATAAAAAAGGATTAAGAGTTTTAGGCTTTGCTGAAAGTTTCGTTAAAGAAGCTTCCCGATCTGTGCTTACTGGTGTTGTGATGAGAGGTGACCAATTTCTAATTGACGGATTTGGAATGACTACGCTGACAGTTGGAGGAATGGATGCTACTGAAGGCGTATTGAGACTTTTTAGGCAATTAAACAGAACTGATATTAATATTCTAATGATGAATGGATGTATCATCAGCTGGTACAATGTAATCGATTTAGAGGAAGTCTTTACAACATTAGAAATCCCTCTGGTTTGTATAACTTACGAAGAGTCAGAAGGATTAGAGAAATATTTCAAAGATAATTTTGAAGACTGGGAAAAACGTATTGAAATCTACAAGAAAAACGGTCCCCGAGACGAAATAAAACTACATACTGGGCATTTAGTTTATACTCGTGTTCACGGAATGGAACCAAAAGAAACACAGATTATTCTTGATCGGTTTATTCTTCAAGGTGCAGTTCCTGAGCCACTAAGAGTGGCACGTCTTCTAGCACGCGCATTACTTAAAAGCGAGTTTTCTGAATTCACTGTTTCAACAATCTAAGAATATCTGGGTTTATATGCAGAGAAATAGTTTAACTAACCGTTAATGTGAAGTCTTTTGAAGCATCTGGTTTTGTGAAAGGCTTACGCACTAGTTCGACCATCAAACCACCGAAAGGAATAAGAATATCGGTCATTGTTCGGAAGAAGTCCCAAGCACTTCCTTTCTTCTTTGTTACTACTTTAGACATAATTTTAACTTGTCCTTTGACTATGTCTGCTTTAGCATTTTCAGCATTTACCTTAAATTTTAGTTCCGAAAATTCCCCAGGTTCTACGTTTATTGCTGTTTTTGTGGGTTCTATAAGAGCTTTTTTGAGGTTCATTGAGAAAGAGAGTTCGACAGTCTCATCGGGACTTCCATTGGAGATCAGGAAACTAACGTAGTTATCTTCACCATTCCTTTTAATTCCGTTATTTATTGGACCGATGACTTCTATAATGGGTTTTAATTGCATTATATCGCCGTATTTCCCCTTTTCTGCAAATTTTTTGAGGAGATATTTGATCTTTGCTTCTTTTTCTGAGAGAAGCCGTTGTGGCGGTGTTTGCAAAGGTAAATCTCGTTTCTTCTTAACCAATTGCTGCAATTTACGGCAATAATCAAGATTAACTTTATCGTTCTTCAAGACCGCAATTCTCTCACATTGTTGCAAAGTCTGTTCAGCATTATCGTATTGTCCTTGAGCGCCTTGAAGATACGCAAGTGCATATAACGCCTCTATATTCTCAGGATCATACTCAAGTGCCTTCTTAAAATAATCAACAGAGTTCGGGTATCTTTCCATTGACTTATAAAGTCGTGCAACATCATAATATAAGTTTGCGTTAGGAGCAAGTTTGATTGCTTCGTTATAAAATTCTATGCTTGATTGTAAATCCCCAAATTCTTTAGCCGCATCTCCTGCTTTTTCATAAAGCATTGCAAGCGTTTGTGTATTTTGTTTGTCTTCTAACTCAATCGCGGTGACGAAGTGGCGAACAGCTCTATGAGGCTCACCTGTCTCCTTACAAACTTCTGCAAGTCGTTTATAGTCAAGACCATAAAAATCTGTAGGTTTTAATGAAAGTGCACGATCTAGAGTTTCTTTTGCAGATTCATAGTCTTTTAACTCATAATTTGTGTATCCAAGATAACGCAAAGCAAGTGTATTTTTAGGATCACTTGCCAATACCGCTTCAAAGCTCTTTTTGGCATTCTTGAAATTACGAGACTTAAAATGCTGCACGGCTGTTTCAAAATAGTTATTTGCCATTTTTTCCACACATCTCTCTATAAGAGTCACAAAACCCATCTACTTAAGGCTGAGGTCAAAATGTTAATTCCCGCCGTAAATGGCAATTTCTCGCTATTAAAAAAACGTTCAAACTCACTTTTATTTTTTGTGAAGGATTGCTAAGATTGATAGAGAGCTTGAAGAAGTACACAAATCAATAATTAACTATTATATGTCAATTCCTAGTAACCATCTCGCTGCGGGCGACAGTAACTTATGAAAGTTAAAAAGAAATCTAAATAAATATTTCAAACATTCGTTTTAAATTTTGAAAATGTGTTTAAATTAGTTAGAATAACTGATTTGCAATCTTATATCATAAAAAGAAACAAAAAACGAAAAATTAAAAAAAAGCGCCTCATTATTATTTCATTTCTTCTTCTTACCAGATTTCTTTGTCTTCTTACCCGTCTCTGTAGGACTTCCACCCTTTTTCGTTCCACTCTTCTTCTTCTTTGCCATATTCATACCCCAATTTTTTTTATGTATTAATACATTCCATTTCATTTAAGTTTTTTGTTTTCAACTATCAGTCTTCTTCATCGTCTTCCCAGTCATCGTCGTCTTCATCGTCTTCCCAGTCATCGTCGTCTTCATCGTCTTCTATTTTTTTCTTTTTGTCTTTCGAAACCATATAGAACTCCTCCAATACATTTTTGAATTTTTTAACTAATTCAGTAGGTTCTTTAGTTTCTATATGACAAAGTCCTTTGATATTAACCATAAATACATTTTTATTAGGTTAAAGCTATTTCTTGTAACTGTGTAGGATAAAATCAAGCCTATTGCTTATAACATTCTCTTATGTGTTTAAGAAACGAAAGATTACCGTTCTACCTTAAGGGAATGTAAATTAAAGGAACAAGGAGTTGTTATTTCTCAACTTGAAAATAGTCACTTAATGATAAAACACAAAATTTTGCCAAACTTCACCATTCGTCATCGTCCCCGTCATCTTCATCTTCCCATTCTTCGCCGTTGCCATCCCATTTTTCGTCATCGTCCCCATCATCTTCATCTTCCCATTCTTCGTCATAACCGATATCATTATCATCCCAGTACTTTACTTTTTTCTTTTTCGGGCCATTCCATATCATAAGAAATCACTCCTAAATTTGATTGTTCTTAGACGACTTTGTAAGTCAATTAGTTGTAAACGAGTTGATCAGTGATTTTAACTCATCAATAAATTTGTATAAGATTAAAAGGATTTTTAATGACTATTGAGCATAAAATCTTGTCTCTTATTTATGGAATTATCCTCTTTGTTTATAAGACAAAGACTAACAAATGTTTCTTTTCTGATTGTAAATTAAAAGAAAAAAGGACAAATATTATTTTATCTACAGATAGTCACTTAGTTAATATTGCTAACTTCTGTTTGTATCTCCACTCACATTGTTCGTCCTGTTATTCACCCAATTAATTAGTAAAGTATTACTAGATATGTCCTCAAATCTAATCAACAATTGTTGCTGTTAACATTTTGCTTTGAATTCGTAAAACCTTTTTGCATTTATTGATAACTCTGAGCGCTTTCCTGTATTCTTTCATTAAGTCAATTTTGTAAACTTTTTTCAAAAAGAAACTTGTTTCTTTAGTATGAATAAACCTGATTTTAATTTCGTTAAATGAATGCTTAGCTTTGAGTAAACTAATAGCAGACTCTTTCAATTGTTGTATGAGTTTTCTACAGGCTAGTTCAATAGAAGTAAATTCTTTTATACGTATGGCTCTTATTGCTTCTAATAGTTCAAGAGCTATCTTGTTTTCCATTATTATTCTTGGAATAATTATAGTCTCTCCACCAAGTTCTTGTATAGTATCTACGAATCTACGTGGGCTAATTATCTTACTTCCTTGTGGAATTAATCTTCTAAAGTTTATTTGAGGCCACACATAAATATTTCTGGTTAGTCTTAAATATGGTGATCTTCTAAGCAATCGACTAACATGTTTTCGCATTCGAACGGAATAATTTTCTGAAGGAAAGCAGTACGCGACTAAAACAAGACTTCCTAGCTGAAAATTGTTATTGGTAATTTGTATTCTTTTAATTTCTCTTTGTTTTTTAAGCAGAATATAAGATACTATATGGGTACTTAAGTACTTTTTAACACGGTTTACCGAACCTGAAGGTAATTTCCACAGATTTTTTATGACTTTTTCGCATCCAAAACTTCGTAATCGTTTAAAAAGTTCTTTTTTATGTTTAAATTCTTTAGCGAAGCGAAAAATTATATAAAACACTCTTTTCCACCATTATCCAATATACTACCAGAAAAGGAGTTATTTGTAACTTCATAAGATAACATCAAGGAGACTCCAGACTTTGAAGGCGAAGAGGAATTGAAATCGGGCGTTGCTCACGCAATCCTTTCTGCAGAAAAGGGGTTGGTGTACCCAACCTCACTCGGGTGGTGTTTTAATGACGGGTACTCTCAAGTCACGTCGCTCCCAACACCAGGGAGTAGGTGCACTTCGAGACTGTTGTAAAGGCTTGTTAGGTCGGCAGCACCGTTCCTACCCCTCAGAACTTTTAACCACCGACGACAGAGAAGGGGGCTAGTGGAGCACCCCAGGGTGTCATGGCCTAAACAACTGCTGCATCTCGCTGAGAGATGCCCTCTAATCAACTAAGGGACTTGTATGAA
>Ga0180438_10010345_pt1 | contig 11458 bp, 8 predicted proteins | sample SS_ome_12_FD_132455 | JGI IMG/M metagenome (GOLD analysis project Ga0180438, IMG submission 132455) | Hypersaline lake sediment archaeal communities from the Salton Sea, California, USA - SS_3_D_2 metaG | ecosystem: Environmental > Aquatic > Non-marine Saline and Alkaline > Hypersaline >...
AATGATTGTGAGTAAGCGTTTTGTTAGAACGCAACAACAACAAGCTGAGGATCAAGACCCTTGGATTAACACAGGAAAAACATGGTTAGATGAGTTTCGAGATATACTCAATGAACTGTTATGGGGAGTAGATATTCTTGAAAATCTCTTGAGGTTATTACCTTACCTATTGCTTGCAGCAGCCATTTTAGTGGGTATATTTATGCTCACATTAATTTTCAATCGACCACGAGAACCGGAGGTTGTATATGTTGGTTAATTGGGAGAAAACATCTTATAAGAGCACAGTATTTGTAAATGTGTTTATACTGGTAGTGTTAGTGCTTACAGTAATATTGACAATTTGGTTAGGCCCACAAGCTACTACTATGATGACCTTACAAACAACACCAGACACTTCTACATTAGGGTTTTGGGATTTGAAATGGTATAATCAACTCTTAGTGCTCTTTGGATATACACTAGGTTTTCTTGTATTGTTTATCATAATCGGATTTTCGTTGTATGCCTACAAAGCAACACGGATAAAATGGATTCCTATTGTGTTATGTATTTTTCTTGGAGTTATTATTGTAGGTTTATGGTATGCGTATAATCTTGTCAAAAGCGAAGGTATTTACTACGAGTTACTACTTAGATTTAGTGGGTGGGTTTCCTCATTAATCACATTTGGAGCACAAAACCTTTTAGTTATGCTCTTGTTTGTGGGGATAGGTCTTCTAATAGGAAGACAAGTATTCAGACAATGGGGTATTCCCATTTAATTTTTTACGATGCTCTATTTTATTGAAGCCCTTGGTTTTTTCTTTTTCAGTTTATGGCTTCTTTCTCAAGGATTTTCAAAGAAAGTTGTGCTAGGCATATTTTCATGTATTTTTGTAATAGCCTTTTTCTTTGATCCTATTCTCTATTTTGTAGGTTTTTTTCTTACTGCACATACATTTCATCAAAGTTTATGGATTAATGGAGTTCCTTTTTGTGGAGGATTATCTGGAGTGATATATAAATGTTTAAAGACATATATTCAGGGATAAGAAAAGACAAGCATAGGCGCATGAAATACCTTGTTTCATGTATCTTAGTAGTCTTTCTTGCTATTACTACTATTACGCTAGTGTTTTCTCCTGTTGGTCTTATCCCTACTACACAAGCAGAAGAAACTCCTGAGACTAATGAGAATACACAATTTCCACAGATAGGAGATCCTTCTGAATTATATCCTGATTCTAATGTTTATTCACTTGATTTTAGTGGAACTTATGACTCTGGAGTCTATAGTGCTGAATTTCCTTCACAAGATAATGATGATGGAAAGGCATATCCTTCAGAAAATAACGAACCAATTGTAACTGAACATATTGAGGTTATAGATAAATCAAAACCACTCAAAATATGGGTGAAACTCGAAAATCAACAATGGTATTCAAGTGAAAACTTGAATGATTTAGCATCAGTAGATCCATCAAATATTGTCTATTACGCGATAGAAACACCCTTTGGATTCATAGGGTATTATGTGAATGAGACTGATGTTAATTTTGGACATGCCCCTATTATTTACTCACCTGTTTTAGACAATGGTACGTTTTTCAAAGAGCCTGTTGGTGGGATGTATCTCAAATTATGGGTGAAGGCTGGAGGGCAATGGTATCAAAAATATATCACTGATAGAAACTTAGGATACGATTACAGACAATATATGCAGTGGGATGTTATAGATTCAGAAACATGGCAACTTGGTTTTAATATCACTGCGATGGAAATTAGCGTAGGTGCTACGACAAGAGAGTTTGATGTATATGTAGGCATTCAAGTAAATCAGCATGATAAAAACGCAAAAATAAAACAAGAAGTGACTCCTTATAATGACTATGAAGACATTGGTTTAGAATGGCAATGTTTAACAGCTCCTCATTTCATTGATACTGACTATGAACTCACAAAAATTATTGCAGAAAATGAAACCTGGTCCAAAGAAATTGAACTTGATAATTATGTTGATATAACTACGGAAATTCCTAATTATGTCAAGAAAGCGTATCTTGTCTCCGAAAATGGTGTAAAGTACCATACCTTTGATTTTGAGGACTTAAAATCTTATGGCTTGGATGGTTCTGAACTTTTTAGAGTAGAAGAAATGCAAATGCCTAATGGTGCAAATCAATATATTGCTAGAATAGGCGCATCTAAAGGGGAAGGCATTCTTGCAGATGAAGCATTAATAATTGATCCTGAAATTAGCATAAGTGATGAATCAGGATATACACAGATTACTACTGATAATTATAGCGTTAGGGTCAGTGACACAGGCGCAATACCCTACTACTGGGTCGTAAACGGTAGGAATTACAAAACTGATACCACAGGCATGTCTAATGTTATGCGATTTAGTTTTGACGGTGTGGGGGCATATCAAGGCGAAGACGTGCATAGTTTTGCCTTTACCCCTGTTATTGTAGAAGACGACAATGATATGAGAACGTATTTACGTCTTAACTACACTGACACTGACTGGGGGGGCAGTGGTCAGGGTGTAGAAGTGTTTTATCATTTCTACTTTTACCGTGACTTCTATACAGTACATGCAGATTATAATTGTCTTGACGCAGATTTTGACGGTTTAAGACATTACAATCATTATATTTTTTACGAGCATGATATGGGGACTGCCCCTAAGTATATATGGGCTGACGGGGATACTACTGACGAAGAAGGCGAACTACCTTCGGCTGAAACTACGTTCGAAACGTCATATTCAAATATGAAGGATTATGTCTATACGCTTTATACAAACAACACTAGAACCGAAACCTTCAACTTCAAACTTATTTATGATGACAGCGGGGAAGACGACCCTTCGTCTTTTGTTTTAAGACACAGGGATTTAGGAACGACATCTGCACGTTTCTGGTTTTCTGGTAGTGAAAACGGTATTAGTGCTGCGCCCAATTATGAATATGCCTATGCCATAGTTATTAGTGACGAAGGCGCATCAAATGATATTGCTGCTGTCAAGGAAAGACCTTGCCAGTTTAATGATTATGTAGTAGACGCTGACGCGAATCATGGGGCTACTATGACTACAGGTAGCCTAACAGAATGGGATACTGAAGAAATCATTTATGAATTAACCGCGTCAGGGAATGCTATAGATATGACCCTAGATGGTGACCCATTACAGTTTAATCCTTCATTTCTTATTGACTCATTTACCAGCGCAACAGACTTTTATATTCGTATTAACGGGTCTGATACGTCTTGGATAAACGGCACTGATTACTTCGTGAACCTTGACGGGTCACAGGCAAGAGTGCAGTTTCTTAGTAGTATAAATGGAGCTACACAGATAGAAATGCAAGCAACATCCTTTGGTGGTGATTCTACTTATACACTTTCGCTTCATATAGTTGAAAAACTCACAGAAGAAGATTATTGGTATGGCTGGGTAAAACTTGCTAATGAGTCTTGGAATACTACAGCATATACACAATTAAATTCCACAGGAAATGCAGAATTTACAAATTTGGAAAATGGCAGTTATTACTTAGAGATCTATCCTCCTGAAGGATCAGGTGTATTTGGAACAAGAATAGGATGCACTAATGTTAGTATCGCAGGAAATACGACATTATATTATCCTGTTTATGATTATCGCGGTCACATAGCAATTAACTGGGGGCTATATAGTGGCGCAACTAACATGACGCAATATATTCTTGACAGAATGGAAGGAATGGGCTGTCAGGAAGGTGACGTTATACAGATCACCACAGGTTTTGATTATCCATTAGATCCAATAGACGCGAAATGGGGTAAAAGCAACTTCAGAGACGTAATTATAGGTCTTAAACAAATGGGGTATCTCATTTGGTATAATCCACGAATGGCATATGCCGAAAACTATGATTTTTGGCGCAATTTAGATGATTATAATGATACAGAATACAGTGACGGCGACTTCTATAACGAAGGACACCTAAATGATGATTTCAGAAGTCACAATGCATTTATGCAATTTGAAGCACAAATGACAGAGATAATGGGTGACGGTGGTGACGTAACCGAAACACTGTCTAGTTATGCGTTTTGTCTGGTGCAGGAAGACTATTGGGATGTTTATGACGTAAACGATTCTGCTTACCTTACCTATGGGACAGGTGCTGAAGAGTGGGATTTTGACAATTCAACTGGTGGTTTAACTATCCACACATCAGAAAATAACCATTTATATGAAATTTATTATATGGCTGGTTATGAACGGATGTTAGCCCCTATCTCAAATGTGCATGATTACTGGCACTGGGGTATAGACAGGATGTTAGAACAGGTAGAATGGTTCTTAGCAAACTGCACATTACCTGACGGCACTAGTGCTATAGACGGTTTACATCCCGACCATTTTGGAATTCGTGCATTAGGGTCATGGAACACTTGGAATCAAGGCTGGTGTTCTATGTGTAGCCCTGTAGTTATAGACTGGTTCTTAGGTAATTACACAGAATATGCATCTGATTTTAAATTGTCATGGGTCACCTATCAAGGGGACGCTAGTGAATTTACGCGGGGAAGAAACGATAGTCTTCCATTCATGCATGACTGGTTACATTTTAGGACGGAACTACTTCACGAAGCCTATTATAAACCTATATTTAATTTGGCGAAGTCTTATAATGCATCAGTCATTCTATATGACGGTGATGACAATAGAATGCAATCACCTGACTGGTTCGTAAAGTTAGGTGCGGATATTGTCGAACATCAATCAGGAACGGACTTTGATAGAAATTCCTATTATGAAAATTATGCAGATTACTGGGTAGGTAGACTCCCATTTATGCAGGACAGTGAACAAAACTGGCAATTAGCAGACGACCATGAAGGTTTTACTTCACAATTAATGCGTGCTAGTGCTGAAGGCATTATGCCACAAATCCTTTACAATCATTTGAGTCCCTACAGTTATAACATTCCTGAAAGTTACTATGACGAATTTGAAGAAGCCCATGACTTCTTCAGGGAAATCTGGAAGACTCATAAACAAGTAACAGAGTGGAAAATAGCCAAAGTCTATATAATGGTGGGTGCATCAGCCCGTCAGACATCATTTTACTATGGTGGTTCAGACGGAACTTACTTAACACCACAAATAGATGCAATGCGCCTAATGTTTAAAATGCCAGTGCAACTTGAATATATCTCACTTTACGAGATTGAAGAAAACGGTATCCCTGATGACTGCGATTTATTAATTATTGCAGGTGGGCAGGATGCAGGATATATGACGTATCATGCACTTTATTCAGATACGCTTAACACTACACTAACTAACTACGTCAATGACAATGGTTCAATTTGGTTCTTTGGAAGTATAGGGCTTTATGATACTGACGGTAATGCCTTAACACCTGACGGTTTTTCAAAATTGTTAGGTTTAGAAGAAGGGTCATTTTCAGCAAGTCAGACAGCAGACGACATATTTTTTGTGGATGAAACACATTGGATTATCAATGACGAAGAAGGAAAAGGATTAATTGACGGTGCTGAAGGTTATGAACCCGCAGGCACGCTATTAGGCGAACCTGTGTATAACGCTCTTCGCTGGACGGCTATGACTCAATGGCGCTATAATGTATCGGCAACTGGTGACGCTGCTGACGTAATAGTTTGGTATGGCAATGCCAGTTATAGAGTACCCTATCTTTATATAAGAGATGATATAGCGTCAGGATATGTAGCCTATTGTCCTTTTGAATCAACAAACATTTGGATGGGTGATAGGCTATACGAAACTCTTAGACGTACTACCTTCTTCTTATTAGGTGAAACTGACGAACTAAGACATGTAAATGTGACACTTTCATCATTTGTAGGTAGCAGAACAAAAGAATCACTGTGTCATTATGCTGTGTATAATAACAGTTACGCATGGCTTATTGACTTCTACTATGAAACCTATGGAACAGGTAGTATCGAAGCTAGATTAGCTAATAGTTTTGATGTCAATATTAATTTCAGTGATTTTATGGAAGCAGGCAAAGACTACCTGATTTACTGTTATGACCGTCCTAACACTACAGACGTGGACGGGTATCATGTATGGGATACATCTACTTTTGATGAAACAAATATCACTCTTTTGACTGATTTGAGTGGAGATCATATTTTCACCAAAAATGAAGTCTTCAACATGGTGTTTGAACGGGAAATCGCTCATTGGTTTATTATCAAAGAGGCAGTCAATGGAAGCACCTCATTACTCCAAGTAAAAGCCACGAATGATACGGTATTAATCACAAACGAGGGTGCAGTAGGGGATACTTATGTGATTAATGCGACAGCACATACAAATACACTTGGGGAATTTGTGGTTTACTGTAATAGAACAATTAGTGGTGTGACAATCAATGGGGCGCCTGTCTCATATTCTCATAATATCACATCTATGATTTTAACATTCAATCATACTTTTGCAAGTGATGCGGATATTGTAATAAATGGTGCTGTAGATTCAACACCTCCAAGTTGTGGCTCACCACCTTCAGATGATACTTATCAAGAAGGAGATACAGGCAATTCAATTTCATGGACTTGGACTGAATCATATCCTGATACTTACAACGTCACGAGAGATGGAGTAGTAGTTGACTCAGGAAGTTATTCTGACGGTGTGCCAATCGTTCTTGATATAGACGGTTTAACAGAAGGAACTTATATTTTTATTATTGGAGTAAATGATACGACAGGCAATTCTGCAAGTGACTCAGTTACTATAATAGTGACTGCTGCACCTTCAGGAAATGGAGGTGACGGTGGAGATGGTGGTGGCGCGGGTGGTGGAGGTACTGGTGATGGTGACGGTGGAGATGGAGGTACTACTGTAATTAAAGAAATGATCCTTCTTGCTCTAAACTTGATAGATCCACGAGAACCTGAAATTGGAGTTATTTGCAAACTATACAACGAAGAACTTGGCACACAAACATTCAGAATGTATGTAGTCTTCACGAATGATTATACACAGCAATCCACACAGAAAGATGCACGTCTAAGTATTTTGTCAGATGCATATGGACAACGCTTATTCTCATTCAGGGCCTCACAAGGAGAATATACGCTTAAAGTTACGACTTACGCTCTTGTAAATGGTACTGAGGTACTCTATACTGAACAAACATTAGATATTGTAGTGAGACCTGGAACATTCTTTGAGGTATTTACTGATTTTATTCGGTATGCACTTGCAGCATTAATAATCGACTTAAGGAGTTTTATACTATGTTTGGTAAATTACTCTTTCTTTTGGCAATTCTAGGTTTGGTCCTTCTTTTGTTTCTCGAAATTTCTCCAGAACCTTTGCTCATTCCTAATTTTGCATTACAAGTTTCGGATGCACAAACTACGTATTTTGCTCTCTATCTGACTCCATTTTTCATTGTAATTCTTGCGTGGGTTATTATTGCGTTTATTGTTCGTAGGGATGCCAAACATCGAGAAAAAAGCCCTAACGCATGGTTTATCATCGTATTGTTGACTGGAATAATTGGTGCACTCATTTATTATCTCAGAAGAAAGGAAGTGTTATTATAGCGAATTATTCAAAACGCTATTTATTGATGTTTATCTTCATATTTGCGTTAGAAGTAGTAGCATTTCTGAGTATTTACATTGATTTAATCGGAGTCAATTATCTTTTCTCAGAAGTTCCACTATGGGAGAAAGAACCTCAGAGACAATTTCTCACCTTTATTGCAATACCTATTTTCTTGATTCTTATTGCCTTACTCTATGGTCTATGGATTGCCAAACAAACACAATATTCTACAAGTGAAAAGGCAGCTCTCGTAGTGACAGCAATCTTCTCATTCTTTCTTGCAGTCAATTCAGTATGGCAACTTATTTTCTTTCCACTTTACAAAGGATCTTTTGATATTGACTTGAACAAATTCGATCAACCTTTTGCAACTCCTTGGTTTGTAGTAAACACACAGATCAAATGGATGATAATGATAAATGGAATTGCAATGGCACTCTTCTTGATTCTTATGTATGATGTGTTTGTTGACAGAAAAGCCTCACCAGTCACAAATATGGTGAAAGCAATTGTATTCTATTCAATCAGTATTTTTCTGATAATTACACTTTCAGAGTATTATACAAGTTTGCAAGATTTTAGCACGCAAATCTCTGATGTATGGCGGTGGATAGGCATCATAGGTTTGAGTATTGATTTCGTGATTCTCACATTCCTCCTCCCTTACCTTGAACTTCATTCTCATATTTTTAGAAAACGAATGCATATTCCAGGAGTCATTGATGTGATATGAGAAAATATCAGACTGTTTTTTTCCTATTGCTTATACTTGGCATATTTGCGGTTATCGAAGGGTTATTCTTAAAATGGATTAGTTTAGATCCCCAATATTCATTGTACGTATATGAAACAATCCACCTGCACCATTGGATTTTAGGAATTGTACTTGTAATCATTTCAATCATTGGATTATTATATGAACGAAAGAGATGGAGGAGGAAACAACTTGTATAGGAGTCTTACTAGGGAAGAAGCACGAGTAGGTCATGCAGTTGCACATTTACAAACAAAAACTGGCGAGCCACCAACTACTACGGAGGTAGCACGAGAAGCACGAATGCCACGAAATAGAGTGTATGCAATACTCAATAGTGAGAACTTCAAACGCTTTACTCAATCAATGAGGCGAGGTCGAGACCGGATTTACTCAATGTCACCAGAGATGAAACTACAATTTCTTATCTTAGGCACATTAGTAGTAGGGATGATCTGGTTAGGGTACTCGCAATACGCCCATGAAAAAGCAGAACAAAACCGAATGATGTATCAGCAGCATATGACACAGCAAGAATTTGATAAACTCATGCGTGAGACTTCACAAATACAACAAAATCAAGGGATTATCGCGGGCAATCAAGTATATATCAATGGGCAACTACGACAGATTAATTATAATTTAGAGGGTGTAGGTGCACAACAACGCTATATTATTCAACAGAATAACTTGATTGTAGATAACCAAGGCACTCTATATGACAGACAGGGGCAAATCTATCAATTAATAGATTCACGGACTGGAAGAATCATTGATACACAAGAACAAATAGGTGCTCAAATCAATCTTACTGTGAAACGCCATGAACAAGAAACTACTGCATTAGAAGACCAAATGGCAGCTCTTGGAAAACTCATTGGTACTTCAACCACCACGAAATCTACTTCAGATTCTAAGGATAAAGACAAAGGAGATTCTAAGAAAAAAGAAACAAAAACCGTTACAAAATCAATACAAAAAACGATTGAGGAAACTAGCAAAAAAGCAAAGGAAGAGGCAAAAAAAGAAAAGAAAAAAGAAGAAGAAAAGAAACCTTGGAGTGGATTATTACCTTGGCTGTAATTAAAAAAGTAAGTTATGGTATAAGCATATATATTCTCATTTGTTTTTTATTAACTCCTTGTATTACAAATGCACTTGAGACAGGGTATCTTACCTCAAAAATGAGTGTGAGATATGATATCTCACAACCCTATTTTGAACTTGTAGGACCTGACGTAGAAGATACTACCATTCATGTTGATCGTTGCATTGAGTTCTTTGACGAGAACCGCAACGACCAATTTGACTATGATACTTCAGGAGTGATAGTTGATTCACCCGAGTTTCGTTCTCAAAGACTTCTTAATAAGGGTGATATGACTTTAAGTACACGAAAAACTTATAGAGAAGGTGATGGCACACTAGATATGCGCTATATCTTTACGGTAGGTGCAAATGACAAAATCGCACTTCATTTCTTCTTTGAGGATAACACAGTAGAATGGGATATTAAGATTTCTCGGTGGGATGATCGCAAAACATCAAGTTCTTTTTGTGTGCTCTATGAAGTCAATGGTATAATAACTCAAGTCAAGTGGCCTTTCCATGATACTTATAGCGCAACGATAGAAATCCCACTTATAGAAACACCAGAAGAAACTCAAGCAACACCATTTCAAGATTTTATAGATTGGTGGAAACGATTTTTAGGTTTAAATTAAACTAAATTGAATCAAACGGAGGTTTTACTCATGCAAGAAATTTCTCCAGAACCAACTACCCCACCACCGGTAGTAATTGTTTCACAAGAGGTTGCAGCCCTCATTTTTATTATTGCTGTAGTTTTAATCTCACTATTGATTGTCTATTTTTTCTATAGATTCTTATTCAAGGCAAAAGTAGGAACGATAGATGGAACACATATTCATACAAGCGTAATGAGTGAGATACTCAAAAAAACTCCAAAAGTGGGTGAAACGAAAAAATGATGCTCTCTAGGTTACAATGGTCATGGCCTACTTGTGTGTTGACTTATATTGTATTCGTGAGCATAGGAGTAGGTACTGCCTTATTTTATGCGAGTTTGCAATTAGTTTTGATTGCAGTTTTAGCAAGTATATTTTTTGGTGCAATGTTCCCCTCATGTTTCACATGTCTTCATTATATTTCTACCACACTTACGGTATTAGGTGCTCGTAGAGATACTGATGGATCTGTACGAAGGGATTGTCATAGAGCACCTGAACACAAGTGGAGTCCTCCACAAACATGGTCTATTCCTAATCTTATTCAGGAGATCAATCTCTCTTTTATTAAGGATACACTCAGAGAAAAACTCATGCCTTTGATGCCAAAACTACCAAAAAACAACAATCCAAACGCGAAAGAGGATGAGGAAGAGATTGCAATTGAGCAACGAATAAAGGAGATCGAAGAAGGATATAGAAAAGACGTGCAACATTTCAATGATAATCTTGATATAGTGTTTAAAGAATGTGCCACACTTAGATGTTATATACATTGGCACATGAGTGTTATAGGTCCTGCTCCAATGGAATTCAATGGCAAACACTATCCTTTCAGTTATTCGTTATTATTAGCACCTGGAGGATATACTTCTTTCTCGAAATTCAGGGATCACTTTCTATATGGGAAATTCTACTATACAGATGTCATTCAATATCACATGTTCAATGTAGATACAAACTATGGCGAAATTCCCGTGTTTTTTGAAGTACCACGTCAATTATTGACCTATGAGGAACTTACTCGATACATAGGCAATATTTCTGAAAGTATTACCTATCTATATGCCTTCATTGAAGAAAAACGACCTGAACTCGAAAGCATTCCTATTTTGCAACAAGAGGTAGCACTCAAATCTCAGTTATTGCAGAATGCCAATGAGTTACTTGGCAACATGAAACTAGAATTTGAAGGCGCACTCACCAAACGCGATTTAGCACATCCACTTGAACTATTGACACGACCTACACTATTTCCACCTGATATGCTCGGCACTCCGTATATTACACACACTTCTAAGCAAGAAGAACAAGAGAAAAAACCTAGTATCTGGACACGTATTTGGAATAAAATTCGAAGGAAGA
>Ga0180438_10010346_pt1 | contig 11457 bp, 10 predicted proteins | sample SS_ome_12_FD_132455 | JGI IMG/M metagenome (GOLD analysis project Ga0180438, IMG submission 132455) | Hypersaline lake sediment archaeal communities from the Salton Sea, California, USA - SS_3_D_2 metaG | ecosystem: Environmental > Aquatic > Non-marine Saline and Alkaline > Hypersaline >...
CTGCTACGCAAAAAGGGCCAGACGGTCATGTATCCGTCTGGCCCTATTGCCGATGCGATGAGGATGCTCTGCTGCGCGTCGAGAGCGGATCCTAATAGATTGAGCAATCAGTAAACAGGTGAGCTGGCGGGTGATCCTCGACCTCGACCCAGTTCAATCTCAACTCAATCCGCCAAGTCATCGGCGCTAGCTACACCGCCCGGCGTATCCGGCGCACCACGAACAACAGGAACAACAAGCCCACACCCAGCGCACCAGCCCCAAGTGTCCCAAGCCCTGTCTCCGGGACACCGGTCTTGCCTGGTCTCGGTGTAGGCGTCACTCGCGGGGTCTGCGTTGGCCTTGGCGTCGCAGTGTCTGCCTGAGCGACCTCTGCCGGTGTTGCCTCGGCTGCCTCCTCCGATGCCATTGTCGGCGTCTCAGGCACCGGCGTAGCCGTGGCTGGTCTCGGCGTGTTGGTGGGAGGCACCGGCGTGTCGGTCGGCCCAGGGATATCGGTTGGAGGCAGGACGCGAGTACCGGCGGCAGCCTCTTCCAGCTGGGCAGTGCCGGTCACCATGCCTGCCGCTGCCAGCAGCGCCTCGTTGGTCGCTTCAATAGCATTGTTCTGCGCCACGCGATCGGCTGTCATTCTCGGGTTGATGATGAATGCCCAGACGACAAAGACACATATTGACACCGCGAGCAAGCCTCCCAGAGCGCCCACAAGGATGATGAAGGTGCGATTGGATCCCTCTTCTTCGATTGCCTCTTCCTCTTCATCGGCGTAAATCTCTTCATCTGCGTATAAACTGAGATCTTCCACTGTTGCCTCCTTGAATCAATCACTTGCTCCGATGGATTGCCTGCCGTCGAGCGCATCGATGGCCGACGCACCCTAGCGCAAAACCTCCAGATTCACCAGGGGGATAAAGACCCGTGTTCCTTGTCCCAGATCTACTTCCGCTCCGTCTACTTTGGCCCCTGTCTCTATGCGGCGGGGGTGAGTAGGAAGTGCCGTAACCGTGCCTACCACACCCGTGTAGGGCGCTCGCACGGCGCGCACGCGGGTACCCACCGTCAATGGCGTTCCGAGTTGCGTCTCGGATGGTGGCAAAGCTTGTGCAGGAAGAGGGATGATAATCTCAGGACGCACCAGTGGCCAGCGTGGCTGGGCCCGTCCACTGATAGAGGCTTCGCGACCATCGTTTGTCTTGAGCAACTGGAAGACAGGTTCAGACATGGGCACTGTGCCTATGCCCTCGGTGACTATCACGGGGAAGGGCGCTTGCTCTACGTGCAGGATCAGTTCGGGCGGCAGCCCGCCAACCACGATACCCTGCACCTGGAATTCCTGGGCTTGCTGGAGTGCTTCGAGAGTCAAACCCGATCCGCCAACCAGTATCATTCCGTGGCAGGATGGATCGACGTGCTGGTCCTCCAACACTGCCTGAGGGTTGCTCGCCACACACTTGAGCACACCGAGCTTCTCACCACTCAGTCCACCACCGGCTCCCCACATCCCCTGAATCACGGCCCCTGTTGTCTCTATGACTAGGCCGTGGGGTTCCAGCACATTGCTCACTGTACCACTGATATGCGCGAGGAGTTCGAACTGGGTCGGTAGCTCCTCAATCAGAACGCGCCCGCCACCGCTGGCTGTCACTATGCCATCTATCGGCGACTTGACGGAGCGAGCGAACAGACGGCCTCGCTTGGCCATAACCTGGCCCCGTTGCACCTCGTAGCCCGCCTTGACGCGCATATAGCGCTTGGCCCGAGATGGAGAAGTGCCTAGCAGGGATGCCACTGGCAAGATACGAAAATCGCCTGGCAGTTCGGCACGCGCTACGACCTGCGTGGGCTCAACCCGATCGCCGACGCGCACCAATATCTCGCCGGGCACGGGCAATACTCTCTCGCGGCGCACGTTGGTCAAGGGAGTGACCTGGGTTTCAGCAGGATAGTACATATCGTAGAACATGCTTGTTCAAAGACCGATGATTACTGACCTACCGCTGAGGGATAAGGAACCAACAATTCCCAATTCGATAGTTGTCTACCCTCCTACGTCCCACAACCACTGTCGCATTTGATCTTGACGCAGCTCTGGCTTGCGAGCAAATCGCAGCGGTCGTCCACGGGCATCGACAATCAGCCCAGCAAGCCCACCGCTCACACGTCGCTTGCCCGCCTTGCCCGGTCCGCCCAGGCCGACATCGAAGCGACGCAGTGGATGCAGTTCCAACACAGCCTCCCGACCAGGTGGCAGGGGCAGCACCTCCAGATCGCCATAGCGGACCTCGACATTGAAGTTGCTGCCGTCATCATACGTTACCTTGACTCTGAGAACCATGTCTCCCCGCCGAGCACGCCCCACCGGCGTCACCACCGTCGCTAGATTGACGAGGGCTTCATTGTCCAGCGTCTCTACAGCCGCCAGCGGCTTGATTGCCGCAACGCCTCCCAACGCTGGCGCTATCTCATACACGTCCAAGACCAAGGTGGTGACTCCTATAGGTTCCAGAGCATCCAGTACGACCAAGGCCACTTGCCCGGGATGTGGCGCGTGCGCCAAGATCCCCCCGCTGACGATGATCGTGTCGCACAATGGCAAGAGGTGGGGGTATGGCTGGGCAGCGCTAGGCTCCCACCCTGGACGGGCTATCTCTAACGCGGCACGGATCACTTCACGTGTCAATGCGTGTTCCAGCCGTAATTCACGCAAGTCCTGCTGGATACTGGTCGGCCGCATCTCTCTGTTGATGAGCATCCCAAGCGCTTCGTCCTCGCTCATCGGTTCGGGCAACCAGCGAGTGATGACCTCGGCACCGCCTCGCTTTTGCAGCAACCGTCTGCCCCCAAAAGCACTGCCCAAGCCGCCAAGTATTGTCAGGAAAGCTCGCCCATCAAAGACGGCGACCAGCGTCGTGTTAGCGGCACCCACATCGACGCCTAGTACACCCTTTGAGCGATCTCCGAGGTGCCAGAGGTATTGGACCAACCGACCAAAGGCTCTAGCAGTGGGCGTGAGCGGAAGCGAACTCCACTTGCTCACCAGATCGACACCGGGCAATAGCCCCATCTTGTTCTGGATGTAGAACGTGTCCAGCTCCGCCTGGGCACCGAGTAGGTTTTCTTTCGTCAGAATAGGACGCACGTTGTCAGCGACGCGCAAGTCAGTCTGCCCTTGTACAACTTTGACCACGCGTTCGCGTAGCTGAGCATTGCCCGCATATAGCAGTCGAGGGCGTGCACTGGGGTCCATCATCGAACAGGCCAGGGCTATCGACTTGACCAATTCCAGCACGGGAGCTGTTGCACCGCCATCGATTCCTCCGGCGATACAAATCGCGTCGGGCGCGGTATCACGAATTGTACGTACGTGATCCGCTTCGGTCGGCATTTTCTTCCCATCTCGAGTCAGAATCGCCTTGACCAATGAGTATGTGCCTGCTGCCGCCCGCTCAGCACTGGCAACGCTTAAATCTCGCACCAAACCACCCAGCACGACCTCTAGCGGTTCGCTGGCGCTGGCGAGCACAGCGAAAGCATCCACCCCTTGCCGACCAGCTACTTCAGGCGACATGAGGTTCCCGCCTACATCGAAAAAGCGCCGACCCGTTACCCTAGAAATCTGCTCGACAGCCTGCCGGATGCCCTCTGTGACGTCATTCCACGGATCCTCCGTTGTGGTCGGAGCTTCTGCCCGGGCAACGAAGCGATATTGTCCGGCTACCTGTTCAAGCAACACGGCTTTTGTCATCACCGTGCCACAATCAGCCAGTAGAATCGAGCCAATGCGCTCTTCTGCCATCGTTATCTCTCGCTAGCCACCTGCTAGAACTTTCCAGTAAGCATCAATGAGATACTGAATGCGCCCGATAAAGACCGAGAGAGAGGCCGTCAGAGCCCCTGCAAAGGCGATGCCGAAGGCAAAAACTAGGAATACGCGTCCAATCCCCCCCGTGATTCTGACGAGTTGGCCCCACACCCCCGCCAGCCCAGGCCCCCTACGCGCGGTAAAATAAAACGCCATCCAGGTGCATGCCGTGCCCACAAAGATCAACAGGCCATCCAGCGAGATTGAGCCGAGGGCGCGGCCCGTCGCCCCAATCTGCGGAACGAGGGTGCCCAGCAACGCGCCGCCCAATGCCACTGCTGTTCCGACGCCAATGAGGAAAGCAACGGAGAAGTTTCCTATATACGCCTGTTTGGGGAATCCCTTGAACAGCAACAGGATGCCCAACACCAGTGGAACTACGACGGTGATAGGATTGTCCTGTAACTGATTCCACACCATACCAACAAGGACATCCCGGAACAAAATGCCGAAGGAGTAACCCACCAGCGCCCCAACGAAAAGGTGTAGGGCAGCACGGTAGAGAGGATTGTCGCCCAGTATGTAACTGAAGATGGCAAGCGTCAGCCCTGCTCCTATCACTATGCCAACTGCCTCGATGTTGGGTATCCCGGGCATCACTCTTCCCTCCTGCGCAGTCCACTGAGGGCGTATAAGACTGCACCCACGATAATCAGGGCGACGATAGCGGTGTGTCCCACCGCCAGGGCATTGAGTTGCCGAGTAGCTGACGCGTCCGAATCTGACAATGCGAGTTTTCTCTCGTAGACAGCCGCCCCACCCAGCCCACTGACTGCGCCCTTGAGTTTTCCAGCACCTGCCAGGTACGGGCCCGCGGCAGGTTCTAGGGCCGCACTTACCCCTGCTACCATCGGAGGGGCGTCTTCACCCTGCGCTTGCGTCTGTTCAATCCACCAGCGTAGCGGTCCGGGCTGAGCAGTCAACACGAGGATCAGGTTGGGAGGTGTACCGGGAGAGACCAACAGCTGCGAGACACCCGTGGCATTGCCAGGTCTGTAGTTTGTCAGCGAGTATTGGTCCTTCGTATATTGGTCATCGGACTCAACGATACGCTCCAGTAGTCCTGCCGCCACCGTCATTCCCTCCGGCCGCGTGCTGACGATGGAGATGTGTGCTCCCCGCCCAAGCAGGTGCCGCAACAGAGGTTCCGCCACTAGGTTAAGCTCATCAGCTTCCGTTGGCCCGTACTCGAAAGCAGCCAAGACGGACTCCCCTGGAGCTAGACTCAAGCCTTGGATGGTGTCGTACGTCCCCATCAAGTGTTGAAGATCCATTCTCTGGCTGGATTCGGGCGCAGCGGCAGGCTGCGTCAAGGGGGGGATGTAGAACATCGATATTCCTGGCGCTGTAAGCACGATCAGGATAGCTGTCGCAATGAGCACTATCGCCACCAGCCAGCGTTGGATTCGTTCACTCACACGGGGGCCACGCATGAGCGGTTTCGGCTGGGATATCTCGTCCGGTTGGGCTAGCAGGCTTTGGAGCAACTGTGCCCGGCTCAGGCCCGCTTCTCTGACCTCGGGCGGTACCGCGCTCTCACCCACAAGGGGCGCCTCAATGGCGAAGGCCGGAGTGATAACACCACGCAATCCCCGCAACAATCCTCCCGTCTCCAGTGGCTCCTCCTCGACAATCGCCTCAGCCTGTGCAGGACGCGGGCGCATAGCCTGCATCCAGTCAGGAATCTCCGCAAAGGCTATTCCCTCAAGAGCAGGAGCTGCTGGAGCTGGCGTCGGTAGAGGTTCGGCCTCAAGTTCGGACAGCCAATCAGGAGCCTCTGAGATTTCTGTCTCTACAGGGAACTCCACAAGCGGCCGAACGCTCGACACTCCCTCAGGCACGGCCTCGACCACCGGCGGCGCAGGTTCAGGAGCGGGCGGTGCGGCCTCCGGCGGTGCAACCTCCTGCAGCCACTCGGGAATCTCCCCTGGAGCGGCCACCGGTTCCTCGGGCGCGGCCTCGACCACCGGCGGCGCAGGTTCAGGAGCGGGCGGTGCGGCCTCGGCGTCTGAGCCGATCGGACCCATATCGCGCAGCCAATCAGGGATGTCAACAGCTTCGACAGGTACCGCTGGCTCGGGTTCCTCGGCTTCCTCTAACGCCGCATCCCGGAACTCTGCTAGCCAATCTCCGGTCTCGTCTGCCCCAGCTACTCGTGCCTCGACAGACTTGCTCGCATCATCCTCCCGAAGCGCTGCCAGCCAGTCCTCCGTCTTTCCTGTCTCAACCTCCTCTACCGCTTCGGTTTCCCCGGTAACCTCTGTGGCTCGGAGCTGTGCCAACCAATCCGCCGCTTCCTCTGCTTCAGCCTCTTCTATCGCTCCTGTTTCCGCAGTCACACCGGGTTCAGAGAGGTCTGACAACCAATCCACTCCCCCTGGCTCAGTCCCTGTGACCTTGTCCTCAGCCGCCCGCTCCCTCTGCTCTTCCAACGGGATCGTGGACAGAGAGGGTCCTTTGATCGGAGCCTGCTCAGGCTCAGCTTCTGGCTCGGCGGAGGGTAAAGCGGCCATTGGGATGAGACGGGCGTGACATCGATCGCAATACACGTTGCCCACGGGATTCATTGTGCCGCACATCGGACAACGCAGTGCTGTGCGCATCGGAAGTGCTTCGCCGCACTCGTTGCAGAAGCGACTTCCTCTGCGATTAGCCGCGCCACACTTCGGACAATGAATCATCGTTTGTTACTCAGGACTCACTATAGGGCCGCTCAATGGTCAGGAACACGCGTAGGGCGGTGATTATCGTGCCTAGGGCGACCCCCAGCAGCAAGCCGCGCATGCCGGCCATCCCCGGCACGTTGACAATCCAGTCCCGAACGTCAGCCAGCCACTCCAGACCAATCAACGGTGTTGTACCCAACAATACCAGAGCCACGACTAACAAGAAGAACACAGTTCCGGCGCTACGCCGCGTACGTAGCAGTCGGAAGGCCGCCAACGTCAGCGTGAAAACCAATAATGCAGCCAGCGATGCGCCTAGTGGACTGATTGTATAGTTGAACAGTGTGGAGGTCGCATCCTCCAGCGTCTTGTGAACTGGAGAATCCGGGCGCACTACCTCTAGAATTGCCTGGGTTGTCGGCGGAGTCGCTGCCGCCACCATAGCAAATAGCAACACCAGGCTGTAGAACCATCCCTGTCGCCGGCGGAACACTTGTCTTCCGTGAACGCGCAAGATATTGAACACTCCCAAGAGGAAAGCAAAGGCGGCCACGATGACTGCCCACTCAACCAGCTCGTGACGAAAATCGACCAATGTCTGATTTGATGGGAGCAGGTATCCAGCCAGTACAACCAAACCTGGGAGCACCGTGAAGAGAAGGGTGGGTATCCACCGTTTGATGAGACTGCTCATCAGAATCAACGACCTCACTATCTGCCCATGAAACCAATCACGGCCGAGCCCAACATCAGTAGTATCAGAATCAATCGTAGAATGTCCTGAGCCACAAGGCTGGTCAAGTAGCGTCGTTCATCGGTCATTTGAGCACCGGCGGCGTACAGTTCCTCCCCCACGGCCAGCCGGTCGGTGGTAGGATACAGCGCACCGATGGCAGCAGGATCCGCAGCAGCGGCCAACTGGGGCAGGTCGCGCCGAGCGCCTGCGTCAGCGAGAAGTGAAACCTCGTGTCCGAATGCACCAGTTGTCACGTTGGCCGTGACTTTGCCTGTCGCAACCAAGTTAGCGGCACCGGCCGCATACGCCACAGGCGAGGGGGCGACAAAGCGCACCTTTCCAGGATCGTATGACTCTGCTGCACCGTTCCGCTCGTATGCCCGGCGAAGAACGTCCTGGGCAAGGGGGAGCAGTGTGGGATCGCCCACGGTGATGATGGGAGGAGCGCCGTAGGAGACGGCGATGTCGGCCAGTGACTCCACAACCTGGAGCCCAGCCAGAGATGTCACCGAGTCCTCTCCGTACAATCCACCGTTGCCGAGTGCGATGTGAACTGCACCACCACTCTCAGCGGCATATCCAGCCTCGGTCCGTATGTCCTGGAAAGCGGGCAATGGACGCACAGATGGAATCGGCCCCTTTCGGCCACGCAAGATCAGCACCACCAGCAGTACCAGCAGGCTCAAGAGCAACAGGAAGGTACCCGGGATGACCCCAGCATCCATGTCTAACTCTCCCCTCCCTCCAGAGAGACTCGCAAGCGCTCCAGCAATTCCGGACTGCTCAGCAGAGCCGCGGCCTGCTCAATCGCTGTGTCGTCCACAATACCCGCTGCCAGAGGTTGTGTCATGACCAGTGCCTGGCTGCCCAGGAATCCAAACGCATGGGCGACATCAATAAGTGGCAGCAAAATCCGTGACAATCCCAACGCGTGAATACGTCTAGCCCACGCCTCAACCCATGCCTGTTGTTCTGCCACGCCACTCACGATGGAGCCCTCCGACGTTAGTATACCAAATATCCGGAGAAATGACCACCTCACCAAGCCAATGGTTTGCCGACGTCTCAGACCCAGTATAGCACGATTTGGGATGCTAAGCAAATTGCCAACGGCTTGTCTAGAGAGTCCGCATGGCTCATTCCCGTACATATAGGAGCTCATTTTTGTTGAACCGGCACATCTAGGGTGCCGCTTGTGAGCTGACATCTCCTCCATGGGCCGGTTGACGCCGCTACCGCCGCATGCTACAATACATCCTATCACCATGTCAGAGGATTACTATGGGCACACTTGAGCGCCACATATACCTAGATCATTCTGCTACCACCCCTGTGGACCCGCAAGTGGTTGAGGCGATGGCTCCTTATTGGAGCGAGCATTTTGGGAACAGCGAATCATCTCACATCTTTGGGCGAACGGCTGCGAATGCCCTGGAACAGGCTCGCCAGACGCTCGCCGATTTGCTGGACTGCCACCCTGTCGAAATAGTGTTCACCAGCTCTGGCACCGAGGCCGACAACCTGGCGCTGCGGGGCGCGGCGTGGGCTGCCAGGCAGAGCGGACGTGGTAATCACATCGTCACTAGTCCCATCGAACACCACGCCGTTGGCCACACGGTGGACCAACTGCGTGACGTGTTTGGCTTCGAGGTCACTCGACTGACAGTGGATAAGTATGGGCGTGTGAGTCCGGATGCCGTGGCAGTTGCCATCCGCCCCGATACGATCCTGGTCAGCGTCATGATGGCCAACAACGAGGTCGGTACGGTGCAGCCTGTGGTCAAGATAGGGCGCGTCTGCCGCGAACGAGGCGTGCTTTTTCATACTGATGCTGTGCAAGCTGCCGGCCGACTTCCATTGGAACTGGACGACATCAATGTGGACCTGTTGGCTCTCTCGGCGCACAAACTGTACGGTCCAAAAGGGGTTGGCCTGCTATACGTGCGGCGCGACACCGCCCTTTTACCTATCATCACTGGTGGTGCCCACGAGCGCGGACGGCGTCCGGGCACGGTCAACGTTGCTGGGGCCGTGGGACTGGCGACCGCGCTGCGTCTGGCCGAGGAGGAACGGATTGACGAATGTGCTCGTCTGCGTAGACTTCGCAATCAGATTATCGAAGGGGTTCTGGCGTCCGTTCCGGATTGTCGCTTGACAGGCCACCCCACGCAGCGCCTATGCCATCACGCAAGTTTCGCTATCTGCGGCGTCGAGGGAGAATCGGTGGTAGTAAATCTCGACCTGGAGGGTATTGCCGCAAGTTCTGGCGCAGCCTGCGCCGAAGGGGAGCCTGTGCCCTCGTTCGTCTTGGAGGCGATGGGGTTTTCGCCCGATTGGAGCATCGGTGGCCTGCGTCTCACTCTAGGCCATATGAACGACGAGGCAGACGTGATGCGTGTACTGGAGGTACTGCCGACGATTGTCGAACGGTTGCGAGCAATTGAGTGAGGAACGGTCTCACATGGAGGTCTTTGTCGCTCTAAGCGGCGGTGTGGATAGCGCAGTCGCTGCATCGCTCTTGGTCGAGCAGGGGCACAGAGTTATCGGCGCGATGCTGCGGCTGTGGGCTGAGCCTGGGACAGACAGTGCTGGCACTAACCGTTGTTGTACGCCCGAGGCCGTAGACCGTGCGCGCCATGTGGCTGATCAACTCGGTATCCCCTTCTACCTGGTAGACGCTGAAGCCCCCTTTAGGACTCACGTGGTGGACTATTTTGTCGCAGAGTACGCCGCAGGCCGCACGCCCAATCCATGCATATCCTGCAACCGTATTGTCCGCTTCGGGCTACTCCTGGATCGGGCAATGGCAATGGGAGCGGCGTCCATAGCCACCGGGCATTACGCCCGCGTGCGCAGTGTCGAGAGCGGTTATCAACTGCTTCGCGGCCTGGACTCGCGCAAGGATCAATCCTATTTCCTCCATGCACTCACTCAGGAGCAGTTGGCCCGCGTTCTTTTCCCCTTGGGCGAGTTGACCAAGGATGAGGTGCGGCGCTTTGCTCGCGAACGTGGGTTGTCTGTCGCACAGCAGCCAGAAAGCCAGGACGTCTGCTTCTTGGCTGATGGAGACTATCGGCGCTTTCTGGCTCGCCGAGCCCCTCACCTGTTTAGACCTGGTCCTATCCGCGATACGTCAGGCCGGGTTCTGGGACAGCACGCGGGATTGCCGGCCTACACCATCGGTCAGCGCAAGGGGTTGGGGATTACGAACGCAGAGCCGCTGTACGTCCTTGCGATTGAGCCTGCTGAGAACGCACTGATCGTCGGGACAGCAGAGGAACTGGGACAGAATGAGTGTCTGATTGAGAAGATGCATATGATTAGTGGAGAGGCGCCCTCCGCCGCTCTTCGTGCCACGGCCCAGATTCGCTATCGGGCGCCGGCAACTCCGGTCATTGTGATCCCATTGTCACATAAAAGGGCGCGGGTTCGCTTCGTTTCGCCTCAGCGGGACATCACGCCAGGGCAGTACCTGGTTCTATACGATGGTGAAGTCGCGTTGGGTGGCGGGGTGATCGCGTCAACTCAGGGGGGCAAGCGAGGGAAGTGAGTATCTCGATATGGCGGCTAAATGCCCGTGCGAGTCGCCGTTGGTCATGAGGGTGCTTGGGGCGGGATGATTGGCCTGTCCCCCCCACCTCGCAATGCAGCAATGCCTTATCTGAGCAGAGTCAGTAGTCTGAAGGAGGTGCAAAGTGCTGACCTATACAGTTCCATTGGTCCCTGGTCCGACCCGAGTGCCCGAGTCGGTGCGCCGAGCATACCTTGTCGATTATGCCTCGGCCGATCTTGAGCCTGAATACTGCGAACTCTACACCGACGTTCAGGAGCAACTGCGCACCATTCTGAGCACGAGGAACCAAATCGCGATCATGACTGGCGAGGGGATGATCGGCTTGTGGGGTGCGCTCAAGAGCGCTATCCGACCGGGCGAGCGCGTCCTGGCCATCAGCACAGGCGTTTTCGGCTATGGTATCGGTGAGATGGCTGCTGCCACCGGGGCCGAGGTGCAGTGGGTCGAGTTTGGCTACGATGAGGTCATCGAGCCACAGCGTGTCGAGGAGGCGATCCGGCGCTTTCGGCCAAACATGGTGACCGCCGTACACTGCGAGACACCATCTGGCACACTGAACCCAGTCGGGCTGGTCGGGGAGTTGGTAGATCAGTACGACGTACCTCTCTACTACGTGGAC
>Ga0180438_10010347_pt1 | contig 11457 bp, 8 predicted proteins | sample SS_ome_12_FD_132455 | JGI IMG/M metagenome (GOLD analysis project Ga0180438, IMG submission 132455) | Hypersaline lake sediment archaeal communities from the Salton Sea, California, USA - SS_3_D_2 metaG | ecosystem: Environmental > Aquatic > Non-marine Saline and Alkaline > Hypersaline >...
ATATGGCTAATTTTTTTAATTCCGAAACTTTAAAAGAGGAAAATTTTGGAGAGTTTCTTGAAAAGGGAAAAGAGATTCCAGAAGGTTCTACACTTATCTATAAAAATACGGCTTATGTGCCAAACTTCAAAATAAATACGGATGGCAAAGAGTTAACAGTTCGAGGTTATGATGTTGAGGAGATAGATGATCATGATTGGACTGAATTATGGAAAGGAATCAATCAATTTATAGGAGAGTATCGGGCGCAAATGGCTGAAAAAGCAACGAAAAGTCGAAAAAGTTTGGGAGAAACAAGAGAGGCTTTACTTGATGTTCAGGAGCCGAAGGGAGAGAAGAAACAAAAGGTGAAAGACTTAGAGGCAGAAAAAGAAAAAAGAACCGAGACCGAGGCTGAAATCCAAAAAAAAGAAACTGAGCAGGCTTTGTTGAAGGGACGACTCAAAAGGGAAAAAGAAGAAAAGATAGATAAAAAGAGTCGATGGATTGAAGGAAAGGAAAAACTCAAAACTGAAGTAAAAGAAGAAGTAGAAAGAAAGGAAAGGAATATTTAGGTTATGATGAAGAGGGTTTAATTTTTTAATGATTAAAGACCAACAAAACTAAAACTTTAGATTTGTTGGTCTTTTAAACAAAATCTTAAACCTGTTAAAAACGCGAGGTTGCGCTTTGCCATAAATATTTTAATTTTAATGAATTCTGTAGGAAACCGTGGGTTTGTTTATTAACTTCATCGAACAAAATGGCAGCCATGGTACTGACAAGTTTGGAGTTTTTCTGATCTCCATCGTTTAATTGTGTTGCTATATAGGTACGCACGCCGGCAAAATCGTTAGATTTCAGGATTTCTTGTATACCTTGACAAGCCCACTTAATAAAAAGTTTTTTCTCTTCCGGAAATTGTTGCATTTTAAGAGGTGTAGAGCTTCGGAAGCTGCTTTCCGTTGTGGAATCACTGGCGCTTGCTATTAACATTTGTGCATGGTTAGTTGCTAGGGTATGAAGTATTTTTAATTGAAGATTTAGAATTTTAGACTCTAGCGCTTTCGTTCCCTTCTGTTCGACTGGTGAAGCACATGGTGTTGTTAGTCCATTTCCCGAAGTTGGTGATGTTTTAAGCATAACACCCATTTTTTACCTCCTTGTTTTACCTAAAATGTTCCCTTTAGCAAATTTTCTCATGATTTTCTAGTAACAACTATATCACGTGAGCATTAAAATTCAATAAACTTTTTGTAAAGAAAATATTAAAATTACCAAGTTGACCTCACCATTTTACAAACGTGACAAAAAAATCCATCAAAATGGCACACAAAATAGCTCCAAATAGCACTAAGTTAACATAACATAATCCTGTCTAAGCATAACTTCATCAATTTTAGCTTTTTTTTTCGTATTCAAAGGGTTCTGTTATCGGATCTCCTAGAGCTTGTGTGTTAGATTCTGCATAGTAGTAACACAGATCACCCTCGATAAAACGAATTTGGGCAATATAGGGATGAAGAGGTCTATCTACGTTTTCATCCCAAAAGGAGATCTTAAAGCCAATTTGATCTATGGCCAGTTCTCTAGCGTGACGCGGATATTCTCGGTTTACTTCTTCACGGTATGTTGCGAAAACTGGATCCATAAAAAGAAGATCAGAAAATTCTTGGGCCAAGGATTTTGCTAAAACACGAGCTTCTTCGAGATTGATTTTACGGTTATCCATGTAATTAAAAGCAAAATCACATTTATATGATGAATCTATGATATGTCCAGTACCCGTGCCCAATAACTTCAGATGGTACTTCTTCGTCATTTTTCTTCCAAAAACATCTCCCGACGCTCGTGCCTTCATACTATATGTCGGCGGATGAGCTATTTCACAGCCACAGCACCAGAGAACAAGAACCATTAGGGCTAACAGATAAGGGGATTTTAAAAGCATTTTTATCCTATTTAGTTAGTTGATAGGAGATTCTAATTGCATTCTGGTCGCTTCCAATGCTGCTTCATAAGTTTCCTCGTGAAGATCTGCCAATTCATCGCCAAGTTTTTCAGCGTGTGGATTATACGCACAGTAGTAAATTTTCTTTTTTACATAGAAAATGAGGCAAACATTTTCTTCCGAAACGCGCCTTCCTTGCTTGTCATAGAATGAGAGACGCAAATCAAAATTTTCGATTGTGAATGGATAATCATGTAAATAGGGTCGAACAACCTTATCTTGGTTGATATTGTTTAATAACATTTCAGACAGTGTAACATAGAGAGATCGCGCCTCATTTACCTTTAAATGATTGTTCCCTTCGAAATAAAGAGAAATTTTCGAGATTTCATTATCCATCATCGAACCACCAAATGCTTCAAGAGAGAGGTCATATTTCTTTTTGACTTGGGCAATAAAGGAGCTTTGAATTTCATCAATTCTTGTTTCGTAGGGGGCGGTGGAAGTCGGTTCATTAGAACATGCAGTGCATATCAATAAGAAGCTAAAAATTCCTAATATGTGTCTCATAAGCTATAAACTAACTTCACCTTGATCTTTCTTAAATGTTTTGCCTAAATTTTCCCATACTTTCCTATACGTACCTTTATCGAAGCTATGTTCTGTGAAGGGGAGACCTTTTTTCCCGGTGTACTGAATATTTACATCAGGATCCAAGATTCCACCAAATCTTTCTCCTGCTGATAAGAAACCTGAAACGATGCTACCAATCAGAGGAACCCCATCTCTTCGGCTTACATAGTTGGCTGCTCCAGCGCACTCTTTATTCCTAACCATTTGAGCGGCACCAAAGGTATACACCTGTATTCTTCTCTCTTCCCCATTCTCCATCAATCCTAACGCCAATCGTGTTGTAAGAGCGCCCTGGCTATGAGCATAATGGATAATTTTACCATCGGAATTCATCTCTTGTAAAAGACCTTTCCAGTTGTCAGACAAAAGCCTCGCAGAACGATAAGCACGTCCCCCCGCTCCTGCTATACAATCAGCAACATCACCAATCAACGTGTGTGAAGCATCATGAGTATAATGAACATTAACATTTCCATGCGACGAAGAAATGTGCTTCGCATGTCGTACCGCATGCTTCAAATCGCAATTTACCCCATTGATAAAGGAAATTCGTACATCATTACTTACCTCCCCAAAACCAACAACGCCATTTCTAGAGTGAGGACGCTGGTTGAAAGTTTGAAGAAGATATTTCGTGCAGTTAGAAGCTATTTGAGGATAAGCTCCAATAATCCAAGCATTTGCGGATTCTTTTGCAAGACGGTGCAAGGAAGATGGAAAGGCCTTGGCTTTGTCATCCGCCAACCTATACAACCCATAAAGATCCCAATGGGTGAGAGGACTGTTGTTGACATAAGCATAAAGATTAGGGCCCGCTTCAAATCCTAACGGATCCGGACTGATCCATCGTCCAATACCCGGATCATAAAAACGCCGCCCAAACAACACAAAGCCCGTCTCCGTATCCACGCGCTTGCTCTGAAAGCGCCACGGATTCTCATGCGCAATACTATCCTTCCGCCACCAGCTTCCCGTCGTGAAGACCTCCTCCTCACCAAAGGCAGAATAACGATAACTCGTAACCATAACACCACTATCCGCCTCAATAAGCATCACTACGTCACCACGAGAATTGTGAACAGGCGCTAACAACCTTCCCTTAATCTCTAAAGCAATCGCTGCACCAATCTCAGCACCTCGCCCCAAACCCAGAACACGAAGCTCCACAAAAACACCATCAGCATCCAATGAGCCTATTTCATCCTGACCATCATAGAGATAACGCTCAACCCCCTCACAACATTCCTTGCGATAAAAACTCTTGCTCAAACGACGGTTAAAGGCATCATAGCAATACTCCACCCGTAAACCCGAAGAATCCTGCACAGCTATCAGCCGATCCAAAGCATCATAGCAATACTGAAAGTCCTCCTTTGCTCCCAAAGCCCTGCGCACAAGATTGCCATTAGGATCATATTCATAACTCTTTGCTCCATCACAAAGAAGCTGATTCAAATCATTGATCACATGATCCTCACCATCCTTGTTAACTCTGTTGCTTAAAGAATCATGACAATAAGTGTGCGAAGCAATGCCCTCCTCACTCTTCAGCTGATACAAAGCATCATAACTATAATCGCATTGCACCATTCCTTGAGGATCCTCAATCTTCGTCGCTAATAAATTACCCACAGCATCATAGTCGCCATCCTCAATGCTCTCCCGATAATAAACACTCTCAATAGCAATAACCCTACCAAGTAAGTCATAATCATATGACAACATCCCAGCTTGCTCGATCCCTTGGACCTTGCGCACCTTCCCGCCAATGTTGTAGTCGATGTATCGATGGCAATACCTAACAGTCCCATCCTCACCATAACGCTCGATGTCTCTTAACCAATCCCCACAATAATTGTAACGTACTGAAGAACCGTCCGGCAATACTACCTGGCGACGATGACCTCGACTGTCATAGACGTAAGTAGTCTCCAAACCCGTCGCTAAAGTCTCACTCATCACCCGTCTTGAGCCATCGTAAGACCGTAACGTGCTTGTACCATGAAGAATGTCATCAACCCTCACAGGATTGTCATTGCGGTCATAACAATAACAATACGAAAAACTACCATCCGAGGCAAAAAAGTCCCTTAGACGTCCAATCCCATCGTAAACATATTTGACATGGACACCGTCAGGCTTGACAATCGCTGCCTTCTGACCATAATTATTATAAACATAACGCGTAATCTTTTGGTCCTGAGACCCTGCTGCTTCAAAAATAGCATCCAGACGACCCTCAGAGCCATAACTCCATCTCGTGATGACGTCACGAGACCCTTCATGGTCCGGCGTGATGACTGTCTCCACAACTTCAGTGCGGTTATCAATGGCGTCGTACCCACTTCTACGCTTGGATACTAATGTCCCAAAAGGATCATAAATTTCACGACAAACTTCCTTGCCACGAGCATTCATCATCGTTATCACACGTTGCCCTAAGGCATCTGTAACAGTCACACAAAGTACATTTTGTCCAAAGTTATTCCAAAAATTATGATTGTAAGTGGTAATAGTCGTATTCCCAAGAGCATCCACAACTTTACAAAGCTTGTTGTCGACAGTGTACTCCTTAAAGGTCGTTGCCACACCGTCATCGTGATGCTCCATCATGACAATGCAGTTACCCTCTTGGTCATAAGCATATTGCACTAAACTCTGGATTTCACCACTAGCATCCTGAACACGCTCCTCAATTACCCGATCCATAAAGTCGAATTCCTTAATGCTAACCGTCGCTTCAGCTCCTAAACCCAAAACCGTCTTATATTGATGTCCTAAAGCATCATATTCATAGCTTGTCACATCGTTCCCACATTGCTCTCGGATCTTCCGACCCGCCCAATCATAGGTATAGGTCGTCGCATGCCCTTCACCATCAATGGTGGCTAATAAACGAAAACCATTGTAATGATGAGTCACCGTCTTCACAAGGCTGCCATCAGAGCTGTACACCTCCTCACTAACAGGACGCTCCAGAGCATCGTAAGTATAACGAACCTGTGAACCATCTTTGTTGACCTTGACCTCTAATAAACCACTCAGAGCGTAACGAAGAACTTCTTGCGTGCCGTCAGGATAACAAATATGAATCGGTGCATTGCGGGCATTATACGTCGTTGTCGTCACTTCACCACGACCGTTAGTAACACTCGCAATGTTACCAGCCGCATCATAGGTCATCACTTCAGACGATACGACAGCTTGACCATCAGTAGTATGCGTCACAGGATAGTCAACCCGCGTGCGATGGCCAAATGGATCGTATTGATAGAATGTCGTGTTACCTGAGAAGTCTGTAGAGGCTATGCAGTTATTTAAGTAGTCATATGAATAAGTCTTCGCTAAACATGTGCCATCATTCCCGTGAAGCTCTTCTCGGATCAAACGGTTGCTAAAGTCATAAGCAAAAGTACGGTAACAATCCGGACGTGGCCCCTGCTCATAAATCTTATTGCCATTGGCATCGTATTGACGATAAATTTCATGGCCGTTGGGATTCTTCTCATATGTTAGGTTGCCCATACCGTCATATGCATAAGCGCACGTGTAGCAGTAGTTGTTATTAGCATCGTAAACCGCTTCGCTGATGATCCGCCCCTCTTGAGAATAAGCTCTGATGGTCTTGCGGAGCAGAGTTTCTTGCATGGTGTTTATGTCAAAATAGCGCTCTTCTACAACCTCAGGAAGACCATAGCCCGGCGCCGACTGACGTGCGCTGATGCTCGTAATGTGACGCTCTGTGACATCAGAAAGATCTTCAACAAAATTTCCTGAACCATTGTCAATGACCCTATGACTCAACATCCCATTGGCATCATAGGCGTAGAATTCCCGTTGGAGAACCTTCACTCCGTCGCTAACTTTCTTGCTAGCCATAAGATTCGTGCCTGAATAATAGCTGTAGAACGTGTGCTTTCCTGTCGGCTGTATTTCCTTGGTCATGAGATTGAGGCCGTCACTGGAATAAAAATACTGTTTGGAATATATTTCATCGTTTCCATAGCCGGTCAGATTGCCCTTGAAGGTATCCTCAATAATATTCCCGCAAAGGTCATAGGTATATTCATGGGATCGTATCGTTTTCCCATTACCATCAGCCAATGAACGAACCATAAGAAATGAAGCCTGTTTATCCTTACCCCACTTAAAATGATCCGAGTTGAAAAGAATCTGTTGCCCATCAGCTCCTTTCACATAATGCTTTACAAAGTATAAACGTTGCTCATCACCAAAGTAATAGACGTTATGATTGCCATAAGCATCGGAAGCATTAGCAGAAACTCGTGTATAGGAAAATTGCCCAACAGTAACCGGATCATTGGTCGTTCCAACAGGGGCTTGAATGCTTGCAACGTGAGCACATTTTTGGTCCTTTGTTCCCAAATAGTTGATCGCAAGATAACGACCGTCAGGATACTCCTTACGGCAAATGTGCCTTGTCTGGTAGTAATCTTTCCAATATTGATAATTGACCGGAGGATTGTCAGAGCGTGTGACACTTTTTAAATAATGATAGTAGAAAAAACTCTGTTCAATTCTTATAGTGTCAACCCCAAGGGTGTAATGGGCTTTTTTGCCATTGCTCGTACTAATGTCAAAAAAAGGAGTTCTTCTATAAACGTCTTCACTGGGATAAGCAAAATGAATAGAATTGAATAGAGCCGCTCGTCCGGCATTGTACGTAGATATCGCTCGTATGCGAGGTGTTGCGTTATAAGAATAAGAAATTTCATGACCATTAGGAAGATGCAAATCAGCAAGAGCATACTTTCTAGGCTCACCTTCGTAATAATTGCGTGAGCGATCAGCAAGATAATGTCTGCATTCTCCAGAACCTAACTTAGCATAAGCTTCTTTCTTACCCTTAGTGAAATCAATCTTCGTATTCAGAAGATTCGTGCGCCCACTGATTTCATAAGAACCACAATTCGTTAAACCCCTAGCACGGTCCGGATGCATCATGACTTGCAGATTCCCTTTATGACCATGGATAAACATCGCGTCATAAAGAATTCTTGCTCCAGAAGGCTCTGTCATCAACACGCAAAACGTTCTGGTATGGTTCTTATAGTCATTATAGCCCCCTAATACCCAAAATTGATGGTTCAACTCCCAACCCAGAAAAGGACTATAAGATCCTCCAGAAGAACTAGAATAATTCCGACTCACCACTAAAGGCTCCGGGCCCGGAACCACAAGGTCCAACTCAGAGTCGCAATAGTTGCCCGTAATCATGTTAACAGTGCCCATGAAATACGAGGAAGGCTCTCCCTCAACGTCTGCAATCGGAATCGGCGGAGGTGTGCTCAACTCGTTGCCAAAAACACCTAAACAAGAAAAGAAAACACAAGAAAAAATTCGTAACACCTCTCTCATCAGCCCCTTCCTCCCTGATGTGATCCTGCAGTGATGTAAACAAAAATTTTTCTTATCCACTGTGATGACAAATTTTATTTTTGTCAATAAAAATATTGGCCTTCCAAAGTGCCCAGCACGTCTGTAGATGAAAAACGTGCCATCTTTTCGGTTCTGTGGTATAACTTCAGGAATTATAGAATATTCTTGAATTAAGCAGAGGTTTCGCCATGCATGAAGACAATGGGCCCGATCCAAACACAACGTTTCCTTTTGTAGGGCTGGGCTACGAAACAGATCCTAAACGATGCTGCTTTTTGAAAAATGCCATTAAAGCCTCCAATATTGAAGTAGGAGATTATTCATACTATGACGATCCTAATGGGATAGAAAGTTTTGAAAGGAACGTTCTTTATCACTATGAATTTTCCGAAGAAAAGTTAATTATCGGAAAGTTTTGCGCTCTTGCAACAGGTGTACAGTTTATTATGGGTGGCGCCCATCATAAAATTGATGGTTTTTCGACTTTTCCTTTCCCTCTCTTTAAACATGGTTGGGAAAAGGCTTATGACGTCAGAGACTTTCCCGTAAGCAGCAATACAATCCTTGGTAATGATGTTTGGGTGGGCTATGGTGCCATGATCATGACAGGCATCACCATTGGCGATGGCGCGATCATTGGTGCTAGATCTCTTGTAACAAAGAATGTGGAGCCATATACCATCGTTGGTGGTAATCCCGCTCATCCAATTAGAAAGCGCTTTGATGACGCAACGATCCGAAGACTTCTTGAAATTCGTTGGTGGGATTGGCCCATTGATAAAATCTCTAGGAATCTTCACATTATTACAGGTTGTGATCTCGAAGAATTAGAAAAGGTACAATAATTATCTTTGTGAATGTCATCATGACTATGGTCCATAAAGCGAAACTTTGTATTCTGGTTATTGCTGCTATCTGTATCATTGCTTGGGGATCCCTCCCAGGTAGCGAGGCCCAAAGCGATAAGAAGGTTGCTTTGCTATTCCTAACAGTCAACGAGCCGAACCATTCGGATCTTTGGAAAAAGATTATCACCGACCATCGCGAGCTTTGTAATGTCTACGTGCATTCCAAATACAAGATGACGCATCCCTTTTTTGCTCAGTTCCGTATTAAATACACCATTCCAAATTCGTGGTCGATCCATGCTAAAGCATGGCAGCTGCTTTTGAAGGAAGCTATTAAAGATAAAAGTAATTACAAATTCGTCTTTCTGTCAGAATCATGCGTTCCTCTTTACCCACTCGATTTTATTCATTGGTACCTCACACAGAATGATAATACCTACATGAGTATCGCGCGTCCTTGGTGGAACCGCCAACATCATAGAGAAGTGACAGAGCTACCAGAAGAGCATCGTTGGGGGAATCATGAATGGATCGTTCTCAATCGTAAACATGCTAAGATGATTGTACAGGATATTCATGTCATTGAAGTCGTTTCTAGACATAGCCATGACCAAGAATCCTATCCTTCGAGTCTCTTTAGTGTGCAAGGCTGCTTATATGAAATCGAAGGCCGAATGCTCACTTTTGTTGATTGGCCTCTGGGCAACGGCTGTCACCCGTATACCTTCAAAGATGCTAGAGGTTTTAACATGTCACTACTGAAGGAAGCTAAACAAAATGGTTATTTGTTCGCTCGTAAAATAGCTAAGGAATTTCCTGAAAGCGCATTAATGCAGTTGATAGACGAGGATTAACGATGAAAAAGTTTCGAATATTATTTGCGACGATGACCCTCTTCTTGGCCACACAATGTGAAGCCATCACCGCCAATGGCTATTTTCTGGGCAGCGTCGCCTCGTGGAAAGGAATCGGAGAATGTAGCTTCTTCGATAACGATGGTATCTATGCAGGAGCTAATTTTGTCGTGCCACTGTGGGAGAAAAATGGTATTGGCGCTCAAGGCGGAGGAAGCATCGGTTATTACGACTTCGATGCCCGAACATCACCAGTACAAAAACTTCCTCAATACGAAGTGCAAGGCTTCGTAACCGTAGGACTGTTTAAACGCTCTTCCCCTTGTTCATGTTGGAGTGCTGGTGTCGTGCATGATTGGATGATAGATCGTGATCATGGACACTTCGGATCCAACCCTAACACCAGCCAGCTTCGGGTCCAAGCAGGATATTTAATCAACGAATATACCGAAATAGGAGCATGGGGCGCTATAAGAACCCGTACCGATTACGAATGTGTGAACGGAATCACGACAACATTTCGTCCCATCAACCAAGCACACCTGTACGTCCGTTATTCGTTTTTAAGAGGCGGTGAAACATTGCTATGGGCTGGCGTTCCCGTGAGTAACCGCTTAGCCACTCCAACACATCCAAAGCCGGGAAAACCCGGAAACTTTATCCTTGGAGCAATCCTTGATTTGCCGATGTATTTCAATTGGGCTTGTCATGCTGAAGTGAGCTATATGCATACCAACTCATGCAATCATGTGATTGCCCCTCGCGACTATTCGGCAAATATCTCTGTTGGCATCACGTATTTCTTCGGAGGAAATCCCCTCATCTGCCGAGAACAAATCTGCGGGCCTTGGATGCCATATCAACCGCTCGCTAGCAATAGTACCTTCTTTATGGATACCGACCTCATTTTCCGTAACGCATCACCATGAAATTAGTGCGAACGTAGATTTGTAAAAATAAAGGCAAATATACCGATTTCAACAGCTTTAATGGCTGCTAGTGTAAGCATTTTTTGATAACTAATAGGATGCCTCGTCCAGTCAGCAAACTTCTTACCCGCAAAGCCTGATGCACCAATTGCTAGTGCTGTCCCAAATAATCCTAAAAATTTGTTCTCTTTCCAACAGACTTCAACAGCAGGAGAGAACAAGATCCCACAAGCTGCCGCACCAATATCACTCAATACCACACTTTTAGGATCTTCGCTGCAAATCTTAGCATTGGCGGCATTGTCAACCACAATAGGAACACCAACCGCAGTTAAGCCCAAAGCAGCTAACTGTGCATAACTATAACGAGATACTGAAAAAAACATCTTGTCATTCCTTTCTAAATTGGATTTTCAAAAAGAGCTTACTAGTAATAAATTGCTATAAGATTCGCCATATTTTTTATTAAGGTCAAGGAAAAAGGCACTTTCGTAAAATCCAAAGGATGTCAAGAGGCAAGGATCATATGAAGATTAAATAATCAAAGAAAAGCGTTTTACTATAAAAAATATTTAAGTTGTTTTTAATTCTAAACGTGTTATTTTTTTGTCGTGGATTTAGTTTTCCATAGTATTGATTGAAATTTTTTAACAAAAGGAGATTAAGATGGGACCGACGACGGGAACAGGAGATGTGAGTTCTACAGAGAGTTTGTTTTATTTAGACTTCAGCCAAGATTACCATGTGAATCTTACTGCAAAAAACTTTGCTGATGAACTAGAACAAGTAGTACAACAAGTTTCACAGCAGGATCCTGGGTTTATGAGCAGGATTGTATCTGTTGTAAGCTCGAGCTTGGGTTG
>Ga0180438_10010348_pt1 | contig 11456 bp, 7 predicted proteins | sample SS_ome_12_FD_132455 | JGI IMG/M metagenome (GOLD analysis project Ga0180438, IMG submission 132455) | Hypersaline lake sediment archaeal communities from the Salton Sea, California, USA - SS_3_D_2 metaG | ecosystem: Environmental > Aquatic > Non-marine Saline and Alkaline > Hypersaline >...
GGCCGAGGCCTGGCGCAGGTCAAGGTCCGCGGCGACGAGTACTCCATCCGGCTGGCCGCCGAGCAGTTCCTGGGCAAGGGCGCCGGGGCGATGCAGGATGTCTCGCAGCAGGTTCTGGAGGGCCACATGCGCTCGGCCATCGGGTCCATGACGGTCGAGAAGATCTACCAGAACCGCCAGGGGTTCGCCGCTGTGGTCACCGACACCGCTTCCAAGGAGCTCGACCGCATGGGGCTCCAGCTGGTCTCGTTCTCCCTCAAGGACCTGACCGACACGCAGGGGTACCTGGAAGCCCTCGGGCGCCCGCGGATCGCCGAGGTCAAGCGGGACGCGACCGTCGCGCAGGCCGAGACCGACCGGGACGCCATCATCAAGTCCGCCGCCGCGCATAAGGAGGGGGAGGTCGCCAAGCTCCAGGCCGACACCGAGGTCGCCGAGGCCCACCGGGACTTCGAATCGAAGCGGGCCGAGTACCAGGCGATGATCAACCAGAGGAAGGCCGGCGCCGACCTGGCCTACGACCTGGAGAAGTTGCGGGTAACCCAGGATCTCAAGACTCAGGAGTACCGGGTCCGCCTGATCGAGAAGGAGAAGGCGATCGAGGTCGAGAGGAAGGAGATCGAGCGGAAGGAGCACGAGCTCGAGGCGACGGTCAAGAAGGTGGCCGACGCGCAGAAGTACCAGATCCAGGCCGAGGCCGAGGCCGAGAGCTACCGGATGCAGGCCGAGGCGAAGGCTCGGGCGGAGGCCATGAGGGTCGAGGGCGCGGCCGAGGTGGATCTGATGAAGGCCAAGGGCGCGGCCCAGTCGACCGGGATGAGGCAGAAGGCCGAGGCCTGGCGCGAGTACAATGAGGCGGCCGTGTACCAGATGTTCATCGACGTGCTGCCGCAGCTGGCCCGCGCCGTTTCCGAGCCGCTCTCCAAGGTCGACCGCATCACGCTCATCGGAAACGGGGGAGGCGGAGGCGCCTCGAAGATCACGGGCGAGGTCGCCAACGTGCTGGCCCAGATGCCGACCATCCTCGAGTCCCTGACCGGCGTGGACATCCGGAAACTCCTGGAGAACCTGCCGGAGATCTCCAAGGGCAAGCGTGCCAGGGCCGCCGAACCTGAGACTCCGGAGGAGAAGAAGTGATGACTCCAGAGGAAGCGAAGGCGCCTCAGAAGGCCGAAACTCGAGAATTCCAGCCCCTGATCTCGGCGCGCCCGAAGGCTGCGGCCCGCGAGCCGGCCCGCCAGGCCACCGGTACGGTGGCCGATCGGGTCAGTCGTGTGGCCACCTCGCCCACCCTCAGGATCACGGCCAAGGCCAAGGCGATGGCGGCCGAGGGGATCGACGTCATCGATTTGAGCCTGGGGGAACCCGACTTCCCCACGCCCGCGCACATCAAGGACGCCGCCAAGCGCGCCATCGACCAGAACATCACCAAGTACACGGCCAACGACGGCCTCCCGGAGCTCCGGCGGGTGATCGCCACACGGTTGCGGGAGGACTACGGGGTGGACTACGACACCGACGAGATCATCGTCTCCTCCGGCGCCAAGAACTGCCTGTACAACCTCTCGGTCGCCCTCCTCAACAAGGGGGAGGAGGTCATCATCCCGGCGCCCTACTGGGTCTCCTACCCCGCGCAGGTAAGCCTGGCAAAGGCCGACCCGGTGATCGTCCCGACCAAGGAAGAGAACGGGTTCCGGATGACGCCCGGTGAATTCCGGTCGGCCCTGACCTTCAACACCAAAGCCGTCCTGATCAACAACCCCTCCAACCCCACGGGCGCGGCCTACACCCGCGAGCAGCTCGAGGAGATCGCCGAGATCGCGGCCGACGAGGGCGTGTTCATCATCGCGGACGAGATCTACGACAAGCTGGTCTACGACGGCTTCCGGTTCACGAGCATCGCGGCCCTGAGCCCCAGGGTCAAGCAGCGCACCATCCTCATCAATGGGGTCTCGAAGGCCTACTCGATGACGGGCTGGCGGATCGGCTACGCCGCGGGCCCCAGGGAAATCATCGCGGCCATGTCGAAGGTCCAGAGCCACAACACCTCGAACGCCTCCTCGGTCTCGCAGGTGGCCGCCCTCGAGGCCCTCCGCGGACCTCAGGTTGAGGTCTCGAGGATGGTGGCCGAATTCCAGAAGCGCCGCAACTTCATGCTGCACAAGGTCCGCTCGATCCCGCGGGTCTCCTGCGTCGAACCCCAGGGCGCCTTCTACCTCTTCCCCAACGTCTCCGCCTACTACGAGAAGGAGTACGAGGGGATGCAGATCCGGAACTCCTACGGGATGGCCTACTTCCTGCTCAAGGTCGCCCGGGTGGCCGTGGTTCCGGGCGACGCGTTCGGGGCCGACGACTTCATCCGCTTTTCCTACTCCGCCTCGATGGAGAAGATCGAGCAGGCCATGGAGCGGATCGCCGACGCGATGTCCAAGCTCCAGGTGGCCAGGAAGGTCGCCCGCGTCCGGTTGAACAACACGATGACCAAGGTCCGCGAGTACGTCGAGACCCAGCCGGACCTCAGCCTCGAACTCAGGAACGCGCTGGTGGCCGAGGTCGAAGCCCACATGGGGCACGAGGGCTACTACGAGTGGAACGCCAACATCGGCGGCATGGTCATCCAGCTGCGGACCAACAGCCCCCATCTCAACGACTTCTGGATGGAGAACTGGTACCCATCCCAGCTGGAGGCCGAGATCGAGCCGCACGGCATCCTCTACGGGGCCAAGTCGATCCCGGGCCGCGAGCCCCGGGCGTTCTACAACTCCGAATCCCGGACGGGGGTCTTGGTCAACTCGGCCTTCTACGGGCAGCTGCGGTCGCTGGCCCTGGGAATGGTCACCGACGTGGGCGAGCGCCTGTTCGACCTCCACGGCGTCAACGGCGCCTGCCTGAGCATCGGGGGCAGGGGCGCGATCCTCATCGGTCCTCCGGGGACGGGACGCAAGGGACTGTTTGCCGCGCTCTCGCGGCGAGACCGGGTCCGCATCCATTCGAACGACTATTTCTTCCTCCGCTACGTGGGGAGCGAGGCCTTCGCCGATATCTCCGAGCGCAAGTACTACGTCAAGACCAAGGTGGTCGACGCCAACCCGGACTGGGTGTCCCTTCTGGATCGGAGTAAGTGCGAGAATGTGATCACGAGGAAGGAAGACTGCACCCACACCACGTGCGAGAGGCTCGATCGCTGCCGGCTCGACCGCGGTGCAACCCACTGCTTCTCGGCGTCGAAGGCGTCCCGCGGCCTGCTGGATCCGTACTGGATCGGCGGACCGGAGAAGTACGTCAAGCGCACGCCCGTCAAGTACGTCTTTATCCTGCGCAAAGACCCCCTGGCCTCGACGTTCATGAGGGCCGAGCCCGCCGAGGCGATTCGCTTTCTGGAGGAGGGGAGGGTGGAGGGCTCACCGGGCCCGGGACCGCTCCTGGCCACCTACCGAAACCAGCCGTTCTTCAACCCGCATCTCCTGGCGAGGACGGCGGAGCGGATGGAGCTCCAGAGGCGGTACTTCGGGAGGCTGTTCGAGGCCGCAGAGTGCTACCTCGTCAACACCGCCACGGCCTCCAGGTCGGAGATCGAGCGAGAAATCCTCGACGTGGTGCGATAGAAGGCTTACGCAGGGACCGATCGCAGACAACGCTGGGGCGGGCAGGTCATCGCCCCCGCCTTCTGACGCGCCCGGACCGATCCGGTTCCGTCCCCTTGGGACCGATTCTGCGGCACGAGTCCCGATGATTCATGAGTGTCCAGGGGGAACGTCGCAGCGCTCGGCGCGGACACCCCGGGCGCGCCGCCCGGGCAACTGGCAGCAGATTGCACGAGAGAAACCAGCAGACTCTCCACGGTGGACCTTGTCCGGAAGCTGCTGTCTACTTCTGCCTTGCTCTCGCGAAGGGGCGGCGGAGGCGGTGGATTCTCATGTTCTTCGGGCCGTTGGCGCAGGTGGTGAAGCACTCCTCGCAGATGGGCCGGCCGGTGACGTGCATCTCCCGACACGCGGAGCGGAATCGCTGGTAGGCGGGACTCCGCCACACCTCCCGGAACCCGCCGTCATCGTGTATATTGCCAATCGGCGCGTCGCAGTAGCAGCAGGGACGCACGGAGCCGTCCGGGCCGATGGCGCTCTCCATCCAACCCGAGTAGCAGGGGACCCGCCTCTGGAGGTTGTCCGCCGCCCTGATGCTCCGCTGCTCCTCGCGGACGGTCCTCAGGAACTCGCCCATGTTGTTCTGCACCCCGGCGCAGATGAGCCGGCGCTCCCAATCACCCGAAGCCCCCAGGATCCACCGGCGCTGCCGCTCGTCCAACCTCAGCGGCTCGGTGTCCTCAACCGTTCCCATCATGCAGAATCCTGCGTAGTCGACCCGGTCTCTCACGATCTGGTCCACGATCCCGGGGAGGTCGGTGCAGTTGTTCCGGTAGATCACGTTGCTCTCGATGACGACCGGTAGACGCTCACTCTTTTCCCTTCTGGCGGCGAGCAGGCGGTGGATGAACGAGGTCACCGTCTCGTAGCCGTTCGAAAGATCATGCCTGCCGCTGGCGACCCGGAACGTCTCCTCGCAGGCGGCGTTGACCGACACGCTGACGTAGTGGCAGCGCAACCGGACCAGATCCTGGGCGAAGCTGTCCTCTGCGATCAGGCCGTTGGTGACGAGCCTCGCCCGGATTCCGGCCCGTTGGATAGCCCCGACGATCTCAAGGACCTGAGGGTGCACGGTCGGCTCGCCTCGCCCCGAGAGTGTAACGATGTCCACCCCCAGCCTTGAGAGATCGCGGATCACCGCCCACGCCGTCTCCCGGTCCATCGTCCTGCGGTTCCGGTAGTAGGTCAACCGCCGCGTGACCGGAACTTCCATGTGCTTGCTGTGGGATTCGCAGAACTCACACGCGAGGTTGCAGAGGTGGGTGAGCTGGAGGAAAACTTCCTCGGGACCGAGCCGAGGGACGGGGCTCCCGATCCCGAAGTGGAGCGCCGCTCCCCTTCCCTTCTTCCGCAACTTCTCCAGGGCGTCGCGGGACCTCTTCAACACAGCCGAGGCTCTCATGGACGGCCACGCCCCCAGGGTTTGGGAGAAGGCAGGTCGGGCGCTCTCAGCGATCCGTCGAACGGCGAAGGCCGAATTTCACATCATGCACAACAGTATTTCTTTCTGAGACCCTGTGGGTCCATCGGTTTATATTTTAACAGATCTTCCTTGCATGATCAAGCGATTAGTGCCTGTTCGGGCCAGCACGCTCTTGGGTGGATGTCGAGTCGCTGCAGTCCGCACCACCGTCGGGCGCGCTTGGACTCCAAGGGCGTGATCCGCGCGAGAGATCGGGGGGCGAGACAGGGGCGCGTCGACTCTGGTCGAAAGGGGAGCGCGGGGGCTGGCCGCCGGCCTGCCCCCGCGCCCTATCTTGCCACCCCGGGACCTACTTCAGTAACACCAACCGCCTGGTTTCGCTGAACTTGCCGGCCGTCATCCGGCAGAAGTAGATGCCGCTCGCCACCGGCCGGCCGTGACTGTCCGTTCCTTCCCAACTCGCCCGATAGACCCCCGGTTCCATCCGGCCCGACACGAGCCGCGCGACCCGCTGTCCGAGGACGTTCAAGACCCTTACTGAGTCGACGTCATCCAGCGGCGGGTTCTCCGCCGACCTGGTCACCGAAACGCGACATCGTCGGCGAGGAACAGATAGGCCGTGGACGCGGCCAGGGTCACGCCGAGGCTCCCGCCCTCGACGAGAACGGGCGTGGTCGTGCCCGACTCCGGCTCGAAGAGGTGCCACGTTCCGGAAGAGGGAAACGGGATGTCGAAATCGTGGGCGTCGTGGTCGTAGTTGGAGGCCACCACCACGTCGGCGGCACCGGGGTCCGTGCCCGGATAGCGCCAATAGCAGAGGGTTCTGTTCACTTGGCAGGGTCCCTCGCTCACGCTCCACGACGGGCAGTGGAAGTCGATTCCGCCGGCCGCCAGGCTGGGATGGGTGAGCCGGAGCGCGATCAGGTTCTGGTAGTAGGCGCGCAGGCCGGGGTCGCCGTCCGTCCAATCCACCTTGTTGGGCGTCGGATCGTTCTCGACGTAGTCGTCCTCGCCGATTTCCTCTCCCATGTAGATCATGGGGATCCCAACGGCCGTGAGCAGCGTGGCCGCACCCAGCTTGGCCTTGGCGACGCCGCCCACGCGGGCCGCGTCGGCCGAACCGTGGTGGAGCACCTCGTTCACCACGCGGCGCTCGTCGTGGCTCACGATGTACTTGATCTCGTTGTGGTGCGTCGGGTACTGCGGCGTGGGCTCGAGAACGTTCGCCAGCGACCACATCGGATTGCAGCTCGTCTCGAAGCACCCCACCCCGCCCGCATCCATCCACCTCGGCAGGTAGGGGTCCTCCTCCAGGATCGCCATCACGACCTGCTGGAAGTTGTTCGCCGGCGTGCCCGAGCTGCTCGTGTGCTGCCCGCCCCACTGGGCATCCATCCCGACGAAGGTGACGCTGTTGGGCTCCCACGGATAGCGGAAATCCTCGCCGACCAGGAACACCTCCGGGTGCCGGAGTTTGACCTCGTCCCGCCACCAGCGGTAGCCGTCGTAGTCCGCGGGGTCCACCAGGTCCATCCGGAATCCGTCGATCCCGTACTGCTCGATCCAGAAGAGCGTGCAGTCCAGGAAGAACTGCCGCATCTCGCTGGTGAACCAGTTGAGCTGGGGCATCCCGAAGACGTCCGCCTGGGTGGGACTGAGGAACACCCCGTGGGTCCCCACCCGGTCCAGCACGGCGAGCGGAGAGTCGCCCGCGGAGTGGTTGAACACCATGTCGAGGATCACGGCGATCCCGTGGTCGTGGGCCGTCTGGACGAACTCGGCCATCTGCTCCGGGGTACCGTAGTCCGGATCGACGGCGAAGTAGAACGCGGGCGAGTATCCCCAGTTGAAACCCGGTCCGAGCGCCACGGTCATGGGCAGCAGCTCGACGGCGTTGACGCCCAGATCCGCCAGGTTCTGCAGCCCCCCGGTCAGGCCCTCGAGGAGGCCCGCCAGGTCGCCGGTGGGGCTGAAGTCCCACGTGAAAAGCTCGTAGATGACGAGGCGCGTCGGGTCGATGCCGCCCCAAAGACCGGCGACCGGGTCGGGCAGGGCGATCCCCCAAACGGAGTTGTAGTTGCCGTAGCCGTCGAAAGCGACCCGCGCGGCGCGCGGATCGCCGACCCACTCCACCCCCCCGTCCGGCCGGGGAATGACGAACTTGTACTGCTGTTCGCCCGAGAGTCCCGGGATCGTCAGGCCCCAGAGTTCGCCCGCCTCATCCGGGAACAGGGCGTACTCGGGGGACTGGGGGGTCCAGCCGTTGAACTGCCCGGAGAGAAAGGCCCCGAACACGCCGGGCGCGAGCAGATGGAAATCGGCGCCCTCGTTCGCGATCGTGGTTCTCGTCCGATCGCCCGCCGCGGGCGTCGAGGGGTCGTCCGACAGGACGCCCACCCTGGGGGTGGAGGGCACACCGTCGTCGTCGTACGAGACTCTGGCCCTGGCATAGGCTCGGAACCCATCCGGGAAGAATTCCGGAACCCGGAGGATCACCTCGAGGAGGGCGGTGTCGCCGGGAGCGACGTCGAGCGAATCCATCTGGACGGCCGGACCGAGACTCAGTCGGGCGGCCGGACGACACCTGGTCTCCACCAGGTCGAACCGGGGAATGAGGGAGTCTACCAGAACCACCGTCCAGGCCGTTCCGTTGCCCCCGTTGACGAGCGTCGTCCGTGAGACGAGCGTGTCCCCCGCCACCGGCGACCCACCCGAGGGCCCCTCCAGGGTCAGCCGGCACGACAGCCGACCCTCGCCGGCGCCGTCCACCGGCGGCTCCTGGACCTTCGACGCCCCGTCCCCGCAGCCGGCGACGCCCCAGCCCGACGCGCTCAACAGAAACAGGATGGCCATCGTGCGTTTCACGGCCGCCGCCTCAGCCTCAGTTGCCCACAGGCGGCCTGGATGGCGCCGCCCTTCTCTCGGCGCACCGTGATTTTGCCGCGCCCCTTTTCGACCTCCGCCACGAATCTCTCGATTCTCTCCTCGTCGGGCCGCTGGTAGGGCGCGCCCTCCACGGGGTTGAGCGGGATCAGGTTCACCTTCGCATCCAGTTCCCGGCAGATCGAGGCCAGCTGCAGCGCCTGTCGGGGCGAGTCGTTCACGTCGCGTATCAGGGTGTATTCGAACGTGACCTGGCGGCCGGTCCTCTGCCGGTAGAGATGGCAGGCCTCGAGGACCTCCTCCAGCGCATAGCGGGTCTCGGTCGGCACCAGGAGGGCGCGCGTTTCCCGGTCGGGCGCGTGGAGAGAGACCGAGAGGTTCCACTGCTTGCCCTCCTTCGAGAGCCGCCGAATGCCGGGCACGATGCCGCAGGTGGAGACCGTGATCCGGCGGGCGCCGATGCCCATTCCCCACGGGGCGTTGAGGATGTCCAGAGCGCGGATGAGGTTGTCGTAGTTGAGGAGGGGCTCCCCCATCCCCATCACCACGAGCCGCGAGGGCGGGGCCTCTTCCCTGGCCGCCTCGCGAACCACCTGGTCCACGATCTCGTCCGAGGTCAGGTTGCGCACGAACCCGTCCTGGCCGCTGGCGCAGAAGGCGCAGCCGACCGGGCACCCCACCTGCGTGGAGACACACACCGTGCGTCGTCCGGGGGCCGGGATCCAGACCGTCTCGACTGCCTGGCCGTCCCCGAGCCCGTAGAGTGTCTTGCGCGTCCCGGCGGCCTCGCTCTCAGCCGTGACGGGCCAGACCGAATGAAGAGCGTAGGCGCCCGCCACCTCGCCGCGGAGATCCCTCGGTAGGTTGGTCATGTGCTCAAAATCGTCCACCCGGTGCCGGTAGACCCACTCCAGCAGCTGGCCGACCCGGTAGCGGGGTTGACGTCTTTCGGCGAACCACCCCTCGAGGTCGTGTTTGGTCTGTGCCTTGAGAGCCTTTTTCATCTTGGGGTCGATCGGGAACCGGGGTGCACCGGGCGGCAGGTTGGGGGATTGCGGCCCGCTCGATCGCGTCCCGCTCCGACGCCTCCGTCCGCGGCCCGGCGCCTCACCGGGCGGGGATGTCTAGCTCGCCCTGCTCAACCACGAACGGGCGGAAGCACTTCCGGCAGCGCGCTTCGTAGGCGTCCGCCGCGCCGACCTGGATTTGCTGAGCGCCCCCCGAGATCCGCTGGGAACGGTTGGCCGGGTTTCCGCAAACGGCGCAAATGGCCAGCTGCTTGGTCACGAACTCCGCGACGGCCATCAGCGTCGGAGTGGGCCCGAACGGATTGCCCGTGAAATCCTGATCGAGCGCCGCCACGATGACCCGCAGTCCTCGGATGGCCATCGCCTCGCACACCTCGGGTAGAACGCTGTCGAAAAACTGCGCCTCGTCGATGCCGACCACGTCCGTGTCCGCCTGAAGCCTCTCGAGGATCTCTCGGGAGGACCGCACGGAGATGCTGGCCAGGGAGGTGTCGTTGTGGGACACGATCGCCTCCCGAGCGTGCCGCGTGTCGATGGCCGGTTTGAAGACCTGGACCTTCTGCTTGGCGATCCGCGCCAGGCGGAGTCGCCGGATGAGCTCCTCCGTCTTGCCGGAGAACATGCTCCCGACGACCACTTCGATCCAACCGACGTCCCGAGGTGTGCTCAACATGGCTCAGATCCCTGGGCTCTCCCCACGCCGGGCACGTTCCTGCAGACTCGCAGCGGGGATGTCATGAATCATCCGAGCTAGTAGGTCTTGTCGCCGTGAAGGCGCTTCCACAACCTCGCCACCTCGAGGCATTCGCCCCGGAGGAAGGGGCCCACGACCTCCATCCCACTCCCCCCCTCTTCCTTCATGCGCAGGTTCGAGATGGCCAGCTCCTGGAAACCTAGCTCCGTTGCGTCCTCGATCGTGATCCCGTAGTACAGTTTACCGATCTTGGCCCAGTGACACGCGGCGAAGCACATGGGGCAGGGCTCCCCCACCGAGTAGATCTCGGCGCCGCCGAGGTCGATGGTCCGGAGCGCCCGGCAGGCGGCGCGTATGGCATTGACTTCGCCATGGGCCGTCGGGTCGTTGTCGGCCCAGACGGTGTTGTGGGCGGCCCCGACCACGCGCCCGTCCTTGACGACCACGGCGGCGAAGGGCGTCTGCCCACGCTCGACACCCTCACGACACTTGGCAATCGCCATCCTCATGTATTCCTCAGGAGTCATCGTCCCACGCTCCTACCACGGTGCACCGCTCGAGATTCCCCTCCGAGGCCTGGAGGCCCATCCTACGCGGCCTGCCCCCGGTCATCAAGTCGATTGCCCGCCCTCGGGACCGCGGCCCGGCGAGTGCCTTCTCCGGGCCGCCTCCGGAAGGGCCTGCCAGATCCGGATGGCCAGAATCGTCCCGACCACGGCAAAGGGCACCAGAAACAGGGGCCAGAGGGACCAGCCCCGATGGACGTCGGGCAGGTACCCTTCGAAGGTCCACCCGCGCTCGCTCACGGTCAGGAACCCAAGGCAGATCGATTGCAGGCCGGTTCCCAGGTAGACCAGCCCGTCGATGAGGCCCACGGCCGTCCCCACGTTCTTGCGCCCCCCGAAGTCCATCGAGGCCGTTCCCGAGAGCATCCCGTGCGTCCCGATCACGCAGTAGGAGATGAGGAACACACAGCCCCCCAGGACCCAAGGCTGGTCCAGCGAGAAGGCCATCACGACCACGCAGAAGAACATCAGGCCGTACAGCAGCGCGGCCACTGGGCCGCGCCGCGAACCGAACACCTTGTCGGAGATCCACCCGGCCGTCATCCCGCCGGTGGCTCCGGCCACGAAGAGCATCACGCCCCAGTTCCGGGTCACGAGGAAGTCTCTGTAGTAGCCCATGTCCTTCGAGAAGATCGGGTACCAGTGCATGATGCCCTGGCGGAGCACGCCCGTGCAGAACTCGATGGCCCCGATCGTGAGAACGATGGGGTTGGTCAGGACCCTCTTGAGGACCACGGTGACGGGGTCGGGGCGGTCGTCCTCACCGCTGGAAGCATCCCCGGTCTCGATGTTCTCGAGGCCCGCATCCCGCGGGCAATCCCGCACGACGAAGAAGTCGATCAACACGAAGACGAACAAGAGCAGAGAGGGGATCCAGAAGACCCAGTACGGCGGGCTCACGACCCGGGCGCCGTCGAGCCCCGTCCCGGTGTGCAGCCAGTCGACGATGAACTGGCCCACCTGAAAGGCGAAGAAGATGCCGGTCGAGATCAGGATCCCGAAGATCCCCCCGAACATGCCCCGCTCCCGCACGTGGAACCAGTGACTGTTCACCTTGACGATGCTCACGGCGCCGAAACTCTGGAAGTACATGTTCACGGCGTACAGCAGACAGAAGGCGGGGACAAGATGAACACCCGTGCTGAGATAGGTGAACAACCCCATCAGCGCGTTGGCCGCCCCCGCGCCCCCGGCCGAGACGAGCATGGCCTTGCGCCC
>Ga0180438_10010349_pt1 | contig 11456 bp, 9 predicted proteins | sample SS_ome_12_FD_132455 | JGI IMG/M metagenome (GOLD analysis project Ga0180438, IMG submission 132455) | Hypersaline lake sediment archaeal communities from the Salton Sea, California, USA - SS_3_D_2 metaG | ecosystem: Environmental > Aquatic > Non-marine Saline and Alkaline > Hypersaline >...
CCCTCAACGAGGGCATCCGACAGGTCCAGGGACTGATCAAATCGAAAATGACCGAACTCACCGGCGGCATCGAGATCCCCGGACTGATGTAAGCCATATCCCGCGTCTATTCGTCAGATTCCTCTTCGTATTCGGATAGCGACTCGAGCGCATCGAGCGATTCCAAGCCCTTGATGAATTCCTCACTCATGGGGAAATGACCCGGATACTTGAGGAACTCGACGTGCCCGTCCATGTAAAGCACATGGGCGCCGTCTTCATGCGCCCCGGGCCGCTCGACAAGCACCGGGATGGTCGACCGTGCAATGAAGCTCGCTTGCACATTGTTGATGTCGGTGATAAAGAAGCGCTCGATGCCTTCTCTTACGCGCCGGATGCGAACGCCTGCGTCGCTCTCGAGATCCCCTTCAAACGCCTCGCCCGTTTCGGCGCGCTTTCGATAGGCCGCGATAAACGCCAGGGCGGCGGCTTCGTCATTCATTGCATAGCCGAGATACCAGTAGCTGTGATCGTCAATATGGGCCCTTGCTTCCTCGGAAGTCACAAATCGCAATTCCGACGTCTCGTGGCGCGCCGGACATCCGAATACCCGCGGGTCAGCCAAGTACTCAGGGTAAATCGCGTCAACATCAGGCGTCAGCCGGCCCGGCCGGGGATCCATCGCCGGGAAAAAGTCTCGATTCTCGTTCGCATACATCTTGCACACGACACCGAGTTGTTTGAGGTTGCTTGCGCACGCTGCGCGCAGCTCCTCCTCGCGCCCTTCGTCGCGGGCTGGCTCATCCGCCTCCTCGATGGGTTGCCCAACCGTGTCGGCAGGCCGTTCAGGCTCATCCGTTGTCATTGCGACGCGTCTTTCGTAGCTGCCCGCGCGTACGTCGGGTCGCGCCGCTTCTTCAGACGGCGGCGTGGCGCTACAGCCCGCGAGAACGGCCGCAACCAGCGCCATGAGTACGATCTTGGTTACCTGCGTATTCATTTTTCCTGCCCTCCTTTTCGAGGTCTCGTGCCTGCAGCGGGGAATCGGAGGCCTTCGGCGTCCGCGCGCCGGCTGAAATACCGGATCACGAGCGGCCTCCTTTCCGAGAATCTGGTCTCGCCTATAACCTTCCGCTCAAATCACGTGCGTTCAATATACTCCCGCTAGACCCGATCCTCAACGCGGTTTGGGACAGATGAACTGCGCTCGAAGCGGGACAACTTCGCGGCTCGGGTGAAACTTGAGGTGACTTGAGCGGCTCAGGTTCACCCGGCGCCTTCGCCTTGGGAAGCATCGTCAGACACGAAATCGAAGTCGACTTGTGTACTTTGCCCTTCGACGACGACGGCGGCCGCTCGTTGCCTCTGAGTCTTGCCCTGCATGACAATTGCGGCGTTGAGTTGCACTTCTCCGGGCGCGACGCGGAAAATGCGATAGGCGCCTGTAGAATCCGTCTGCGCGAACTTGCGTTCTATCCCTGCCTGGCCGTCAATCTGGACGTATGCGTCCGGCACGGGTGTGCCGTCTCGAGTCACGCGCCCTTCTACTGTGCCGCCGAGCGACAGCACAATGCGTACGGCGCCGTCGGAGATCTCATCGACGCCGTAGCCAAAGAGCGGATGCCGGGCCCAAAGACGGGTTGTCGTGTGCGGCAACGTGTCAACGCGAAAGGCGCCGTCGGCGCCTGAGTAGGTCAGAACGTCGGTGTCGGGCGCTTGAACCGACGCCCCGCTGACGCCTGTGCCCGCGGCGTCGACAACGACGCCGTCGACGATCATGCCCGACTCGAGGCGGATCGTCAGACGAGTGACCTCGTCAGGCCGCACTTCGACGTCCGCCGAGGCCTGAACGTAACCTGGACTCCGAACCAGGATAGTCATCTCCCCCTCGCCAACGTCCGGAATCCGGAAACGCCCTTCGTCGTCCCGTATCGGCTTGAATTCCCGTTCGTAGAAATGAAAGACCTCGCCGGTGTGGCTTAACTCGAAGGAAGAGACCGGGCGTCCCGTAACGGCACTGACGACCTGGCCTTCCACGGCACCGCGTGGTCGAACGACTATCCTCACGTTTCGGGTGCCCGTAGCGACGTTTTCCACACTGGTTGCCGAGTACGCGAGGTGAGTCACAGCAATTGTGTATCTGCCCTCCGGCAAGCCGGCCAAGCTAAACGCACCGTCGGTGTCCGTCTCCGCGAACGCACTCCTTTTTTCCGGAGCAAAAGCGGATACCTGCCCGCCGGCAGCGGGCCGCCCGGCAGCATCCACTACACGACCTGAAATGGTTCCTGCCGAGGATTCCCCGAGCACCAACCTAAGGCCAGTGACGTGTGCTCCCGCCCTCAGGGCTCGTTCCACTGAGGCCCCGCCGGCGTATGCACCGGCAGACTGTGCGACGAAGCGATAGCGCCCCGGCCCCAGTCCCGTAACGCGGAATCGCCCCTTCGCGTCGCACACGAGTCGGGTAGGTCGGACGGTAGTGTCTTCATAGATTAAGTTGGCGGTCACGTTGGCCCGAACCACTGAGGCGCCGTGGCGGTCCACCACGTCGCCTTCTACGGACGCTCCCTCGAGGAGGCGAAGTTCAATGCCACGCAGTCCTTCTTCGCCCAATTCGAACGGGCCAACCGCTTCACTGGCCGAGTTGTCTTTCTTTGCACTCAGCAGTATCGACTGGCCCGGTTGGAACCCGAAATGTTCGAAGCCGCCGTCGGCGCCGGACTGCACGCGCAGCGCGTTCCGTTCATTAGTACCTGCCGCAATGGCCACGACGCTTGCGTGTGCCGCGGGCCGGCCGTTTTCGTCAAGAACCACCCCGGCGACGGGCACGCCTTTGCACAATGCGAAATCGATTCCTTCGGCCGTTTCGCCGGGACGAACGCTGACGCGGCGGCTTTCACGGGCCGGGGGATATCCTTGAACCGGATCGAGACTGATCCGGTGTTCGTCCGTGGGCAATCCTTGTATCCGATAGAATCCGTCGCTGTCCGACGGGGTGCTCCGGATTTCGCGAGCGTGGCCGGGTTCGTAGCTATAGGCCATGGCGCGCGCTTGTGCAATGCCCTCATTCGTATCCCGATCGTAGATGCGGCCGGTAACGACGCCGCCTTCGAGCACATCGAGCGTGAGCGGCGAAGTCTCCGTACCGTCTGATACCGAGAAGCTCACCGGCCCCCCTGTCGAGACATAAATGCTGTCTTCGACACTGGCGACATAGTCGCCGTTCTGAAGGGCGCCAATGGCAAATTGGCCGTCGGCACCGGACAGCGATCTATACTGGTTCTGCCAGTAAATCTTCGAGCGGACAAGGACCCATACGCCCGGTAATTGTTCTCGGGGCGTAGCATGGATTACCCTTCCCGTAACGGTGCTGCCTTCGGTTAGCACAATCTCGTTATCAAGCGTGCCGGTGCGCAAGAACTCGGTTTCCGTAGTCGCATACGCTTCCGCCTTCACGAATAGCTTCCAGGCGCCCTCCGGTAGATGAATGGCGAAGCGCCCCTCGGCGTCTGTGGCGGTTCGCAGGTCAATCCCCTTTCCGCCGACCAATGCCCCTTTCCGTTCCGCCATCTCGCACGGATACAGAAACGCCTCGGGAATCCCTTCCCCGGCTTCGTTTCGCACCCACCCCGCGATCACGCCGCCGGGCTCGAGCACGAAGTTGACCTCCTTCTTGGGTTCCGACCTAGAGAGCGACGCACCCTGTACGGCAAAACCCGACGGGCAAGTCGCCTTCAGCTTGAGTGGTATTTCCAGCGGGATGTTAGCCACTTCGTAGCGGCCCGCCGCGTCCGTGGCCGCAGCGTTCCGATACCGCACCACGTCTTGACCGACCTTATCCCGGGAATCAAACAGCTCGAACGTCTCGACGGTCACCGTTCCATCGGCTACCGGCGCGCCCCGGCGGTCCGTCACGCAGCCATGAATAACGCCCTCGCCCATAAGCTGCTCTTTCTCGCGATCTTCCCTGAAGGCCTTGGCTAACGCCTCGACAAGCGAGGATACCCGCTCGGACTCTTCGTCTGCGGCGTCCACACGCGGCGCGCCCGCGTCATGCCGCGCGCTTTGCACGGGGGTTTCATCCAAACGCTTGCCTTCGTCCCCAACGTTCCTCATGCCGCCGGGAGACGGTTGAGCTGCGGCCTCACCCGGCGGCGGCTCGACCTTCTCCTGATACGTGAGCGCCCATAGGCCAAGCAATATTCCCGCCAGAATGAGGCAAACGGCCATAATCTTTTTCATCAGTAAGACACCTCCCATGGCCGTAACGGTATGCCGCGCGACCTCTCCGGTTGTTGCGGTCGCAACCGTTGTCCGCGCTACCGGGCTAACTGCCACGGCCCCCATGACCTTTGAGACGTGGCGGCGGTCGGCCGAGGCGCCCTGCCATTCGGCGCCCAATTCCGACAACATCCGCCGGCCGAGCGCCTCCCTGGCCCGCTGGAGTCGCTTCCGTGTCGCGGCGGGGGATATCTCGAGAAGGTCGGCAATCTCGCGCGTTCGCATGCCCGCGAAATAGCGCAGGATCACGGCTTCCCTGAGCGGCCGGTCCAGCGCCGCTACCTGCTCGTGCAAGACTTGGTGGACCTCGCGCCGAACTACATCCGGCGTTTCTGCATGCGCTGAGGCCGCCGAGTCGTCCAGGGGCGTCTCGCGGCCGCGGCCGGCCATGAATCGCAGGCCAATATTCCTGGCAATGGCCACTACCCAGGCAGGAAACTTCGCCCGTTCGCGCAGGGAATCGAGCGACTGAAATGCTTTGATAAACGCTTCTTGCGCAATGTCTTCCGCGTCGGAAACATTGCCCGTCTGCGCTAGGGCAAATGCCTGGACCGTCGGCAGGTATCGCTCGACCAAAACGCGGAAGTCTTCGCGCCGACCCGCCAACACGTTGCGGATAGCTTGCTCGTCTTGCTGTTCTCCCGACCCGAACATAGCAACATCCTACTCCTCATACTACAGATACACGCCGCCCCGTTTTTGTGACGCGCAGTCGCGGTTCCGCATTCAATTCGCTGTGGGTGCAAGCCGGGGCTGGCCCAGATGGGCGCCTAACCCACATAATGCAGTTGCTCGCAGCGCATAGCGCCAATCTGTTGAGCCACAGACACTTGCCGAAACCCTCCTCGTGCTGTTTCCCATACCTTTTCCTGCGGGCCTTTGCAAGTGCTTTGCCCTCAATGTCCTAGCACTCTTCATCCACGCCAAGTGCGTCATGTGGGTTCTGGCAAGAGGATAAGGAGATGCCGTGAATTTGGGAAATGCTCTTCACCCTCCCGTCGAAACAAGCATCATGCCGAGTCGGCATTCCCGATTCCCGCGTCTCCGTGGTCCCCGTATCCCCTTTTGTCGCAATGGATTGCGCACAAAGGATTCCGGGACAAGTGCTACCATCAAGCCTAAGGCCAAGCCGAGCTCGGCGCTCGGGCTACCCGGCGGTTCCCTGCCGGGCGTAAACCGCGGCTTCCGTTATTATTGCGTCCAGAGGAACATCGTGCGGATCGATGTCGAAACAACCGATAATTTGGCGCTCAAAGGCAAGGCCGAGCTTTGGCCCCGGGTGGTTCGCCAGGAACCGGTCGTAGTAGCCGCCGCCGTACCCTATCCGGAACCCGTTGCGGGTAAATGCAATGCCGGGAACAAGGACGGGCGCCTGGTGCGGCGGTTCGACCCGGCGCTCGAACTCGGGCGTGGGCTCGAGGATGCCGAACCGCGCGGGCGCCAACTCAGAAAGCGCGAGGAGCCGCGACCACGCCAGGCCGCCTCTGCCGTCGGCGACGGGAACCAGCACGATCCGCCCCTCGGCAAGGAGGCGCTCGACGAGGGGCTTTGTATCGACCTCGTTGTCCTTCGACGCGATATAGGAGAGCACCGTCTGCGCACTGCAAAAGACATCCAGCCTCGTCAATGCATCCGCAATGGCCCGGCTCCTTTCAGCCACTTCGGCGGGCGCCATGGCCCGCCGCACCGCCAACACCCGCTTGCGCAGTTCCCGTTTGCCTAACATACGCACTAGTATGGGCATCGTCGACTCCGCCGTTCAAGAGTCCACTAAGTCCGGAAGGGCCGACCGTCGACAACGGAACACAATGCAAGATCGGACCATGACCAGCTTGACTTCCGGTGGTGAGCATCGTGCGGATCTGCTTCAGGGTCGGCACCGGAACCTAACGCGCTGAAAGCCCCTCGTTTCCGAGGACCGCGGTTGAACGGCCTTCGAGGCCGCGAGACAACCCATTTCCCATAGGCTCTGCCACTCCACGAACCATGCTATTTAAGAATACGTTAAGCTCACTTGATTTTATAAATCCATTTCTGCATATTATTAAGCCATAATGAATAAAACGATAAGAGGGATGTATTGATGGTAGACCAAATGCTCCCAAGACTTTGCCCAAGTTGCGGCGCGACGCTTCTGGTGAAACGACTCGCGTGCCGGCAATGTGAGACCTTAGTCGAAGGCAGATTCGACCTCCCACTTCTGGCTAGGCTTGAACCTGAAGAGCAGGCGTTTCTCCTGAATCTGCTCGAGACAAGCGGCAGTCTGAAAGGATTGGCTCGGACATATGGCGTATCGTATCCAACCGTGCGCAACCGTCTCGACGCTTTGAGGGAAAAAGTTCGCGTGATGTGTGAAGCAGACTCGACGCAGGAGGACGTGCGATGAACGCGGAAGCCACAACCAATAACCAAAAGCGCAACTCAGTTCTCACGTGGCTATTCAACCCTTTTTATTATCTTGCCGGCGGTCAGTCGCTCGCGATGGGTATTGTCGTGCTCGGACTCTGCTGCCTCTTTGGCATGATAACCAATAGCCATTTCGACGGTGTCCTGGATTTTCATGTGGGCGCGGAAGCCCCGTGGTGGTTCTTCTGGCTGGAAAGTCCGATTGACTGGCTCATCATGGGCATTCTCTTGTTCATTGGCGGAAAGCTGCTGTCCAAAAGCAAGGTGCGCGCCATCGACGTCTTCGGCACACAAGCCCTGGCGCGTTTCCCGGCTCTACTCATGGTGCTGACGCAATTGCCGCCTGTAGTCCGCACCGCCGCATTACGCGTAAGCAATACCATGCTCAAAATGTCTCCGCAACTTGCCCCCCAAGCGGATAACGGGATCGCGGACGCCAGTGCGCTTGACGTCGTTCTGTTCGGCGGCTCGGTGCTTCTGGTTCTGGTGATGCTGGTGTGGATGCTTGTGTTGATGTATCGCGCCTACGCTGTATCGTGCAACGTCAAAGGCGCCAAGGCCATCCTGCTTTTTATCGGGCTGCTGTTAGTCGGCGAGATCGTTTCCAAGATCATTATCCTCGGCATACTCTCTGCCTCGGGTCTGTAGTCAAGACAGGAGGAGTCATACTGCCATTACTCTGAGTATTGAGCGTGGCAGGCGTCCTGGAATTCACCGTGGTTCTCTTCCTGCCACATTGGTGCGAGTATCGCCGCAATGCCCCGCAATTTGTGAAGCGCCGAGGCCACGGGCTGTGGGTTTCGTCACGGCGCCAAGTACCCGCGTGGTCGTCCATACCGTCTTTCTCAAGTCCTCCCCGGCTTCCGTTATACTGGTGGAAGGCCCTCCCCAAGCACCTAAACCATTGCTTTCAGAACGGTAGCGGTGCAGAAAGTTCCCCGATACGGCAAGATTTGCTGGCGAAACCCTCTCTGTCAACTGCGCGCCATGGTTCCCTAAGTCTTTTTGTGAAAATAGGTTATATTTGATAACATGATTGGACGGCCGTTGGCATAGGCTTTGCTCCTCTAAAGTCAAGTTAGGCCTAGTCCCATAGGTCTATCCTCGTGAGTGGTTGGCCCGGCACGTAGAAACGGTTGCCCATTGCCGTTTCCGACCGTCGCTGGTATTGCCGGGTCAGCGAAGACTTGCACCGTCAGGTGATTTCGATAGCGCCGCAGCTCGAGCGGCGCGGGGACGAAGGCATGATTCAGGGACTATACGCCGCGGCAACAGGGATGATGGCCGTCGAGGCCCGGCAGTCCGTCATCGCCAACAACATCGCCAACGCGTCCACGCCCGGGTTCCGACGGCAAGACGGTCTCCAAAAAGGCTTCTACATGATTTTGCGCGACGCGGAGCGTTCCCCCGCCGCGCTCAACGCAAGAACGGCGCCGGGCGGCGGCGTGCGGTTGCTCGAGACGTTCACAGACGTCTCGGGCGGCGCGGTCGTTAACACCGGCGACCCCTTCCACGTCGCCCTGGACGGCCCTGGCTTCATAGTCGTGGACACGCCGTATGGCGAACGGTTTACGCGAAACGGCAAGCTTTCGATAGATATCGAAGGCCACTTGGCTACGTTGAGCGGCCACAAAGTGCAAAATGTCGGCGGCGGCTATATCGACGTGCGCGGGGGGCTGGTCGAGATCGATCAAGAAGGCGTCGTTAAGGTCGATGGGCTTCCGACAGGCCAGATCCGCATTGTCGAGTTCGAAAACCCGCACGTGTTGAGCCGCCAAGGACATGACCTTTATGCCGCGGCCGAGGCGGCGGCCGAGCGCGCGACACCGGCCGCAACCACGCGGGTGGCGCCGAAATCCCTCGAGACCTCGAACGTCCAATTGCCCGTCGAGATGATTCAAATGATTATGGGATTGCGCGCCTATGCCGCCAATCAGAAAGTCATAAACGCATTCGAGGATACGATAAGCAGACTCATCGAGCGGGTGGGGTCGCCACTCTAATCAGGAGGAACAAGATGATTCGCGCATTGTTCTCGGCCGCGACGGGGATGATCGGCCAGCAGATGAACATCGACACAATCGCCAACAACCTGGCCAATGTCAACACCACCGGTTTCAAAAAGAGCCGGGTCAACTTCCAGGACCTGCTGTACGAGACCATTCGACCCGCGGGCACGGAAACCGTCGAGGGCTCGACCATTCCCGAGGGGATTCAGATCGGCCACGGCGTCCGCCCCGCGTCCGTCGCGAAAATCTTCACACCGGGCGGGTTCGTCAACACGGCCAAACCGCTCGACCTGGCCATCGAAGGCGACGGGTTCTTCCAGGTGGACTTGCCCGACGGCTCGACGGCTTACACGCGAGACGGCTCTTTCCGAGTCGACCAAAACGGCAACGTCGTTACGGTTGACGGCTACATGTTGAGCCCGGGCATCACCGTGCCAACGGAAGCCAGCGGAAATGTCAACGTGGGGTCCGATGGGGTCGTATCGGCCTATGTGCCCGGCACAGGATGGCAGAATCTAGGCACTTTGGAACTTGTGCGGTTCCCCAATCCTTCCGGCCTTGACGCCCGGCTCGGCCGAAACCTCCTGCTCGAAACCGAGGCGTCCGGCGCACCGGAAACGGGCCAACCCGGCATAGACGGCCTCGGCACGATAGCGGCTGGATTCCTCGAGAATTCGAACGTACAGGTCGTCGAGGAGATCTTGCACCTCATCATCGCGCAACGCGCTTACGAGGCCAGCTCGAAAGTCATTCAGGCCTCTGACGAAATGCTGCAGCTCGCGAACAACGTACGACGGTAGGCCTCGAAGTAGGTGGATTGTGATGGACAAAACCACAGCAAAGTCCCTGCAAGCCGTCGCGGTCGTCGCAGCGGCCGTGTTCGCGCTGACGGCCGCCGCCGAGACAGACACGGTGACGCTTCAAGAGGAAGTCTATATCAAGGGCCCTAGGGTGATCTTGGGCGAAGTGGCCGAAATCGAGGGTGAGAACGCCGAGTCGCTCGCCGCCGTCGAGATCGGCCCCGCGGCCACGCCGGGCAATTGCGCGCGGCTGAGCGCCGCCCTGGTGATCTCCCGCCTGAAAAGCGCGGGGTACGAGCCCAGCGAATTCGAGGTCGAAGGTTCTCGGGCGGTGCGCGCTACTACCCTGCACCTCGAAGTCACGCCAGACTATATCGCTGAGCACTTGCGCGGCTTTATCAGAGATTCGATGCCCTGGGAACCATCCAACGCCGTAATCGACGTTGACACCCCCGCGCAGAAAGTCACCGTATCCGACGGGCATGTGGACATTGTCTGGCGCGCCAATCCCCAATACCGCTATCTAGGTCCGGGCTCCTTTCGAGGCGATATTTGCGTCGACGGCGAAGTGCAGAAAACGCTTTCATGCCGCGCATCGGTCGAGGCGTACCAAGACGTCGTTGCGGCGCTCAAAGACATTCCACGGGGCAAACCGATGGCGCTCTCCGATATGGAACTCGCGACGCACGCGGTTTCTTCGCTGCCGGGCGGCGGCGTGTTTTACGCCAAAGAAGACCTCATGGGATATGTTGCACAGACCACAATTTTCGAGGGCCAAGTCATCACCAACCGCAAGGTTGCGCCAAAACGAATCATCAAACGAAACCAGATAGTAACGGTGGAAGCGCGGGTCGGCGCCCTGGTCGTCCGCGATCGGGCAAAGGCCATGCAGCACGGCTGCGCGGGCGACGTCGTGACGTGCTTGAACCCGTTATCCAAGGAGGAGTTTCAGGGCGTTGTCCGCGAGGACGGCGTTGTCATCCTCGAGTAAGGAGGCCACGGTGAACAAGGCATTGGCATTCGGACTAATCGGCGCGCTCATCGCGCCGTTCGCTGCGGCGGATTCCCTGTTCGACGCCGAGGCGGCCGAGAGCGGCACGCTGATCTCCGACAAGAAGGTCAAGTTCGAGATCGGCGACATCATCACCGTTCTGGTCAAAGAAACGGTTGACGCCTCGACCGAGGCGAACACCGACACGAAGAAGGAATCGGACGTCGAAGCCGAGGCGCCCGTATCACAAAACACGTTTCTGGTGGCCGAGGGGCGCGGCGGACTGAATCTTATCTCCCCGAAACAGTTGCCCAACTGGAACATCGAGATCGAGAACGAACACAAGGCCCAGGGCAAGACGCGCCGCGCCAATAAACTGATCATGACTATCAGTTGCCGGGTCACGCAAGTTCACAAGAACGGCAATATCGACATCGAAGGAAGCAAACGCGTCACCGTCAATCGGGAAGACTCGAGGCTGTACGTGCGAGGCACGGTTCGTTCGAGGGACGTGAGCCCGGCCAACACCGTGCTCTCGACTCAGATCGCCGATGCCGAAATCGAGTTGAAAGGCAAAGGGCCGCTGTGGAACAACCAGCGCCGCGGCCTGTTCACGAAGATTCTGGATTGGTTGTCGCCGTTCTAGGAGCGGGCTATGCGTCGTATTCGCTTATATCTTCTAGTTACTGCGCTTCCGGCACTCGCCTTATCGCTGAACACGTCCTCGGCGTCTGCAACGCGGATCAAAGACCTGTGCGAGGTCCAAGGCGCGCGCGGCAACGACCTCATCGGCATTGGCATCGTCGTCGGGTTGGCCGGCACCGGCGATAAGGCCCAGGCCGCCATTCGCGCACAGGATCGACTGCTCGACCGGCTCGACATCGACGTGGCCAGCTTCGGCGAACTGAAGTCCGACAACGTCGCCGTCGTGGTCGCCACAGCAGAGTTCCCCGCCTTCGCGAAAGAAGGCACCCGGATCGACGTGCACATCAG
>Ga0180438_10010350_pt1 | contig 11454 bp, 9 predicted proteins | sample SS_ome_12_FD_132455 | JGI IMG/M metagenome (GOLD analysis project Ga0180438, IMG submission 132455) | Hypersaline lake sediment archaeal communities from the Salton Sea, California, USA - SS_3_D_2 metaG | ecosystem: Environmental > Aquatic > Non-marine Saline and Alkaline > Hypersaline >...
AACGCCGACCACGTCGGCCAGGGAGATTTCCTCCGGCCGGCGCGCCAGGCGGTAGCCGCCGTGCGCGCCGCGGGCGGACTGGACGTACCCCGCCGCGGCCAGTTCCTTCAGCGCGTTCATCATCAGGGCCGTCGGCGCGCCGAACCGCCGCGCGATCAGGCGGGCGCTTTCAAAGCGCCCTTCAGGCAGCCCGGCAAGGTGCGTCATCGCGACCAGTGCGTAACCTGTTTTCTTCGTTAATGCCAACATCTCATCCGTCCCTCGCCGCAAACGGCTATTACTTATATAGCACCTAATCGGTACGATTTCAAGCAAGATTACGAAAAACTGCAAGGTCATTTGAAGCCCGGACATAAGAGGCGGCACATTTCTCTGTCCCCTTCCTCGCACCGGCCGTAAAATGACAAGCACCAGGTCAACGCGAAGGAGAGATTCATCATGGCCATTGAGATCAAATGGTTGGGGCACGCGAGTTTCAGGATAGCGGGCGCTGCGAGCGTGGTTTACATCGATCCGTGGAAGCTGGGTCCCGATATATCGGGACACGACGCCGACGTGGTATTCGTCTCGCACAGCCACTTCGACCACTGCTCGGCGCCCGATGTCAAGAAGGTCTCCAAGGATGACACGACCATCGTCGCCCCCGCCGACGCGATAGCCGAACTCCACGCCGCCAACGCCGTGACACCCGAGGAGCGCGTGCAGCTCAAGGACGTGACCATCGAGCCCGTGGCGGCCTACAACATCGGCAAGAGCTTCCACCCCAAGGGCAACCAGTGGCTGGGGGCCGTCTTCACCATAGACGGCAAGCGGATCTACTACGCCGGCGACACGGACCTGATACCCGAAATGAGCGACCTGAAGGACGTGGACGTGGCGCTTCTGCCCGTCGGCGGGACGTACACGCTGACGGCAGACGAGGCGGCCGAGGCATGCAAGGCCATCGGCTGCCGAACGGCGATCCCCTACCACTGGGGCGACATAGTCGGCTCGCCCGCGGACGCAAAGAAGTTCGTCAAGGCAGCGGCATGCGAGACGAAAATCCTCCAGCCCGGCGAGTCGATCAGCATTTGAGGCTACCCGCTCCCTGGCGGTCGCGGCTCGTCAGCGCTCGTGGGGGATCGCAAGACCCGTCGGAACGCCTTCACCACCCGGCGTGCTTTTCCTCGCAGGTCTCGCAGGTCCAGGTTTTCGGGTCGCGGTAATATTGCTTCAGCTGCATGGCCGCGATGACGCCGTCGGCGACGGCCGTGGCAAGCTGGAGCGCCGCCGCCTGCCGGCAGTCGCCCGCGACGAACACACCCGGCATGGACGTTTTCATCGTCACCGGGTCGGCGGCAATGTAGCCGGCCTCGTCCATTTTGACCGTGTCGCGCAGCCAGCCCGTGTTGGGAGTCATGCCGACGAAGATAAACACGCCGTCAACCTTGAGCTGCTCGGTCTTGTTCGTCTCGACGTTCTTGATCCTGACGTGGTCGATTTCCTTTTTGTCGCCCGTGGGGACGATCTCTTCCAGGACGTACGGCAGCTTGATATCGACGTCTTTTTCCTTGGCCGTCTTGTGGAGCTCCTCGACGATCACCTTCTGAGCGCGGAACTCGCGGCGGCGGTGGATGAGCGTGAGCTTCTTCACGAATCGGTTGGCGAGATACGCCGAGTCCTCGACGGCGGTATTCCCGCCCCCGACGGCCAGAACGTGCATGTCGCGATAGAACGCGCCGTCGCACGTGGCGCAGTAGCTGACGCGCGTCGCCTGGCGCATCTCGTCCTCGCCCGGCACGCCCAGCTTCCTGTAGTCGCTGCCGGGCGCGACGATCACCGCGCGGCCGCGGTACGCGTTCTTGCCGCCGTTCGTCGCCACCTCCAGCACGCCGTCGTCGCGGCGTTTGACGCCCTCGGCGGCCTGGTTGACCGCGATCTTCGCGCCGAAGTTCTCCACCTGCTTCCGCTGGAAATCGACCAGCTCCGGCCCGCCGACCGTGACGTACCCGGGGTAGTTCTCGACCTTCTCGGTGAGCATTATCTGCCCGCCCGGCAGGCCGTTCTTTTCGAGAATCAGTGTCTTGTACCGGTCGCGCGCGGCGTATAGCCCCGCAGCCAGGCCAGCCGGGCCGCCGCCGATAATGATCACGTCGTAGAGTTCGTCTTCTGCCATCCGTTTTACCCTCACGCCGGGCGCGCCGAGTCCTTGTGCCCCGCCCGGCAGGGCGCTTCACTGATCCATCTTATTAACAATCTCTTCCGCCTTCGGGAAGTGCTCGAGCACGTCGTTTCGCTCGGCAGCCGTGATGACCAGGTCTCCGCGCTCGGCCCGGATCAGGAATCCCTTCTTGTCGAGCCATGTCATCTCAGCGCCGGCATCCTCGGCGAACTGGTCCGTGACGCGGATCGTATCGGTCTGCTTGCCGTCCAGCTCGATTCGCTCCGGCCCGACGACGGTAAGCGTTCGCATGTCGAATGCGTTGGCCCTCGTATTATACACGGCGAATGCGCAGCCGCCCGTATTGCGAAGGTCCATCACCCGCCACATCAGGGAGTTCATCGCCCTCGGCAGGTATACGGGCATGTTTCCCTGCGGTACCTGCAACGTTCGCGTCTTGACGCTCCCGCCGGCCACGACCGTACAGGTGATAATGTCTTTGTGTTTGAGTCCTTCCTCCCTGCCGATCGGCTTCATCTGGGCCGCGCCGTTGGCGGTCCACATTGTCCTGAGCCACCGCTCTGTCTGCCTGTCGGCGGTGGTGAACATGACCTGCCTGGCCAGCATTTCGGACCCGCTGCCGGCCAGCTTGACGCTCACGTACGTCTTGATCTCCAGCCCCTTGAGGTCCTCCCACCTGGCGGCGTACTCCACGACCTTCATGAAGCCCAGGTATTTATCGCCTTGATGGAAGAGAAACCACTGCGGCTTGGTGTTGACCATCCCGGAAAGCTGCTCTTCGGTCATCAGCGCCAGCAGCGCTTCGCCCTTGGCGAGATTCGCCTCCCGGCGGCTTTGGGCGACACCGGGCTCGATGATTTGCAGAGTCGGCATGACCTCATCGCAGATCGCGTCAAGCTGCGACTTCATGTGGCCGGGGCCGGTCAATTTGACGATGAGGAACTTGCCCGGGGCGGTCTGCACCCATGCCTGTCGCGTCCAGACGCGGAGGCGCCCGAGGGTCACGCCGGACAGGTCTATCGCCTCCCTGCCGGCCAGCTTGACGACCTTGGCGGCCTCAACCTCAAAGTTCTCCTTCTGGCGAAGCTTGGTCTTCAAACGCTCAGCATACGCGTTCAGGTCTACCTGGGCTTTGCCTTCGGAGGCGCGCATGACGGTCAGCGTCCAGGCAATTGCCTTCGTCTTCTCGTCACGTTTTCGCCAGCTCACGAGGCGCAGCGGGGACAGGTCTCGCGTGCGATCGCAGCCTTCCGGCGGACAGATCGAAAAGCCCCCGCGGCTGTCCACGTATCTCGGCGCCAGTTTGATTTGTTCGTCGCCGCCGGCTGCCCACGCGCAAATGGCCGACAGCACCGCGGCGGCAACGGCTTTATTGGCCTGTATCATGGCAGTCTCCCGTAATATACACAATCGGCCACAAACGCGGCGCCGGCCCACAGTGATTTGCAGCAACTCGAAGCCCGCCGGCGTTGACACCGCGGGGCGAGCTGGTGAAAATGTGCTCTTGATGGCGCAATCCACGCAGCCAACGCCCGTAAAGTTGATTTGCGGCATGATCAGTTCCCGTCGCGAGCTGTTCGACGAGGCGATCAGGCATCTGACGGAGTCGTTCGGGCCGGTGGACCACGTCAGCGAAATAATGGATTTCGACCTGACGGATTACTACGACGAGCAGATGGGCACGCCGCTTTATCGCCAGTTCGTCTCTTTCAGCGGGGCCGTTGAGCCCGATGCGCTCGTCGAGGCAAAGCACACGACCAACCGGATCGAGACGCGCCTGGCCGAACGCGCCGGCGCGCCGCCGAGGCCGATCAATCTCGACCCGGGCTACCTCGCGGCCTCCAAGCTTGTGCTGGCGAGCATGAAGGACTTCTCTCACCGCATCTATCTGGGGCGCGGCGTTTACGGCGACCTCACGCTTATTTATCGCAAGGGCGGCTGGCGGAAGCTGGCCTGGACCTTCCCCGATTACGCCTCCGGCCGGTATGATTCATTCCTCACCGAGGCCCGCAGCCGCATCGTCGGCACGGGCAAGGAGAAAAACACGAAATGATCATGTGGGCCGTCATCGGCGCCATCGCCCTGTCATTCGCGATATCGGCACTGGCGACGCCGCTTTCCCGAATCGTCGCGCACCGTCTGGGGATGCTTGACATTCCGGCGCGGCACAAGGCCCACGCCGCGCCGATGCCGCTGCTGGGCGGCTCGGCGATCTTCGCTGCGATCCTTGGGCCGGGGCTGCTGGCGCTGGCCCTTGCGCGAATCTGGGCGGCGGAGGGCCCGCCGGAGTGGCTGCCCTCGGCCCTTGCAGCCCATGTGCCCGGCGCGGCGTCCAAGGCTTTGACGGCCCTTGGGATCCTGGCTGCGGCGGCTTTCCTTCACGTGGTGGGGCTAATCGACGACCGAAAGCACCTCAGCGCGTGGATGAAGCTTGTCGCACAGGCCGCGGCCGCCGCCTTCGTCGTGGTCGTCTGCGACGTCCGCGTGCTGACCGCCGCCGGGCCGACAGTAAGCACCGCCGCGTCGATCATTTGGCTGGTGGCCATAACCAACGCCTTCAACTTCATGGACAACATGGATGGGCTGGCGGCGGGAGTCGCGATGATCTGCGGCGTGGCTATCCTCGCCGCGGCCGCTACCATGGGCCAGGTGTTCGTCTCCGCGCTGTTGTGCCTGATTGTCGGCGCCGTCGCGGGATTCCTGCCTTACAGCTTCCCGCCGGCCAAGAGCTTCATGGGCGACGCGGGCTCCCTGGTCATCGGCTTCCTGCTGGGCGCGGCGAGCTGCCTGACGACTTACGTTCAGCCGGGCCAGACATATTACCTCTACGGCATCTTCGTGCCTTTGGTCGTGATGGCCGTGCCGCTGTACGATACGGTAAGCGTCGTGGCGATCCGCCTGCTCGAACGTCGAAACCCGATGATCGGCGACCGCCGGCATTTTTCGCACAGGCTCCTGCAAAGGGGCATGAGCACAAGAACCGTCGTGCTGACGATATATCTCTGCACGGCCGCCACCGCCATCGCGGCCTCGCTGCTGCCGCGCGTGGATAACGCAGGGGCCGTTCTGGTCTTCTGCCAGACTGCCGCCGTCCTGCTCATCATCGCGATGCTGGAGGCCGGCGGCAGCAGAACATGACTGAGGCCCCAAAACTGACCGACGACCTGCCAAAGAGCGCCTCGCCCGGCGGCGAACCGAAACGCCGCCAGCGGGCGGCAAGGGCGGCCGAGGCTGCGGCCCTTGCCATGCTGCTGGCCTGCCTCTGCGCCAGGACTTTCATCGGGGAAGTGCCGTTTCGAACCTCCGCCCTGAGCGAAGCTTATAACCTCGCCTCGGCCGGCGTCGCCGCCGACGAGCCCCATGTCCGGCCCGAGCGGATGGAGCTGGCGCGGATGACTTTCGCGGCCCTGCTCCTTGCGGCCGCGGCCCTGTGGTTCGTGGCCCGGGCGGCGTCAGGCAGACTGACGATACGCTTCGGCTACCTGGGCGTATTGATTCTGGCCTTCGCGGGCTGGTCGCTGGCGGCGGCACTGAAGGCGTCCGACCAGCGATCGGCCATGGACGTGTGGATCGAGCAGGTCGCCATGCTTGCGGCGTTCTTCGTGTCGGCGCAGCTCTGCGGCGACAGGCGGCGCTTCGGCCTGGTCGTGGTGGTGCTGGCCGGCCTGGGCGTGGCGATGGCCGTCAAGGGCGCCTGGCAGCTCCACTCCGAGATTCCCGCAAGGATCAACGAGTTCGAGGCCAACCGCGTGAAGTACCTGGCGCAGCAGGGGCTCCAGCCCGGCACGCCGCAGGCAAAAATGTTCGAGAAGAGAGTCCTCGAGAGAAGCCCCACCGGCTTCGGCCCGCTGGCGAACGTCTTTGCCTCGCTGCTGATCGTGCTTCTGGCGGCCGCGGCGGGCCTGGCCGCGCAGAAGCTCGCCTCGGCTGCGCGCACCCTGCGGAACTGGCGGGCCGGTGCCAAGCGCAGCGAAATCCATTTGCCAACCCTAGTGGGCGTGCTGACGGCCATCGCGGCCGTGGGGGTCGGCGCGATACTGATACTTACCCGAAGCAGAGGTGCAATCGCCGCTGCGGCCGCGGCGGCGCTGGCCGCCCTCGCGATCTGCATCTGGCGGCGGCGTCTTGCGCGGCACAGGAAAGCGGCGATGGCAGCCGTCGCGGCGCTGCTGATTGCGGCGAGCGCGGTTGTCATCGCCTACGGCCTCAAGCACGACCGCCTCCCGACCAAGACGATGACGTTCCGCTGGTTCTACTGGACGGCCTCGGCGGAAATCGCCCGCGACCATCCGCTGCTCGGCGTCGGGCCGGGAAACTTCGCAACCGCCTACCTCCGCTACCGCCGGCTGCCGGGCGGCGAGGAACAGATCAAGATGCCGCACAACGCGATCGCCCACGCGGCGACGCAGTACGGGCTGCCGGGGGCGGCCGTCTATCTTGCCATCCTCATCGGCGGCCTTCTCTGTGCGTCGCGCCCGGCGGCCGACGCGGCAATCAGCGCAAGCGAGCCCGGCAAGAGCCGCCGGGCGCTGCTCGTTGTCTTTCTGGCGGGCTCGGCCGTCGTCTCAAGAGCCGTGTTCACCGAGGCGGGAACGAGCGTGCCGATGTTCTTGCTGGATGCGCTCATACCGGCCGCGGTGCTGGCGGGCTGCCTGCTGATGGCAGGATGGACCGGCGGCGAGAAGTCAGAGGCCTTTTCCGGCCCGGCGGCGCGGATCGCGCTGGGCTGCGGGCTGGCGGGCTTTGCGCTGCACAACATGGTCACCTTCAGCCTCTGGACGCCAGGGGCTACGACGGCCTTCTGGATCGCCGCCGGTGCATGCGCAGGCCAGGCCGGCGGCAGGGAATGGAACATGTCCCGATTTCGCTGGCCTGTGGCGGTTGCGGCCGTGGCAGCGGTGGCGGCCATGGTCGTAGTCATCTGGTACCCCGTCTGGCGACGGACAGTGCTGACTGAGCGGGCCGCCCGCGCCGTCTGCCAGGGCAACCTCGCCACAGCCGCTGATCTGGCAGAAGAAGCGTCAAAGGCGGATCTCCCCGATGCGATTTCAGCCGCGGACATTGCCAAGATCCTGCGATTGCAGGCCCGCCTCAGCCGGCCGGCGCAGGCGTCCAATCGACTGTTTGTCGCCATGTTGTGGGCTGAGGTGGCCGCACGAGCAGACCCTAAGAACCCGGCCTGGCACCGCCTGAGCGCCCAAATAGCTCATGACAGTATCGAACTGGCGCCAGGAACGCGGGTAAGCTTCAGGTCTGACGAGAACTCCATGCTCACGTCCATGGCCCAAGCGCTGGAGCTGGACCCGCAAAACGCCGGCCTGCGCATCGAATACGCGGAGATGCTGGCTGCTGCCGGGCGGGGTAAGGATTGCCTGGCGCAGCTCGCCGAGGCCGAGCGGATCGACAAGGCCCATTACCCCGAAAGCGCCTTCCGCCTGAGCGACGCCGAGCGCGCCCGGATGGACGCCATCAGGAAAACGGCAAGTTCCGGCGGCCAGTAAACCGCGCTGATCTGACTTACGCCATCGCCTTTGCGCAGGCGATGGTGTTCTTGAGCAGCATCGCGACAGTCACGGGCCCGACACCACCGGGCACGGGCGTGATGGCCGCGACCTTTTCCTTTGCCGCCTCGAAGTCCACGTCGCCGGCGGTCTTCATGGCCGTCTTGCCCTTCTCGTTCTTGAGCGGCTCGCCGTTTTCGTCGAAGCCCTTGGGGATGCGGTTGATCGCCACGTCGATGACGATGGCGCCGGCCTTGAGCATGTCGGCCTTGATCAGGGGCACAAGGTCAGGCAGCTTGACGTTCTCGCCGGCCTTCTTGCGCCGGCTGTAGGAGAGCCACCGTGCCTGCGAGACGCCCGTTGCGACTATGACGACGTCGGCCCGGCGAGTGTGAAAGGCAAGGTCCTTCGTCGCGACGTGGCAGACGGCGACCGTCGGCGAGGCGTTCAGGCTCTCGAGCAGCATCATCGCGATGGGCTTGCCGACGATCTCGCTATGCCCGACCACGACGGTCTCCTTGCCGGCAAGGTCGTCGCAGGTGCGCTTCAGCAGCTCGACGGCGGCCATGGGAGTGCACGGCGCCGCTACCGCCCCGCCGTAGAACAGCCGACCCATGTTCGCCGGGTGCATGCCCTCAACGTCCTTTTCCGGCGCGATGGTCACCTGGACCTTGCGGGCGTCGATCTGCTTGGGCACGGGCATCTGGAGGATCAGGCCGGTGACCTTGGCGTCGCCGTTGAGCTGCCCGACCTTGTCCAGAAGCTCATCCTGCGAGATCGTCTCGGGCAGGTTCAGCAGCTCGTACTCGATTCCCGCGGCCTGGCAGCTTTTGGCCTGCATGTTCGTGTAGATTTTGCTGGCCGGGTTCTCGCCGACCTGGACGGCCACCAGGTGCGGGGGCCGGCCGGCCTTGGTCAGCGCGGCGGCATCGGCGGCCGCCTGCTCGGTGATTTCCTTCGCTACCGCTTCTCCGTCGATGATCTTGGCAGACACGATTTGCTCCTTATAGCTCTATTCGCTCAGCAGCGTTTTGAATTTCTGCGCCGTAGCGGCGCTGATACTGCCCTTTTTCAGCGCCAAGTCAACGGTTAACTTTCCCATGGCCGCGAAGGCTACTCTCAGATTCTCGTCGCATCCTCGCATGGCCGAAATGTGCCGGCGGAGGGTTTCAACATCGCCGCGCTCAATCGGGCCGGTCAGCGCGCCCGCCGGGCCAAGCGTAAAGACGTTATCGATAGTCGCCCTGACCAGCGGCTCAATGGCCGATAGCTCGGTCCGGCGTTCGATGCCCGCTCTTTCGGCTAGCGCCGCCGCACCGTCAAGAAGCGCCGCAAGGTAATTGCAGGCCATAACCGCCGCGGCGTGATAGAGGCTCTTGGCCTCGGGTGCGATCCTTACGCACCTTCCGCCGATGGCCGTCGCCAGAGCCTCCAGCACCTCGGCGGCCTGGGCGTCGCCCTCTATGAAGAAGTACGCGCCGGGCAGTCTGTCCACGGCGGCCTCGGGCGTCGGAAAGGTTTGAAGCGGATGCATTGACCCGACGCGGCACCCGCACGACTCGCGAGCGGGCGCAAGGACGCCGCTGGCAAGCGCCCCGCTGCAATGGGCCACCACCGCCTCGCGCCGGAATGCCTTCTTCGCCGCGAGGTCCGCGCAAACGCCGGCTATAGCGTCGTCGGGAACGGTCAGCAGCACAAGCGGCGCCGTGGCGGCCGCCTCAGCCGGGGAGCAGGCCTTCGCGCCGCCGAGGGCCTTGGCGGCCTGGGCGGCGCCGGCAGCCGAGCGGCCGGCAATCGCCGCCACGCGCAGGCCGGCCCGCCTGGCCAGCACGCCCAGCGCTGTGCCGACCTTGCCGGGACCGATAATCGAGATTTCAGGCACTTGGGCCACGATGACTCCAGCGGGCCCGCAAGATACGCCTCCCCGCGCCGCCGGTCAAGCTTGACCGCAAGCAGACTGCCGGCGCTGCACAACGAGCGAATGCCGCCGGAAAACAACGCAATAGTCACGAACCGGCGGCGTTTTGCCGTACAGCCACGTACAATATCTTACGACAGCCAGCTGGGGCGAGAGACGCGGCCTTGAAGGAGACAATACCATGTGCCGCTTGAACGCACGGACGTTTCTTGCAGGACAGGCACTGGTGTTCGTTCTGACTTCAATTCCGTTCAGCGGGGATTGGTCGGTTGAAAAGGCGAGCTTTGCCCGTCCGCCAGGAAGGGTAATAGGAGTCATGCGCAGGAAGGAGAAGCCCAGCCCCAAGGCAAGGCCATCCCCCGCTCGCACGCCGGCGAGAAGGCAGCCCAGGCCCAAGGCAAGGCCGTCCCCCGCTCGCACGCCGGCGAGAAAGCGGTCCAGACCCGCCCCGGCCGTAACGCATACAGGAAGCTGCCTGCCGGCGAATGATTCATACGTGCGACAACTGGAGTCACGCGTACGGGAACTGGAGTCATACGTAGAAGAGCAAGAACAGTCAACAGGAGGAGGAATAACGGAAGAAGAAAGAGAAGAACGAGACAGACAACGCTGGCTGGAGGAACAAAGACGGCTGGCCGAGAGAAGGCGTGCGGCGGCTCAGGCCGCGGCGAGACGAAAGATGGGTAACTATGCCACCATGGCGAGCGCCGCGATCGCACAAGGTGACCTGGAGACAGCGAAGAGACGCGTCAATCTGGCTCGCTCGTTCGCCAGGGCCGCGGGGGAAAGTCCCGAAACTGCATTGGCGAACGTCGCCGCAAGCCTCGACGCAGCGGCCCGCAACGCCCTGCGCGACGCGGATGCCGACTTTGCGGCGGGAAGGTACCTGGAGGCAATAAAGCAGTACCAGCGGATCGCCGTGACAATGTCCGGGCTGGGCGTCGCCGACGAAGCACACGAAAGGGTCAGGGCGGCGCAGAACGACCCGGCCGTCAAGGCCGCCATGCGAGAAGCCCAGGCCGAAAGTATTCGCGCCCCGGTGGCGCAAACAATAGAAGCATACCTCGCCAAGGCGCCGCAGAACCAGGCCGAGCAGGCCGCGCTGGCAGATAAGATGCCGGCTTCCACAAAAGTTGAAGTCCTCCGGAAGCTCGGGCACCTGGGACAGCAATTCGGCGACACAAAAGCCGGCAGAGAAGCCCAGGTGCTGCTAACCGAACTTAAAGAAAACGAGCAATTCTTGGATGACGCCCGACAGTGGAACTCAGACCGCGAGCCTCGCAAGTTCTACCAGCTAGCTCTGAATTATGAAAGGGCAGCCCTGTTCTACGAGGCGGCCGTCCATTACAGATACTTCGTCACGGCGTACCCCGACAGCGAGCAGGCCCCCTGGGCCAGACATCGCCTTGCCGCTCTCGAGCATTACCTGAAATAGCTCAAGGTCTCTGCGCCTCATCCTCGAGCACTTCGGCAAGGAGGTATTGGGACTTGTACTGTTCGCTTCGCCCGAGGCGGGCGCGGATCTGTTGAGCCTCTGCCTCCTCCAATGCGCCCGAAGGCAGCGTGATGGGCCTGATCGGGCCGAGCCGGGCGCTGCTTCTCTTGGAGCGGTATTCCATGTTAAGTGCGGCAAGCGCCTCGTCCATAAGCGCGGCAAGCCCGGCCGCATTGCAGCCTTCAACCTCTTCGATCCGAAGCTCGTAGTAAGGCGTGCGCGCGAACCTGCCCTGCATGACGAATCGGTCCACCTTCGCGCCGGCCGCCGCCGAAGCCTGCCTCATCGCCTCCACCACCTGGTGCTCGGTTATCTTCTCGCCCGTGATGTTGGCCGTCCGCACGCCGCGCGAGAGAAACTCAAAAATCGGGCTCGAGCC